>Ga0256847_1001608_pt1 | contig 11177 bp, 10 predicted proteins | sample TeddybearmetaG_FD_189099 | JGI IMG/M metagenome (GOLD analysis project Ga0256847, IMG submission 189099) | Hydrothermal vent microbial communities from East Pacific Rise, Pacific Ocean - Teddybear | ecosystem: Environmental > Aquatic > Marine > Hydrothermal vents | place: Pacific Ocean: East... | reverse complement strand
TCTGCGCTTTGCGCGTGAAGGTATTCGCATAGCAAAAAAACGAGCGGAAATTGACAGCATATTGAATCAGATCATAGACAATCCAGGCAAACTGTCCTCTGACTCAATTTACGAGAGCGCCTTATCTGCATACAACAATGCAAATGGGCTGGAGCATCAAGGACCACTCCTACTCTCACAATTAGAGAGCATTAAGGGGATACTTGACATTGCCGCAATACCGGTAAAATTTGAAATTACTTCAGACAATCTTACAGAGGTTGGAATTGTGCGTCGCGGATCGCTTGGTATCTTCTCATCAAAAACACTGGAACTAAGGCCAGGCTCCTACATTTTTACCGGAAGTCGCCCGGGATGTCGTGACCTGCGTAAAGAGGTCCAGGTCGCACGGGGGATGAGCAGCATCGCGGTGCAGTGCGAGGAATCCATTTAGGAGATGTCAGACAATATAATTACGCCCAGCCCTTTTTCTCCTTCACAACAAAAGCAGGGAGAACGACCCTGGTATCAGCCGGGACCTAAACGCATTCTTGTTGCACTGGCTATTGCAACGACACTCTGGTTTCTATGGTTTTTATTTACCGCCAGATCAGTGTCCATCCTTCTGGACCCGGATTCTGCATCTACTCACATCAGTGGAGGTTTTGCTCTGGAATTGGGTGGTATTCACCTGCTTCGTTCTGGAGACTACAAACTTGAAGCAGATTTTCACGGGTATGTCCCGCTTCTTGCTCCCTTTACAGTAAGTACAGAAACCAACCAGGAGTTTAAATTCAGTCTGAAAAAACTGCCTGGCCAAATTACTTTTGCAACAAATCCGGAAAACGTGACTCTACAGATAGATGAGACTGAAATCGGCACAACGCCTCTCGAAACGATGAAAATTCCTGCAGGAACGCATCAGGTTATGGCCAGCCATCCACGTTATCAATCGCTTGTGAAAAGTGTGGACGTTATAGGAATGGATCAGGATCAGACTATTACAATCGAGTTGCAGCCAAACTGGGCGAATATTTCATTTTCCAGCTCGCCAGCTGATGCAATGGTCAGTATCGATGGTATGGAAATTAGTTCTACGCCCACTGTGCTCGAAGTTCTCGCCGGCGAACGCCAGATTAGAATAAAACGCCGAGGCTTCAAAACCTGGACTGACGATATTTCGGTATTAGCGCTCACCCCACAGACATACCCAAAAGTTACACTTGAAAAAGCAGACGGTCTTATAAATCTTGTTAGCAAACCACAAGGCGCAAGCGTCACACTGGACGGGAATTACCTTGGTGATACCCCTCTGGAATTTGAAGTGAAACCGGGCCAGCCACACACTCTGGACTTGTTTAAACCAGGTTTTAAACAATTCAGTACCGGGTTGTCGGTAAATTCAGGGCAGGAGCGCGAACTTAATTTCCAACTAACACCCCTATCAGGTGAGCTGCTGATCAATGTTCTGCCAAAAGATGCAGTCCTTAAAATTGACGGCGTGGTGCAAGACAGATCCAATAAACGAGTACGTTTAAGTGCACTTACACACGAGATTGAATTAAGTAAATCCGGGTATGCCGGGTACAAAACCAACATTACACCAACACCAGGGTTCCTGCAGGAAGTGAAGGTAAAACTACTAACAGTCGCTGCAGCTCGACTGGCACGGCTTAAACCGTCCATCACAGCAACTGGCGGATACAAGTTGCGCCTGTTCTCTCCCAACAGAGTACAAATGGGTGCTTCCCGCCGCGAACCTGGACGCCGCTCAAACGAGATAATACGCGATGTGGCACTTACGCGAATGTTTTACGTGGGTGTAAATGAAGTCAGCAATGCTGAGTTTCGATTGTTTGCGACGGGACATTCGTCGGGCCAGTACGAGGAACAGGAACTTGATAAAGAAGATCAACCCGCAGTAAGAGTAAGCTGGCAGGAAGCAGCACTATATTGCAATTGGCTTAGTAAACAGGAAGGACTCGCTCCTTATTACAAATCGGAATTTGGTACGGTCACGGGCAGTAACTCACGGTCAGTCGGATATCGTCTTCCTACAGAAGCAGAATGGGCGTGGTTAGCACGAACCGGTAAAAGCGATGGTACAAAAAGATCTGATCGCTTTGCGTGGGGGCGATCATTGATACCCCCCGACAGACACGGAAACTATGCAGACAGAAGCGCCGCACATTTGGTAGGACGCGTAATTTTTGGCTATAACGACAATCATATTGTTACCGCGCCTGTAGCCACTTTTCCACCAGACGGGCGCAAGTTGTATGATCTTTCAGGCAACGTTTCGGAATGGATAAATGACTTTTATGAGATACCAAAATCCGGTGACTCCACAGACCCTCTGGGGCCAGTCACGGGTGAATATCATGTAATTCGAGGGTCCAGCTGGATGCATGGCACGGTTGTCGATCTACGTCTTTCATTCAGAGACTATGGGGTAGAAGGTAGACAGGATCTGGGATTTAGAATAGCACGTTTTGCAGAGTAGACTTATAACATGAATATTTATATAAAAAACAGTTACAAAATTATGGCCATGGCATTGGCCGGCTTAACATTTGAAGCCGGCGCGCAGAATGCCAACCAGACTACATCTGAGGAAGATTCGATCTCTATTGAAATAAGTGAAACAGGCTCCAATACAGAAGTAATAGAAAACCCAAAAACCGCAAATGACGAAGCCGAACCGAGCCCCGAAGAAGTTAGTCAGGACAGAATTTTTCGCCCCAGTGAAGATATCTCGGAAGACCTCGTGATTGCCTTCCCGGTGGATATCTAATTACTATAAAAATAGAAACACAGGTAAGCCCAAAAACATGAAACGCACGATTCCGTTCGAAATTATCTACCAGACAATTGCCCTTTTGGTGGCAATCGTCTTCGTACATCTAATTTATGTCACCGTCGTTCGGCCTAACGCCGATGCAATTCTGACAGCCCAGGCGGAAAAATCTGCAAGGGGTGAAGCTTTTGTACAGGATCGCTCTATCTATGTGATTGTACGCGACTACGAGCAGGAATCATGTTTTATCCTCATGATCTGGGCGATGGCTATCATGGGCTACAAAGGGCGAGGAGCACTGCGAGAGCGAGCACTTCTACAACAGGATCTGGTAAAAGTAAGCCACGGACTAAGTGTATTGCCGGAGGACACGCGGGAGTATATGAGGCCCATTCAGGCACTTCCTGAACAGACGCATAGCTACCTTTTGCCCAGAGCACTAACCGTTGCATTACAACGCTTTGCCTCAACCAAAAACATACAGAATGTTTCAGAGGCTGTAAAAAGCATTTGTGATACGGAAACAGATCGACTTGACAGTGAGCTTTCTATGGTGAGATACATCGCCTGGGCTATTCCGTCAATTGGATTTATTGGTACGGTAAGAGGTATTGGAGATGCTCTCGGGCAAGCCTACAAAGCCGTTCAGGGAGATATTGCCGGGGTCACAGAAAGCCTGGGAGTCGCATTTAACTCTACCCTGGTTGCATTGGTGATTAGTATCGTAATTATGTTTCTGGTACATCAATTGCAATTGATTCAAGAAAGGCTGGTGCTGGAAACACAGGTTTACTGTGACCAGCAACTCATCAATCACATGCAGGTACGGTAATTCACTATGGCCCTCTATGTGCTCAACATAAACGATGTAAACCTGAGAATATATCGCGACACCGAGCTATTGTTAGACGAGCCTGGCATCGCACTAATAGGCGAGCAGACCAACAGTTTTGGTGAAACAGCACGAAAACAAATAAAACAACACCCCAGGCAAGTCAATTACACATACTGGCACCGTATGAATCAGGATCCTTTGGGGTTTACCGGACCGCTCACACATAATCATGCCGACCTGCTCTACCAGCAACTCGGCGAGCTCGTAAAGCGCGCCGGCATTAACGATCGGGACGAATTTGTTATTGTGGTACGCAGCAATACGTCCAACGAACAACTCAGCTTGTTACTTGGCGTATGTCAGGAGTGTAAAATCAGGGTAAGCGGGCTGGTAGATGTCAGTGCTGCATTACTCAGTATGCAAAGTGCTTTTCATAACAATCTGGTACTGGATATCGGTTTGCAGAGCCTTACGGTGGCAGAAATAGCCGTGGTAGAGAATGGCAAACATCAATCTGTCCAAAAAACTGGTTATAGCGAACTCAGTGAACTGGGCCTACTGCCTTTAATGGATGCATGGTTGGCAATCATCGCTGATCGATTCGTATCGGATGTGCGCTTCGATCCTTTGAGAATTGCCGACACGGAACAACAGGTTTTTGATCAGGTTTATGACTGGCTAATCCATCCAGATCGCCCCGACACACTGAACATAGAAGTACAGTACGAGACCATAACCCGTAGCATTGAAATTAACGAAAGTGTACTTGTGAACAAAGCCGCGCGACGCTACGACCTGGTTCAAAATAAATTTGGATCACCCCAATGTATATGGTTAACAGAAACCAGCAGTCTACTTCCAGGTTTTAGAAAGGCACTCACTTCTGCTGGTCATTCAGTAACAAACATTGAATCGGAAAATATTCATCACGCTATACACAAGCAGCTGAACTATATTGTGCAGGAATCGGGACCGATTCAGTTTGTCACCGCATTAAAGACCACAAGCGAGGTAAAACGAAACAACTTAGACAAACAACCTGACAAACAACATGCACCTACCCACATACTGTACCGAGGATTAACGGTACAACTTAATAGTGTACAAAACAGGAAATTTGACCGGGAATCTTTTAAAACTTCTGCGGTCGAACTTCCCGGTGGAGAGAAGGATTATCCAATTTCTCTTCTAACCGGAAGCAGTGGATTGAAAATCGATATTCCTACAGAATCGGGATGGCTTCTTAACAACGAGACCCTTCATGCGAATCAGGAAATATTTGCAGGTGACAGGTTAAGCCTGGGCCAGGAACAACTAGAATTTATACGAGTAGAGGATGGCACGTAAACGCATCAATGTTTTTTCCCTGGCATTTCTTGATGTGATGTCTTGCGGCTTCGGTGCTGTAATATTGGTTTATCTACTTATCAATCATGCAACGGAAGTTGAGTACGAAAGAGTAAATCAGGATGTTCTCTCAGAAATTCGAAAACTAGACTACGAAGTACTTGTTGGTAAAAAAGACCTTGTCAGTATTCAGGATGCCATAGACGAAAACGCTCGTGACATAGACCGTTCAGATCAAAAACGCGTTTCCCTACTCGAAACTGTAGATAGAAAAAAAAACGAACTGGATGAGGTTAGCCTGGCATCCATTGCAGAAATCGAAAGTCTTAATGCCCTAAAAGCTGATGTAAAATCACGAGAGGAAGAAGTAAAACGCCTGCAGGCAGCAGTAAAGGTAGGCGAAGGAAATAAAGCCAGGACATTTGCCGGAGCGGGTGACCGTCAGTATTTAACGGGTCTGAGGGTGGGCGGTAAACGCATACTTATAGCGATCGATAAATCTGCGAGCATGCTGGATGAAACCCTGGTAAATATAATACGCCGGCGCAATATGTCCGATGCTAAACGTCGAGCAGCACCCAAATGGCAACGTGCCCGGTCCACGGTAGAATGGTTAACTGCGCAAATGCCCCTGGGAAGTGAATTTCAAATGGTAAGTTTTGATACAGAAGTTCACGCCCTGAATAAAACTAAAGGGTGGTTGGACGTCGCCAACAAGAAAGAACTGTCGGAAGCTCTGGATAACCTTGAGGAGACGATTCCAGAACATGGCACGAATCTAGATGCCCTTTTCACACACATTTCAAATCTGTCACCACTTCCTGACAATATATTTTTATTAGTGGATGGATTGCCCACGCGAGGTGCAAAGGCGCCCCGAAAAGGAACCATCACTGGGCGAAACAGAATGCGGTTGTTCAATGATGCCCTTCGTAACTTGCCTCCCAAAGTTCCTATGAACGTGATTATGTTTCCAATGGAAGGCGACCCGATGGCTGCTGCTTCTTTCTGGGGGCTGGCTGTAACAACCGGCGGAGCCTTTCTTTCGCCATCACGAGACTGGCCATAATTTATGCGCATCAGACGTGATATAGCCGAGTTTGGATTGTCTTTTCTGGACGTGATCAGCTGCGGCTTTGGGGCAATAATATTACTGCTTATGATTACAAAAACAGTTGAACCTGTTGTTCTGGAGCAGTCGGTACAGAAGCTTGCCGGAATAGTTGAGCAGAGAAAAAATGCACTGTTTGACATACGCGGACAAACAAAACTGCTGCGGCGAGAACTGCTGGATCAGGAGGCCCAGCTTAAACTTGAGCTGGAGATGCTGGCTAAACTGGAAGAAGAGTTAACCAATATTCAGGGCGAATTTGCCGCATCCACCGCAGAAGCTGAACAATCATTAAATGAGTCCAGTGATCTTGCATCAGCTAAACAGTCTCTCACTGACGAAATGGAACGATTGTTGGGGCAAAATTTTCAACGCAGAGACAACACCATCGGCGGAATTACGGTAGACAGCGAATACATTATTTTTGTAATCGATACCTCCGGTAGCATGCAACAGCTATCCTGGAGGCAAGTGATAACAAAGGTTAGTGAAACCCTTAATATTTATCCGCAGGTCAAAGGCATCCAGATTATGAATGATATGGGTGATTATATGTTCACTCGCTTTCAGGGACGCTGGATACCCGACTCACCAGCGCGCAGGCGTGCCATAGTTGAGCGCTTACGCACATGGGCACCATTTTCCAACTCTAGCCCTGTAGAAGGAATAGAACGCGCGGTGAGAACTTTTTATGCTCCTGACAAACGAATAAGTGTTTATGTATTTGGAGATGATTTTTCAGGGCGCTCTATCGAGCAGGTTACCGACACTATTGATCGTATTAATCGAATAACAGAACAGGGCGACAGACTGGTAAGAATTCACGCCATTGGCTTTCCCGGGCTGTACGGTGTTGGTGGTGGGCAGCAGGCTTCGCTTTATCGCTTTGCCGCTCTGATGCGAGAACTCACTTACCGAAACAACGGGACCTTTGTAGGCTTGGCCGAATTACAGTAGTGTAGGAACGACCCGTGGGAGTAAACAGGGGATGAAAATGCCATATTCGAAAATCACGCAACAGATGCTGGCAAAAATATGCTTGCCCGGCTTAGCTATGTTACTGCTTGCTGCCTGCGGGAGCACCTCCGTGCAAGTGAGCGAAATTTTTCCTCCACCACTCATAGCGCCCTTACCCGCACACATTGGTGTGCACTACAGTGACAAACTGACTGGATACCTACACGAGGAAATAGTAGAAGCCAATGGTAGTTGGAGTATCGAGGTTGGGTCGGCCCAGCACTCTATGTTCGAAAGAATACTTTCCGGCATGTTTGCCCGCACTACCCATGTTCCAGGACCAGACGATTTCGCATCAATTGATGAATCTCTGGACGCCATTCTAATACCGGAAATTGTAGATTTTCAATTCTCTATTCCAGCCCAGACCAGAACTCCTTTCTATGAAGTGTGGATCAAGTATGAGATTAGCTTATACCAGCCCTCCGGAGAGTTAATCGCACAGTGGCCACTAACTGCCTATGGCAAAGCCAATACCGACAACTACGGGTTTTTACAGAGAGTTCGTGAACCCGCAGTACAGGAGGCCACTCGAATTGCACTTCGGGATGCTGCCGCGTTTTTCGCGCTAAGGTTTAGTCGCGACTCTGAAATCCAGAACTGGATAACTCATCTGGAGGAAAGCTGATATGAATGCTCGATTTCTACTCGTGCCATTTTGTTTTCTAGCGCTCAACGGCTGCGTCTCTACAAATGTAGAACAGGTTCGACAGGCCAGTACCGGCATTCTTGAAGGTGAGTCCGTTGTCGTTATGGGTAGAAAAAACCGCTCAAGCGTAAGCGAGACAGAAGAAGATTTTGTCGCCTGTGTAAACAACAAATTATCCAGAAGCAGCACTGGATTTGGCGTGATACCACAGAAGGAATTTACAGATGCGTTGTTCCCTTGGTTCGAACCACGTACAGCCCCTCTTGATAGCGCAGACCTACCTAAAATGCTATCCGAACCTTTAATCGCAGCAAGGCTGAAGGAAATTGGCGTGCATTATATTGTCTGGATCCAGGGCTCTACTGACAGGGTAGATCAGGCTGGAGCTATGTCTTGTGTTGCGACTATCGGTGCAGCCGGTTGTTTTGGCTTTTTAACCTGGGAGAATGACGCTACTTACGAAGCTTCCATCTGGGATGTTCAAACAGGAACTTCCGCTGGTAACATTAGTTCGGATGCGAATGGCACCAGTTTCGTAACCGGTGTAGTAGTTCCTATTCCCATTATTGCGCGGGTACAATCTGCAGCCTGCACTGGATTGTCGAATCAACTCAATTTATTTATTCGCAATGAAACTTAAGCTGGCTCGCAACGAACTCACTTAGTCTTTGGTAACCGTATTTCCAGAATCTCACCCGTGGAACGACTGGGTTCTACGCTATACCATTCGAAAAATCGAGTGCGGTACTTTTTTGAACACATATCAGCAAGCTCATAAAAGGTAGGTCGCCCAGGGTCAGCAATAATAATTCTTTTTGTTCCGCCTTCCAATGCACGCCCTATAAGCTTGTGCAAAGGCTTTACCATGCTATCCCAGAAACAGATGTCCGCCCCAACAATCACATTTTCCTTGCCCAACCTTTTTGACGACAAATCTTCAAACCGGCTGATCTTGTTCTTCACCTTCACATCGTTGATTTCAGCATATACATCCAGAAAAGGAAAAACATCCTTATCAATATCTACTCCAGTAACTTTGGCGTTAAAGGTTTTGGCACAATAAACCGCCGCTGGACCCCAACCACAGCCAATTTCCATAACTCTACTGCCCTTTTTAATCGGATATTCCTTTAGATAATCCATAAGCACGAAGCTGGAGCGCCAGGTTTTATGCCCGTGCACGCTGGGAGAGTAGAGTTTTTTCAGGTTGCGAATCAGACGGTGCTTCGATTCCAGCATATAAATGCCGTAGGCCTGGTATATATGATCTTCTGGTAGACGTTCAAGTCTGGGCATAGTGAGAATGTCACATTAGGAAAACAGGCCGCGCATAATAGCCTCTACAGGTCTGGCCTACAAATGTCGCACAGAGGAATACCCGACTATTTTAGTATGGTATTATAGTTTTAGATCAGGATTTTACACAGCAGCCCGGTACAAGCATGAGTAATTCAGAGATTAACAGGCTTATTGAGCGCGAATACAGCGCGGGCTTCGTGACGGATATAGAGTCCGAAACTATGCCCCCCGGCTTAAACGAACAGGTTGTACGAGCTATCTCGGCGCGTAAGAATGAGCCGGAATGGCTGCTGGACTGGCGACTAACAGCCTATGAATACTGGTGCACACTCAAGGCACCTGAATGGGGGCATGTACAGTTCAAGCAGATAGATTTCAATGCCATTTCCTATTATTCAGCGCCGAAGAGCCAGGCAGATCGTCCTGCCTCCCTCGACGAGGTGGACCCGGAGTTATTGCGAACTTATGAAAAACTGGGCATTCCCCTGCATGAACATGCTGCATTGGCGGGCGTAGCCGTAGATATAGTGTTTGACAGTGTTTCTATAGCAACTACTTTTAAAGATAGGCTCAGAGAAGCAGGAGTGATTTTCTGCTCCTTTTCAGAAGCCGTTATAGAACACCCGGAACTCGTTAAAAAATACCTGGGCAGTGTTGTCTCCTACCGTGACAATTTTTATGCAAGTTTGAACGCAGCGGTATTTAGTGATGGTTCTTTTGTATTTATTCCTAAGGGCGTTACCTGTCCGATGGAACTGAGCACCTATTTCAGAATTAATGAACTTAATACCGGGCAGTTTGAACGCACACTTATTATCGCTGAAGAATCTGCCAAAGTAAGTTATCTCGAAGGATGTACAGCACCCATGCGCGACGAAAACCAGCTGCATGCGGCAGTGGTTGAGTTAATTGCACTGGATGACGCAGATATAAAATACTCAACAGTCCAAAACTGGTATCCGGGCGACAAAGACGGTAAAGGTGGTATCTACAACTTTGTGACCAAGCGTGGCGCCTGTATTGGTAAACGTTCCAAAATTTCGTGGACCCAGGTCGAAACGGGCTCGGCAATCACCTGGAAATATCCAAGCGTTGTCCTGCGTGGTGATGACAGCATTGGAGAGTTCTATTCTGTTGCACTAACACATAACTATCAGCAGGCCGACACCGGGACCAAGATGATTCATTTGGGTAAAAACACACGCAGCACGATAGTTTCCAAAGGTATTTGTGCTGGCAAGAGTCAAAACACTTATCGCGGTCTGGTACGTATAGCCCCAACGGCGAAAAATGCCCGAAACTACACTCAATGTGACTCCCTGCTTATTGGTGATACCTGTGGCGCTCATACTTTCCCCTACATCGAAAGCGGCCGCTCTGATGCCGTAGTGGAACACGAGGCTACCACCTCAACAGTTAACGAAGAACAGTTGTTTCTTTGCCAACAACGAGGGATAGATGCAGACAAAGCGATAAGCATGATTGTTAATGGATTCTGCAAAGAGGTGTTTCGGGAGTTGCCAATGGAGTTTGCTGTTGAAGCCGGCAAACTACTGGAAGTCAGCCTTGAAGGCGCGGTCGGCTAGTTACCATTTTTTTAGATTTGCTACGGAAATATCTGGATGTTAAAAGTAGAAAACCTGCATGTAGAAGTTGCAGACAAACTAATTCTTAAAGGCCTTGATCTTGAAATTAAGGCTGGAGAGGTACATGCGATTATGGGGCCAAACGGTTCTGGTAAATCTACCTTGTCAAACGTGCTGGCGGGAAAACCCGGTTACGCCGTAACGGACGGAAGCATCACTTTTTTTGATGTCGACCTGCAAGCTCTCAGCCCTGAAGAACGTGCACGCATGGGTTTGTTTCTTGCCTTTCAATACCCGGTCGAGATTCCCGGGGTAAGTAACATGGAGTTCATGAAAGCAGCCTGCGATAGCATTAACAAGCACCGTTCACTGGATGCGGAGTCCAGTATGGAATTTATAAAACGTGCCCGACGATTGTCCGGGTTGGTGGATCTGGACCCTGATTTCCTAAAACGCGGTGTTAACGAAGGGTTTTCCGGAGGGGAAAAAAAACGCAACGAAATTTTACAGTTACTTATGCTTGAACCCCATCTGGCCATATTGGATGAAACAGATTC
>Ga0256847_1001607_pt1 | contig 11188 bp, 9 predicted proteins | sample TeddybearmetaG_FD_189099 | JGI IMG/M metagenome (GOLD analysis project Ga0256847, IMG submission 189099) | Hydrothermal vent microbial communities from East Pacific Rise, Pacific Ocean - Teddybear | ecosystem: Environmental > Aquatic > Marine > Hydrothermal vents | place: Pacific Ocean: East... | reverse complement strand
AAGCAATGCAAGCTCCTCGCGATAGGTGCGCAGGAGCCGTTGCTGTAAATGGATGTTCTCAGGGTCATCCTCCAACGCGACGTTCATTTCTGCGATCGCGTTTTGAAAGAGTCTCAAATTTGCTTCAATGTCTGCCTTGGACTCTGGCGACACTTTTATGAGTTCTACGTCGAGCTCCGAAACCAGCCCGTTTCGCGCATCTTGAAAGCCGGGTCCAAGCTTGTAGCGGTTGCCGAACGAGGCCTGCTCAAAAATCATGTCTGGCGATGCAATAACAGTCGCGGGTGCATTTTCTTTCGTTAGCACGTAGGTGATCGTCGATGACGCGCCCACCAGCAGAACGACGGCGGCAGCCTGAGCCAGCATCGGATACCAGCGCTTCGGCGCAGGTTGTTCGATAGCCTCGGCGACCCCGGCCCACAAGTCCCGCTCGGGGCTTATCTCGGTTGCCAGCTTTGCCGCGGCCTGCATCAATTTGTCGTCGTTCATGACTCGAATCCTTGTTGCTTCAGTTGCTGCGCCAGTAAGCGTTTCGCCCGGTGCAGTTGTGCCTTGCTCGTTCCCGCCGCGATCCCCAACATGTCGCCAGTTTCGTCATGGCTGTAGCCGTATACGGCGTGCAGAACAAATACGTTTCTTGCGCCTTCCGGAAGCCTGTCGACTGCCTCGGAAAGATCTCTCATATCACCAGTATCGCCGGTGTCCACTTTCGTCGGCGTGACGTCGGCCACGGCTACTATCCGATCCTGCTCACGTTTGGACTTGCGCATCCGTCCAAGAACAGAGTTCACCGCTATGCGGTGCAACCAGGTCGAAAACGCACTGTCGCCGCGGAACTTGTCCAGCTTGTTCCAGGCCTGGATGAATGCCTCTTGCGCGCAGTCTTCAGCTTCGCTGACGTTTCCTGTCATTCTGAGACAAACGCCGTAAACCTTGTCGACGTGCATCCTGTACAGCGCTTCGAATGCTCGTGAATCTGAGCTCTGCGCCCGATGAATCAGTGCTCGCTCTTCTGTAAATGCATCTGTATTAGCAGTGGCCATCGCCTGACTATAGTCGTTGGTCTGTGCTGTCAAAAGAGCTTCCAAAGCCTATTTCTCCGTTTCTTGTGATATTTGGATGCGTTGCCACTCCAAATGGTTTGAATTTGAGTGCTTTCGGGGCCGTGTTGGCACCTAAAAAGTGGCGTAAGCGTCTGTCTTTACATATGATTCCACTCCATGGGGAAGACAGTCGTAGTGCGGGTTAAGGAAAACTAATGTCCGGGCATTCAATTCTTTATCTCGGCCGTGGAGAATTCGCCGCAGATTATCTCGGTGAGCTGGAAACGCTACCCTGTTGTACTTACCTCACGCGCTCATCAAAGCTGCAACTACCAGAAGACGCCTCGTATATTGTCGACCTGGTACTGCTCGAAGCTGGGCCGATGATCGCGCAGTCCGGGAAGTCACTGACTAAGCTCATCAATAGCCTCGCTCCCTACCCCGTCGTCGCACTGACACAAAAAGAAAACGAACATCGCGGCATAGCCGCCGTTCGAGCCGGCGCTCAGGGCTATATCTGCATTGATGACGTCACGGTCGAGGCACAGGAATCTGTATTTGAACACGCCGTGAAGCGCGGCCTCATGCAGTCGCGACTATCAAACACCGATGTAACCGTTTTGTCCGTCCTTACCAACATCAACGACGGCGCGATTATCGTCGGCAGCGACGGCCATGTTCTCGACATCAACCCAGCCGCGAGAACGCTACTCGGCATGAACGCGCGTATGCAGCCTGACCTGACGTGGGAACAGACCTTCTGCTGTGTTAACGAGCACGGCGACAGCTATCGAAATTCAGCCGACCTGCCGTTGATGCGCGCGCGTTCCGGCGAAAAGTTTTCCGATCAGATCGCCATTTACCGCATGCCCGAACAGCCGGATATCATCTTGAGCATCAACGGTCAGGGTCTGTTTGACGGCAATCGCGAGTTAATCGGTGGTGTTATCACGTTCCGCGATATCACTGAGTCGCAGCGCCGCACGGTAGAACTCGAAAAACGCGCCCAGTTTGACGAACTGACGGGGCTCGCGAATCGCAGCTTGTTTACCGAACAGCTGACGCGTGCTATCGGTCGCAGCCAACGAAAGACGGCGCCACTCGCCGCGCTGTTCATCGATCTCGACCGCTTCAAATCAATCAACGACACACTCGGGCATGACACCGGCGACGCGCTGTTGTGTCAGGTCGCAGAACGACTCAGCAGCAACATCCGCGTCGGCGACTTTTGCGGACGCTGGGGTGGCGATGAGTTCGTCGTCTGCCTCGAAGACTTTGGCGAAGCCGACAATGCCGCAGCGGCGGCGCAGAAGCTGTTGCTGGTCCTGTCCGAAAAGTACGAGATCAATAGCAGCGAAGTTTACGCAACGCCCAGCATCGGCATCGCCATGTACCCGGCCTCCGGTGACACCGCCGAGCGACTGATTAAAGCCGCGGACGTCGCCATGTTCGAAGCCAAAAAGCGTGGTGGAGGTCGATTCCAGTATTACTCGGACGCGCTCAACACCAAGCTGGAGCAACGCGAAGAACTTGAAGCAGGACTTAGACATGCGTTAGTGCGAAACGAGTTCGCTCTGCACTATCAACCGCGCATCGATCTCGCAACGAGTCGCCTTATCGGTCTCGAAGCCTTGCTGCGCTGGCAGCACCCTCGTTTCGGGTTATTAGCTCCGGCACGTTTTTTATCGATACTAGAAAGCAGCGGCCTGATTCACTCCGCTGGAGAGTGGGTTATTTCGACAGCCTGTCGGCAGCTCGCCGCATGGCAGCGACGCTTTGAACTACCCGACCTGTCGATAGCCATCAACGTGTCTCCGCAACAGCTCATGCACACGCGCCTTGTTGAAGTCATGAAGAAAGCGCTTGCCGATACAGGGCTTGATCCTGGTTGTATCGAGCTTGAAGTTTGTGACGGCGACATGGTTCAGAAACGCGACACCGAGCACGAAACGCTGCGTCAATTACGCAAATTAGGCGTACGACTGTCACTCGATCACTTCGGAACGCGCGACGTGTCGTTCGAGTCCATCGATAACGGCTTTATCGACAGCTTCGTACTTGATCGAACCTTGATAGCGGACGTGGAAGAGAACAACAGCCATCAACGTATCGTTCGGGCGGCCATTGCTATGGCGCAGGGTCTGGACATTGAGGTTACGGCCGAGGGTGTCGAGACGGTTCGACAACTTGAGTTCTTGAAGAGCTGCAACTGTGATTTAGCTCAGGGTTTCTTGATCAGTCGGCCTATGCAGCCTGAGAAGGTTTCGGCGATTCTTCGGTCGGAGATTGCAGGCACCTCGTTATTAGCACGAGGCATGCCGTAAACGTTTCGACTGTGGGAATTTAGTGTTTGGTGCGGGGATTCGGCTGATAAAGCGATTACATCTCCCCAGGACACAGTCGACATAATCGCTTTATCAGCCGAATCTCGATAGTCAATCACGTAATTCCTTAAGTCATCTCGTTACTTGATCAATGAACTCAGGAAGGCCTTGGGATCTTCGCCGTTCTCGAGAACTTCAACCAATGCCGAACCGATGATCGCGCCATCCGCGAGTTGTCCGACAGTCGCTACATCTTCGGGTGCTCGTATGCCGAAGCCGGCGCAGACTGGGATGTTCGAGAATGAGGTGACCTTGTCCAGGTAGGTGGCGAGCCCTGTTGGCAGGCCGGCATCACCGCCCGTTATTCCCGTGATGGTGACCGCATAGACGAATCCCTTTGATGCTTCGCACAGCATTTTCAGTCGAGCGTCCGGCGTTGCTGGCGTTACGAGCTGAATGAGACCGAGGCCTTTGGCCTCCAGTGCCGCGCGAATCTCGGCGCTTTCTTCGAACGGCAGGTCTGGCACGATGAACCCACACACGCCGGCTGCCAGTGCGCGTTCCGCAAGCGCGTCATATCCGAACGCTAACAGCGGGTTGAGATACGACATCATCACGAGCGGTGCGTCGATCTCTCCGTGTGCCGAATCCAGTTGCTCGAAAATCCACTTTACGCTCACGCCCTTTTGTAAGGCGACGAAACTTGAACGCTGAATCGTCATGCCGTCGGCCATCGGATCCGAGAACGGTATGCCGAGTTCGACTACGTCACCGACCGAGGCGATATCTTTCAGGGTTGCCACGAAGTCTTTTGGCTCCGGATAACCGGCTGTTATGAACGGCACCAACGCTGGACGCCCCGACCCCTTCGCGGAGACGATCGCTGCACTCAGTCTCTCGTGCGCCTTCATGAACGAATCCTCGGCGGATACTGGGTGAGGGTCGGCATGTCTTTATCACCGCGCCCCGAGTTTCCGATCAAGATTCGTTTGCCTGGATTTTGTTTCGCGTACTCTCGCGCGGCGGCATACGCGTGAGCCGTTTCGAGTGCAGTGAGAATTCCTTCTGTTGCACAAAGTTCTTCAAGCGCTTCGAGTGACTCGTCGTCTCTTGCCGAAATGTATTTCACGCGGCCGATCGCTTGCAACAATGCATGTTCGGGACCGACGCCTGAGTAATCCAGACCCGCGGAAATAGACTGCGTTTCCTGTACCTGGCCGTCGTCGTCCTGAAGAATAATCGTATAGGAGCCCTGCAGAACACCGGGCGTTCCCGTTGCCAGCGTCGCCGCGTTTTCGCCGAGCCCGTCGCCGATACCGCCGGCCTCAACACCAATGAGTTCTATGTCGTCTGCAAGCAGTGGGTAGAAAAGACCAATGGCGTTTGAGCCGCCACCAACACAGGCGAATGCCACGTCAGGCAATCCGCCGGCCTGATCGAGCATTTGTTGCCGCGCTTCCTGCCCGATAACCGATTGCAGTTCGCGAACAAGATACGGATAGGGGTGAGCGCCAACGGCCGAACCGAGTAGGTAATAAATACCATCCGGGTCCGTAACCCATTCTCGCATCGCCTCGTCGATCGCCGCACGCAAAGTCTTGTCGCCTGTTTCGACCGGAATTACTTCGGCGCCCAGTCTGCGAATGCGATCGACATTTGGCGACTGACGCTGCATATCGACAGCCCCCATGTACACGCTGCATGACAGCCCAACACGCGCACAAGCGGCGGCAGATGCGACGCCATGTTGCCCGGCACCGGTTTCAGCGATAACGCGCTTCGCGCCCAGTCGCTTCGCAAGCAGTGCCTGTCCGATCGCGTTGTTGATTTTGTGCGCCCCGGTATGCGCCAGGTCCTCGCGCTTAATCCAAACTTCCGCGCCCCAGGCTTTACTCAGTCGCGGTGCGAAAGTCAGCGCAGTCGGGCGCCCCACCCACTCGCGCAGCTCTTTCTTATACTCCGCCTGGAACGAGGCCTCATGTAGGTGCTCTTTGATACCCGCTTCCAGACGATCAAATGCCGGCACCAACGTCTCGGGAACGTAACGTCCACCGAAAGGGCCGAAACGGCCACGCTCATCGGGCATATCGCCCTTAATGACTGCATCGAGAAGCAGCTGTGCTTCATCCGCAGGAAAAACCGTGCTCATGATCTTTTCTCCGCAGCTCGCACTGCACTCAGGAATTCTCTAATTAGTTGGCTGTCTTTCTGGCCGGGCGACGACTCTACCGCGCTCGACAGATCAACGCCGAACGGTTGGACCGTCTCGATCGCCTCGGCAACGTTGCCAGCGGCCAGGCCGCCAGCCAGTATCATGTTGCCGCTTTTCGCAATCGCCGCGGCGCGGGACCAGTCGACAGTTTCACCGTGACCGCTCTTCGCACCTTCGTAAACGTAATAGCCGGTCGCGGTAACCGGCGCGCCGCCTTCTCTAAATACGGGCCAGGTCTCGACAGAGTCTGGAACGACCAAAGCGGAGAAATCTTCTGCATCAGTTTGCAACACGTCGGGCGCAAAGTTTGCCAAAACGTCTTGCCACAGATCATCGCTGGGGTGCCGCATGACAGCCACCCGTTTTACGTGCGCCGGTACATTCGCCGAAATCGCGATGGCCTGCTCGGGGGTGATCTGTCGTATCGACTCTGTAAATACGAAACCAACCGCGTCAACGCCCGCTGCAACGGCCGCATAAACTTGCTCAGCGTCGCGGAATCCACAGATTTTTACGACGACGCTCATGTGTTCGCTCTCGCTGTCACTCCGGCTTCACGCATCGCTGCGATTAGCGATGCCGGGTCGGCACTTCGCATCAATGCCGTACCAACGAGTGCCATCTCGTAGCCGTATTCTGCGACGCGCATCGCGTCATCGGTTGTCAGCAAACCACTTTCAGCAACGCATCGTGCTGCAGGTAATGCCGGCGCCAGGTTCATCAACCGGTCCGCATCAACCTCGAGCGTTCGCAGGTTGCGCGTGTTAACGCCGACCAGTAACTGCTCCGACTCAGCCTTACCGCTGTCGGTCGCACCTTCGAGCAACGCCGACGTACGCCGTAGATCTTCTTCGTCGAAACACTCGAGCAAAACAAACAAGTCATGCTCCCACGCGGTGTCGAGCATCTCGCGGAGTCTTGCATCACTGAGCATCGCTGCGATCAGCAAGACGCCGCTTGCGCCGGCTTTGCGTGCCTCGAGAATTTGTACCGATTCAACGAGGAAATCTTTACGCATGACTGGCACGTCGGGTACCGCAGCAGCGACTTCCTCAAGGTGTTCAAGAGCACCGTCGAATCGGCTCGGCTCAGTCAATACCGAAATAGCCGCGGCGCCACCGGCCGCATAAGACTGCGCGCGGGCAACGCGGTCGTCATCACCGTGACTCAGGTCACCTTCGGCTGGCGAACGTTCTTTGATCTCGGCGATAACATCAAACACACCCAAGCTGAGGGGCACGACCGGCTTATCGAAGTCGGCCGATGAAAACGAAGGCGATACGGCCGCGGCTCGCGCGGCGCTGCTGCTCGCCATATTTTGCAGGAAATCACTCATGGCTTTTGAAAGTGTTGCCGCAGCGTTTTAAGGAAGGACTCGGCGCGACCGTCGTCTATTGCGGCGGCGGCCTCTGCCACGCCGTCTTTCGCAGTAGCGGCCAGCCCCTGCACTTCGAGCATCAGTGACGTGCCCATCAACAGGGCGTCACGATGGGCGCCTTTGTCTTCACCTAAAAACACGCGCTCCAATTCCCGAGCGTTGTATTCAGCATCACCACCGGCTAGATCGGCCGGCGCGCAACGCGCGAGACCGTAGTCTTCAGGACTGCGTTTGCTCTGGGTCACCTGACCCGGCGTTACGTCGTAGAGCCAAAAGTCGCCAGCCGGTGTTGCTTCGTCCCAGCCGGGCTCTCCGTGTACAACGAACGCTCGCTCCAGCGGCATTCCGGACAAGGCGTCGGCCATCAGCTTCGCCGCCGGGTTGCTGTAGGCGCCGATCAGCTGAAACGGCGGCGCGGCCGGATTGGTTAGTGGTCCGAGCACGTTAAAAACAGTTCTTACCGCCAGCGCGCCACGAATCGGCGCAATAGCCTTCATCGCCGGGTGATACGCGGGCGCAAAAAGAAATGTGAAGTTGGTTGCCGCAAGACAGCTCACGGCCTCACGCTCGTGCAACGGCAATGGCATGCCAAGACTCTCAAGCATATCGGCGCTGCCGGAGCGACTCGATATGGACCGATTGCCGTGTTTCACAACACGCGACCCACACGCCGCCGCCAGCAATCCTGTGCCGGTCGACAGATTGAGGCTCCCTGAGCCGTCGCCGCCGGTGCCGACCGTGTCGACGGTTGGCGCACCATCCGGTATCTCCGGGTGCACCGCCAACTCGCGCATTGCAGTCGCAAAGCCGCGAATCTCATCGGCGGTCTCGCCTTTCGCTCGTAAGCCGGCCAGCAACGCCCCGGCCAATACAGGCGGCAGCCCGCCTTCGGCCAGCTTGTGCATCAAGTCGTAGGCCTGCTTTTCGGCGAGCGACTCGCCGTTAAGCAAGCTGTCGAGTAGCAGATTGTATTCTTTGCTCATAGCTCTGCGCCCCCTTACTTGTTCTCAAGCTGCATGAAATTGGTCATCAGTCGATCACCTTCAGGTGTCAATACGCTCTCAGGATGAAACTGAACGCCTTCAATTTGCAGCGTCTTGTGGCGCACACCCATGATGACGCCGCTGTCCGTCTTGGCCGTTACGTCGAGCGTGTCAGGCAGCGTGGCCGTCTCCGCGCACAGTGAGTGATAGCGGCCAACTTCAAACGGCTGCGATATTCCCTCGAAGACCGACTTGCCGTCGTGCTGTATCAATGACGTCTTGCCGTGCATCAGACGTTCGGCGCGAACTATTTCGCCGCCCAGCTGCTGCACGATGCTCTGATGGCCAAGGCAAACACCGAGCACGGGCACCTTGCCCGCGAAAGCGGCGATCATGTCTAACGACACGCCCGCATCATCGGGCCTGCCGGGACCGGGCGAAATCACCAGGTGAGTGGGTTCAACTGCGAGCCCCTCCTCAATGCTGATCATGTCGTTGCGAAAAACCTGCACGTCAGCGCCGTGCGCCGCAAATCCCTGCACCAGGTTGTAGGTGAATGAATCGTAGTTGTCGATGAGCAACATTCGGACATGGCTGAATTCTGATGTAGCCATTACAAACCTCCCTCTGCGATCTCGAGGGCGCGCCGCAATATGGCACTTTTTGCCAACACTTCTTGATACTCCTTGGCCGGTACGGAGTCGGCAACAATACCGGCACCCGCTTGAAAACTGTACTCGTCACCTGAGAAAACCAGCGTGCGAATCGTGATCGCCTGATCCATGTCGCCACTGAGGCCGAAATAACCGGCTGTACCGGCATACAGACCACGCCCGACCCGTTCCATTTCTTCGATAATTTGCATCGCCCGAACCTTCGGAGCACCCACGAGAGTGCCTGCCGGGAAGCTGGCCGCGAACAGGTCGAATTGATCAAACTCCGCTGCGAGCTCACCTTGCACACCACTAACGATGTGCATCACGTGGCTATAACGCTCGATCGCCCGGTACGGCTTGACATGCACGGTTCCGGCACTGGCCACCCGGCCGAGGTCGTTTCTGGCCAGATCAACGAGCATGACGTGTTCCGCCGCCTCTTTCGGATCCGCGAGCAGCGCAGCTTCATTCGCATCGTCTTCAAGCGGCGTCGCGCCGCGCGGTAACGTGCCCGCGATAGGGCGCAGTGACGCAGTAGTGCCGTTCAGCTTAACGAGGGCCTCGGGTGAGGAGCCAACGACTTTGAGGTCGTCGAAATCGAGAAAGAACATGTAAGGAGACGGATTCAATAGACGCAGCGCCCTGTAAACCTCGAATGGCGACAGGTCGGTTTTGCCGCGAAACAGAACCGACAGGACGATCTGATAAATGTCGCCGGCGGCGATATATTCCTTGCAAGCCTCGACCCGCTCCGAGAACTCTGCTTCGGTCAAACTCGCGGCGGGCAGAGACACCGTAACCTTGCTCGGCGCTGCTGGTACTGCACCGCGCAGCAATTTGATGACTTCGGTCCGAAGTTGTTGCCGTTCGCTCTCGGGGCCGGCATGCAGAATTGCGACGCGACGAGTCAGGTGATCGAATACCAACAATGACGTCGGCGCCATAAATGCGGCGTCCGGAATGTTCGATTGCTTCTCGGTGTCCTGTGGAAGTTTTTCGAACAAACGCACCACGTCATACCCCGACACACCGACCAGCCCACCCGCAAACGGCAGACCGTCGTCAGGCTGAGGTCGCGGTGCTATCGCCAGCGCACGGCGCAGGGCATCGAGATACTGCTGCTGATTTCCTGGGCGCGCCTCAATCACGCCATCGATACTCAGAGTCGTGCTGTCCATACGGACTTCGACGGCATCGCCGAAGCCTAAGAACGAATAGCGGGCCAGCCGTTCACCGCCCTCGACGCTTTCGAGAAGAAAGCGGGGCTTTAAGGATCCCAGCTTTAAATAGGCGGAAACCGGGGTATCCAGATCGGCAGCGATATCGAAGGGTGCTTGCATAATGTTCTTGCCTGTTTTTCCTTGCTCATTAAAAAAGCCCATCCCTGATTGCGGCAGAGATGGGCTTTCAAAAGTCGTTTGCTCAGCTAATAGTCAGCCAGCAGCCCCTGTGGACTGCCACCACCAATTGTTCATGTGTGAGGCTTTCATGCCACTGAGTATTACTGTCGTTATCTCCATCGTCAAGGATCGCAATAAGTTACAGCTGATACAACATGGGCAGAGTGATAGAGAACCCTATCCACATGATAATCGTCAGCGGTATTCCGACACGAAGAAAGTCGGAGAACTTGTAACCACCGGCGCTCATCACGAGCAGGTTGGTCTGGTAACCGTACGGGGTTGCGAAGCTCATGTTCGCGCCAAACAGCACCGCGAGAACGAACGGCTCGGCGCTGACACCCAGCTGTGCCGCTATGCTGATGGCGATCGGTGTGCCAATAGCGGCAGCGGCGTTGTTCGAGACGACGTTGGTCATGATTGTCATGAGCAACATGAAGGCGCTCAGGATCACGGGTATCGGAAGTCCCTCGGCCGCGCCAACAAAAGAGACGGCCAAATAGTCGGCCATGCCCGTGCCCATCAGCGCTTTACCGAGCGCCAGAGCTGTGACAATGATCATGATCACTGGCACAGACAAAGCACTGGCGGCATCGCGCCACGCGAGGCAACCAGTGGCGATCATGAGGCCCAGACCCACAAAGGCGCTAACAGCAATGGGCATTATCCCTAATGCCGCCAACAATACGACGCCGCCCATGATGAACAGCGCGCGCTTCGCATGATGCGTTTGCGGCAGCGTCGTCGTGCCATCAAGTACCAGCATGGAACCGCTGTCTTTCAGTTTCGCTATCGCCTCACTGGTTCCCTGCACCAGCAATACGTCACCGGCGCGAAGTCGGATCAGGTTGAGGTCACCGGTTACCTGCGAGCTCGGGGTCCGCGCGCGATGCAGGGCCAACGGCAACAAGTTGTAGCTGGTACTGAATCGAGCGGCGGCAAGGCTGCGTAAATGCAGCGGCGAACCTCGCGTCACAACAACCTCTGCGAGCTGTTGGCCCTCTGCCTTCAACGGAGTCTCTTCGTCGATCGGGTGTTCGATATCCGAAATATTAAACAGCGTCGCACCGAGCAGCTGCTCATAGTGCTTCAGGTTCTCTGGCGAATCTTTGACGAAAAGTCGATCGCCCGGCTGTATGACGACAGACGGTAACTTAGCCAGAAACAACGACTCAGTACGCTGGATCTTGTC
>Ga0256847_1001606_pt1 | contig 11188 bp, 9 predicted proteins | sample TeddybearmetaG_FD_189099 | JGI IMG/M metagenome (GOLD analysis project Ga0256847, IMG submission 189099) | Hydrothermal vent microbial communities from East Pacific Rise, Pacific Ocean - Teddybear | ecosystem: Environmental > Aquatic > Marine > Hydrothermal vents | place: Pacific Ocean: East... | reverse complement strand
TGATTATGCAGACGCACACGCTCGACTTTCAAAGGTTTACTCTGTACTTGAACCCAAGTTCAAAGACGAATGTTTGATCATGCTAAGCAACATCGAATTGCACAACAAAAATTTGGTTGCCGCACGGGATTGGCTATCTCAAATAAGTAGCGATTCAGAAATACTCGCCTATAGTCGTTATAACCTCGGCATATTATGGCTTAAGGACGGTAATCTGACAGAGGCTTTACCGTTTCTCTCCCAAGTCTATCTAACTTTTGAACCTACCGATGTGCAGCGTAGTTTGCAAGATAAGGCGAAAATTGCGCTAGGGTTTTATTATCTAAAATCGAAGCAGTTAGATAAGGCTCGGGAACAATTCTTGAGCGTTAGATTAGAGTCAAAATATACTAATAAGGCTCTGCTGGGGATGGGATGGAGTTATGTGGAAAAGGGTAACTATAACAAAGCACTGACCCATTGGTTAGAGCTAGGGAGCAAGGATTTACGCGATATAGCGGTGCAAGAAGCACTATTGGCTATTCCGTTTGCCTATCAAAAACTCAAGGCGATGAATCCAGCGCTACAAAAATATTTAGAAGCATCGGAGCAGTTTCAGCAACAAATTGATTTGATTAGTCGAATAGAGGGGCAGATTATAAATGGGGATCTGATCGAGAATTTAGTCCTCAAGTTAATAAAAAATCAAGCGGTTGAAGCAGGTGACGAGGCAATCGAAGACTCTGAACTATTTGGTGATGAGTTTGACTACTATATCTATGAGCTTTTAGCTCAAAATAGATTCAATGAGGGTTTTAGGAGCTATCAGAAACTAGGTCAACTAGCATTAATGTTAGACAATTGGGATGAAAAATTGCCGATGTTTAGTGAAATGCTGAATGCAAACCAACTTAGGTTTGAGGATAGGATCCCCTTAATTGATGGATATCTTGCCGAAGGGAATCTAGTCAAATACCAGCGTTCTTACACAAAAATCATGGAAGATCTCGATTACGTGAACAGATCGGAAAAATTGCATTTACTAGCTACAGCAGATCAGGCAGTTCTGCACCAAAGAATAGTGCGGCTAGAGAATAATATAGCCAAAATTCCAGACGGAATGTTAACCGATAAACAGCACGATAAGACGCGAAGAGCCAGAGGCGTATTGCAGTGGGAATTTGAAAAAGGAAAAACAAAAAAGATTTGGGAATTGAAAAAGGCCAGTGCTGAAATTAAACAATTAATCTCGGAAATGACACAAAGATCTTCAACCCTAGCTTCTGCTCGAGAAAATGCACTGACGAGATTCGTGGGTTATCAGGCGTTGATTGATGAAGGAACTGATAAATTGCAGGAGTTGAGGAAGCGCATAAAATTACAAATAAACATTCAGGCAGGTCTTATCAAACAACAGATTCTAGCGGTGCTTAAACGTCGCAAAGCAACACTTGATCATTTTCTATTGCAGTCTGACTTATCGGTTGCTCGTTTACATGAAAAAGCTGTCGAGATTCCAGAGATCGAATGATGATAACTACTCCTAAAAGCAGCCTGCTAAAACATCATCTCAAAAAATTGAGTCATATCGGCGCGATATTAAATAAGATGACAAACTCTGCGACTCGGTACTTCGTTCAAATCACATTAGTTTTATTCTTAAGTGCTTGTGCTGGTTTGCAAATGATCAATCCATTCGCTGAGATAAGGCCAGAAGATACCGAACCTAGAGTTGTTTTTATAGATAAAAAATCGGTTTCAGTCGAACCCTCTGAACTTCCTAAGATAAAACCTGAACTTGTTATCGCAAGCTATAAACGGCTACTGGCGCGTGGTAACCCTGTGATCAGAAAAGAAGCACTTCGAAGGCTGGCCGATTTAACGATGAGGTTATCTGAAACTAAACTTGCTGTTGATGATCCAGCCATTTTATCCTCATTATCTCCTGCAGTTAAGGAAGCTAATTTTTCAACCGCGGCGGCCTTATACACACAATTATTGTCGGAATACCCCGATTACCCACATAAAGATGACGTAAAATATCAACTTGCTAGAGCCCATTCACTTAACAGTGAGCCAGAAAAATCTCTAGCAATATTAGATCAAATAGCGGTCAGTCCGGTCAAAGCAAGTTCTTATGTAGAGAGCCAATTTCGACGCGGAGAGTCGTATTTTGTACGTAAGAAATATCAAATCGCGGAAGGTGCTTATTCTGAAGTTATCATTAAAGGCGAAGGAACGACTTTTTACGACAAAGCACTATATAAACGTGGTTGGTCTCTTTTTAAACAAAGTTTGTATCCAGAATCTTTGCAGGATTTTTTCATTCTTTTCGAACGATTGCAAGCGGTTAAGCATAATGGTCAACCGGTCTCAAAATTAACTGAAGACTTGATCGAGGACACCAAGCGAGTCATCAGCCTCGCCTTTTATAATCAAGATGGAGCGATATCCGTGCAAGGTTATTTTGACAAGTATGGACAGCGTCCCTATGAAGATCAAATTTATGACTCTCTCGCTACCTTGTATATCGAACAAGAAAGATTTCAGGATGCATCTGATACTTACCTAGGATTTATCGAAAGAAATCCTCTAGATACTTCAGCGCCGGATTTTCATACCAAAGTAATCGACATTTACAAAAAAGGTGGATTTCCCAGTTTGATTTTACCCGCGAAAGAAGAGTATGTGGTTAACTATGGTAGAAACAGCAAATTCTGGCAGACCCATAAAGGAACAACTACCGAAGCAATTAAACCTCAGCTGAGGGCGCATCTCGATGATATCTCTCGTTTTTATCATGCAGAAGCGCAAACCAGTAAAAAGCCTGCTGATTTTTTGATCGCGGCAAAATGGTACCAAGAAATACTAGATACTTTTGAAGAGCCACAAATTGATTCGGAGTATCGTTTTCTAATGGCCGAAGCATTGTCTGAGGGATTGATGTTTAAGCAAGCTGCTAAAGAATTTGAAATTGTCGCCTATCAAAACGAGAAATCGAAATATTCTAGAAATGCGGGTTACAGGGCGTTAGTTGCTTACCAGTCGATAGAATATGCTAAATCTATCCCTAACTCAGAAAAGCTGGCGAATGTTATTACTAGTGGTTTGCAATTCGCAAATCGTTTCCCTGCGGACAAGGAAACTGGCAATATTTTGGCTCGAGTGGCTGAACAACAGTTGACCCTTAAAGACGTAACCGCTGCTATAGTCACGAGTCGTCAGTTATTGACTACTCAAATTCCGCCTAGTAAGGCTCAGATAGATCGAGCGCTGGTGATTATTGCTAACGGATTGTTTGATCTTAAGAAATATGTAGAAGCGGAAACCGCGATAACCGATCTTTTTTCGAGCGTTAAATTAAGTAAAAAAGAGAAATCAAAATTTCATCAAAGACGAGCGGAAGCGATTTATAAACAGGCTGAAGCAGCTAAGCAAAATGGTCAACTCGAAGGTGCGATTGCATTGTTCTTAAAAGTAGGAATTGTGGAGCCAAAGGCGCCTGTTGCCATCAACGCCCACTATGATGCTGCAACCTTATTGTTACAAACAGAACAATGGGACAAGTCAGCAAATTTGTTCGAGCAATTCCGTAGAAAACATCCCAAGCATAAACTTTCACAGGGTATTCCAGAAAAACTCGCGTTGATTTACGAAGGCCAAAAAAATTGGGTCAAAGCGGCTAGAGAATTTCAAATTCTGGCGGAAAACAATCCGGATAAAAGCTTGGCGAGAGATGGTTTCTGGCATGTCGCGGAACTTCACCAAAAGTCTGGTAGTGAGGTAAAAGCTATTGCAGCTTTCAAGTATTATGTTTGGACCTATCCGGAACCTTATTTACTGGCACAAGAGGGTAGAAGCAAGCTGGTTGAACTTTACAAGCAAACAGGAGAAGCAGATAAAGTTGTTTTCTGGCGGCAAAAAATCATTCAATTTTTTGCAAAAAGCAAAACTAAAAATAACGCAAGAACTCGTTTTTTGGCGGCGGAATCAAAGTATATTCTTAACACTCCATTATTTGAGGCTTACAAGCGTATTAAACTCAAGCAACCCTTAGCGAAGTCGTTGAAGAAGAAAAAGAAGGCAATGAACAAGGCACTCAAAGCTTATGAAGCCGTCGTTACCTACCAAGTAGCAAGGTACACCTCAGAATCAACTCACAAAATTGGACAAATTTACCAGATATTGTCAAACGATCTAATGAAATCACAGCGTCCTAAAGGATTGAATGAAGAGGAGTTAGAAGAATATGGTTTCTTGTTGGAAGATCAGGCGCTACCATTTGAAGATAAAGCGATAAATCTCTTTGAGATCAATGCGGCGCGCACGGTTGACAATATCTATAACCAAGGCGTTAAAGCTAGCATTGATTCGCTGGCAAAACTAAAACCAGCACAATATGACAAGCAAGAGAAAATGGAGGCAATTGAAAATGTGTCTTTCTAACATAAAGCGATTTGTAGCACTATCGATTCTGTTGAACTTGAGCTCTTGCGCATCATCATTAATTGGTGAAAACGAAGATACTAGCGGCGCGGTCTCAACGAGTTCTGACAAAACAGCCTCGACTAGTTTAAATAAAAGTGAACTGAAAAATTCTAGCAATGCGGACGTAGATCTAACTATTAGTGTAGCGACCACTTTTAGCGGCGTTGATCCTATGGCTGACATCAAGATAAATGCTGAAATAAAATCAACTTATGGAAAGGTCGCTAAATTAAATAAAACCAAAAAATATGCGGATGCTATCCGGATGCTAGAGTCGGTTCAACTAAAATACCCCCAACTCTCAGGACCTGAATACCAGAAAGCTAGAATATATTTTAACCAAGGTAAAATAGACATGGCGTTAAAATCTGTTGATGAGAGTCTCTCTAACAATGGACGAAATTACTATTCCCTGAATCTAAAAGGAGTGATTTTACGAGAATTAGGTCGATTTGAAGAGGCAAGAAAAATTTTTTTTATGGCGATAGAAACATACCCGCCGTATCCGAACTCGCATCTTAATTTAGGCGTGTTGGCCGATATTTATTTACGAGATTTACCTTTGGCATTAATGCAATATAGAGAGTATATGAAACTTACCCTTAATCAAGACAAAAAGGTTGCCAACTGGATTATAGAAATTGAAAGAAGAATTAAGGCTGGAGGCTAAAATGACTAGTATCAAAATAAACTTATACGTGTTTTTGTTTGTATTAGCGACGTTTGTAATAGATCGCGTAAACGCCGCTGAAATTGAGGAAACTGTATTAGGGATGAATGTATCGGGTAACAAAGAGGCACCCAATTTACTTTATATTATTCCATGGAAAGACACTTCTATGGATGCAGCACCTCCAGAAATTTATCGACTGATGGATGAGATTTATTCGACAGTGGATCCAGATGTTTTCGAGAAAGAGGTAGTTTTTTATGAGCAATTGACGGCAACTAATTCCTCCGATAGCTCAAATTCTAACGAAGATTAAAAAGAAGATTAGATTGCCATTGCATATGGTCAATAAGCTTTTTAGTATTGTGAACTAGTCTGCCTTTAATTTTCTTAAAAAGCGTCTATACTTGATTTTTAGTAAGACGATTTTAATAGCATATTTTTAATGACCAAGCGAAACGGCCAATGCTGTTTCTAACAAATTTTAACCATAGCCACAGGGGATAACCATGGCATCTGAAGACATAGATACTCTGCAATCAGCCGCAGAACAAGTTGAACTTGGTACTTGGGACACCATTATCGCATTTATGCAAAATGGTGGTGAGTTCATGTACATCATTTTATTTGTTTTTGCGATAGGATTGGCCATCGCGATAGAGCGATTTGTGTACTTGAGCATAATGAAAACCAAGAACCGCATGGCATGGAATAAACTTCTGCCGATTTTGAATCAAGGGAACTTCAGACAAGCGCTAGAATTTGCCACAAATTCCAATTCAGCAATCAGTCGAATCTTGGCGTACGGATTGTCGAAAGTAGGTCAGGGCAGACGCCATGACGATTTAGAAATGGCGATGGAAGAGGGCATGATGGAGGTTTTACCGCGTTTGGAAAAAAGAACCCCCTATCTTGCTACTTTCGCTAACATTGCCACTCTGCTCGGACTTTTGGGTACTATCATGGGTTTGATTAAAGCTTTCACGGCAGTAGCAAATGTTGATCCATCGGAAAAAGCAAACTTATTATCTGCCAGTATATCGGTCGCCATGAACACGACAGCCTTCGGTTTAATGGCGGCAATTCCATTATTGTTGATGTTTACCTTCTTGCAGACTAAAACAACTGAAATTGTTGATAGTATCGAAATGGCTTCGGTGAAGTTTGTTAACTTGATACGGGCGGCAAGACCAAGTGAAGCTCCTAAACCAAAAGCTGCAGCGCAAAAATCCAAGCCATAATTGAGCAAATAGTTTGGAGTTAGTTTATCGTTAACTACACTGACTCTCCATTGTTGCATGAGCGACGTGTATTTAATCAAGTAGATGGCAAATAATGTTTAATAGAAGATCAAAAAAATTAAAAGAGATTAATGCAGAGTTGAACATCACTGCCTTTATGAATTTAATGGTAGTGTTAGTTCCTTTTCTATTGATGACCGCGGTGTTCTCGCAAGTGTCTATTCTGAACATGAATCTACCTACGGGTGTTTCTGAAGAAATAGTGAGTGAGGAGGAGCCACCTAAAGCATTGGAAGTTATCATCCGTCCCACCAGATTTGATGTGCTGGAAAGAAACTCAGGACTAATCAAGAGCATCCCAAATACAGAAGATGGCTACGACTACAGCGGTTTAAATACCTTTCTACAGCAGGTAAAAACACACCCAGAATTTAATACTGATACGGGCATTACTTTGTTGATGGAAATGGAGACAGAATATGATGCCTTAATCCAAACCATGGATGCCGTTCGACTCATCGAACGAGATGAAAAGGAATTAGATGAAGAAGGTAATCAAGTACACGGAGAACTTTTTCCCAATATTTCGATGGGCGATGCGCCACCCGATCCTAAGATTAAGGCGGCGGTGACGCTATGAAAAAATCTAATAAAGCCGCTCGCATGGAGCGCCATCATAAACGATTTGGTGGTAGCAGTTTAAATCTTGTTTCGTTGATGGATATCTTTACTATTTTGGTGTTTTTCTTGCTGGTGAACTCTTCTTCCGTACAACAACTACCCAGCAGTAAGGCGGTGAAACTCCCTAGTTCCTCTGCACAACAATTGCCAGAAGAAACCGTTATTCTATTGGTTAACAATGATCAAATATTGGTCCAAGGCCGAGTGATAGTGACCGCACAACAAGTGATCAATTCTGAAGAAAATTTGATTCAACCGTTGCTAGAGGAGATGAGAATTCAGTCTGCCAGTAGTTTTAAAGAAAATGCTGCTGAAGAAGGACTAGATGTGACAATAATGGGCGACAAGCAAATTCCCTACAAGCTGCTAAGAAAAATTCTAGCGACATTAAGTGAAGCTAACTATACCAATATATCCATGGCTGTTATGAAGCGATCGGACTCGAACGGAAGTGATACCTAAATCCATGGCTAGCTATATCAATATGACATTTGATCCGGTACTACCTTGGGAAAAAAATCCTGAAGAAGTTAATCGATTCATAAAAATATTAGTCGCGTGTATCGCTTTCGCTATTTTGGTGACTAGTATCGTGCCGTTTCTTGAGGTTGCTGAGCTTGATCGAACTAAACGAACGACTATTCCACCAAGATTGGTGAAAATGGTTTTAGAACAGAAAAAAATAGTTGAACCACCTCCGCCACCGCCCCCAGAGCCAAAGGAGGAGAAAGAGCCTGAAAAAGAACCAGAGAAAGTAAAAGAAGAGCCAAAACCTGAGGAGAAAAAAACGGCCAAAGAAGTAGCAAAAAAGCATATCGCAGTTTTTGATGCATTGGCGGACTTACGGGATTTGAGCGACATAGATGATTTAAAAAATAATCAATCACTGAGTAATGATAATGGTCAAGCCGCGAAAGTTACACGCTCGTTGATTACTAAAAAAGCGACCCAAGGTAGTGGCGGCATCAGAGTTGCTTCTGCGAGCAGTAGTTCCGGCGTCGGTGCACTGCGGGGACAAAATCGAACAAAAGTCACCAGCAATATTGGAGATGCTGTGGCTAATACCAAAAGAAAAACCAGAGACGGTACCTCTAAACGTAGCGACGAAAATATTCAATTGGTGTTTGAAAAAAGCAAACCTGCTATATTTGCACTTTATCATAGAGCGCTAAGAAAGAATGCCGCACTGCAGGGACGAGTAGTTTTCCGCTTAATTATTGCGGCCAACGGCAAAGTGACTAACTGTAAGGTTCAATCGAGTGAAATTGACGACCCAGCGCTGCTTAAACGATTGGTTGCAAAAATCAAGCGTATTAACTTCGGCGCGCAAAATGTTGCTATCTGGAATGACACCTATCTCATTAACTTCCTGCCAAGTTAAGATTTTATTACCCATAAAATGTCACAGTTATAAGTTCGTCTTTCTCTTAGCTAGCTTACTGCTAGCTCCTGTATGTTTCGCGAACTCCAGTTGGTACGCAAAAACCTTTCGGGTGATGGGGACCGAGGCCAAAGTCGAATTTCAATCAGATTCTAAAAACCTTGCTGACAAACTCATAAAGGAGGTGGTCGCTGAGATGAGACGAATCGACCATTTAATGAGCCCATTTAAACCTGAAAGCGAATTATCTCAGTTGAATCAAAAAGGCTTCAAGAAAACATTCAAAGTCAGCAATGAAATGTTTCGTTTACTTGAGCTATCAGTCGAATATTCAGAATTAACTAATGGATCATTTGATGTTACTTTTTCTAGCCTCGGATATTTATACGACTTTAAAAAAGGATTAAAACCAAGCCAGAAGGAGATTGAACACTTAACTTCCAGTATTGATTATCAGAGCATCGTTTTAATGCCTGAAACCAATAGTGTAAAATTTAAGAATAAGAATACCCGAATTGATCTGGGTGGTATTGCAAAAGGACACGCGGTTGATCAATGTATCGAAATTTTAAAGTCAGCTGGAATCAAGAACGCTTTCGTCAACGCCGGCGGAGACAGCCGTGTAATTGGCAAAAAGAATGACCGCTTGTGGTATATCGGGATCAGAGATCCACGCGATAAAAGTAAGCTTATTGTGAATTTGCCGTTAGAAGAGGTCGCGATTTCAACTTCTGGTGATTATGAGCGCTTTTTCATAAAGGATAACGTGCGCTACCACCATATTTTGGATCCTAAAACCGGGGATTCGGCTCGCGATAGCCAAAGTGTGACAGTATTAGCGTCCAATTCCACCGATGCGGATGCGCTCTCCACAAGCGTGTTTGTGCTGGGTCCCGAGAAAGGACTCGCTCTTATAAATAGCATTCCTGATGTTTCTGCAATTATCATAGACAAAGCGGGCAAAATGAGTTTTTCGGATGACCTAGTTCCCGCTAATTAACTGGATATCCCGCAAACTTACCGACAATAAAATCGTGACTAATATTGGTCTAATGACGCATATTTGTTAGAATAGCTTCTTTTAAGTAAACTGATGTGCTTAACATCAACTATCTAACATCAAGTATCCTGCTATGTATTTTTGTTTAGACCTCCCATGCTGAAAACAACATTCATCCAAACTTGTCTGTTGGTTGCCTGCTTAGTGGTAATGTTAGGCATTGTGCCCTCTGGCAAAGCCGTCGAGGTGGCGGATCTCTACTTAGTTAAGTGGCCAGTGAGTGATCAGAATAATACTGCAAGATGGCGGGCGGCTCTAGCCGGATTTAAGGAAGTACTGGTAAGAAAAAGTGGTTCTCAACAAATATTGAGAGATGATGGCGTCCAACAAGCCTATCGAAAAGTCACTAGTTATCTGCAACGATTCGAATATATACATCAAGATGATTCCAATGAGGAATTCCCCTACATAATTTCTCTTTATTTTGAACCGAGGTTAATCGACGCATTAATTAGAGAGGCAAAACTACCCTTATGGGGCTCAAATAGACCTCTGACTATTTTATGGCTAGCAGTAGAGAGCGAAGATGGGAGACAAATAGTCGGTGCTAATTCCGACTCTCCCGCTTTGCAAGTTGTCGAAAACAATGCAACCCGAAGAGGGTTACCATTAATTACGCCGTTAATGGATCTTGAAGACGAGCTAATTGTCACCACAAGTGACGTGTGGGGTCGGTTCTCTTCTACCATTAGTCAGGCATCTCAACGTTATTTTTCTGATTCCCAGTTGATTGGTAAGATTCAAGCGATGGGTGAGAGTTGGCGTGGGCAATTTACCTATATTAATCAAGGGAAGGAATTAGCTTTTGAACTGAGCTCGAGCTCGCAAGAAATACTACTCGCTGATATGACCGATAAATTAGCAGAATTATTGTGCAGTAAATATTGTGTTGTTGAACAAGTTGGAGAAACTAATGAGGTAATGCTGCGATTATCTGGAGTTAATAACTTCGTCGAGTATAAGGCGGCAGAGGTGTATCTGGAAAGTTTGTCGGCAATAAGAAAACTCTACCTAGTCGGTATTGATGAGCATACACTAAAAATACGAGTTAGTTTGCTCGGTGATCTAGAATCGTTAATCAAAGGGATTAGTTTGGGCAATCAGATGACTGTGGTTGAACTCGAAGATCGTTTGCCAAAACAATTAGTTTCAGATAAAGAGGAAAACGATCAAGCTCTTATCGATGGCGCGAATATTCTTGATGCTGAATCAGTTCAGAATGAGTCTGTGGCAGGAAGTCTAAATACTACCAGAGCCAAAACCAATCATATTTTATCCAACGAAAAAGAGTACAAGAATAAGATTCCTCTTGAGGTACTATATTATCGGTGGAACGGATGAACCTGAATCAGCTGCCAAATATTATAACTTCCGTTCGACTTATTTTACTGATCCCACTGTCTTTTTATCTAGCTCAACAAGATTACCAGAATGCTGTACTCATATTTTTTATCGCAGGTTTTTCTGATGCCCTCGATGGTTTTTTAGCCAAGCGATTTAATTGGGTTAGTCGCTTTGGTAGCATTTTAGATCCGATCGCGGATAAAGCTTTATTGGTTCTAACTATGGGGATCTTAACCCTAAACAATAAAATAAGTTTACAATTATTTTCGTTGGTGACGATACGAGATATCTATATTATTTCCGGAGCATATTATTATTATAAAAAAATTGGTCCTTACGATATG
>Ga0256847_1001605_pt1 | contig 11189 bp, 10 predicted proteins | sample TeddybearmetaG_FD_189099 | JGI IMG/M metagenome (GOLD analysis project Ga0256847, IMG submission 189099) | Hydrothermal vent microbial communities from East Pacific Rise, Pacific Ocean - Teddybear | ecosystem: Environmental > Aquatic > Marine > Hydrothermal vents | place: Pacific Ocean: East... | reverse complement strand
TAAAGCTTTACGCATCAATTTGAACGAAAACGTCTATGGAACTTTCGCTGAAATTGGAGCTGGACAAGAAACGGTTCGAAATTTCTTTAGAGCAGGTGGTGCTTCAGGTACCATTGCGAAGACTATTTCGGCTTATGACAAGGATTTTAGCGATGCTATTTATGGTGTTGAAAAAGACGGTCGATACGTAACCGAATCGCGTCTTAAAAAAATGCTGTCTCATGAAATTAATCTTATTGAAGAGCGCATTAATCGGGAGAATCATCCTAGCAAGATGTTTTTTTCCTTTGCCAACACTGTAGCAACCATAGATTTTGCTAAAAAGTACTTAGGTCACGGATGGGTTGGAATACGATTCCAGACGGCTCCTGATGAAGATTATAGCGAAGTTATTTTACATTTTCGGTTTAGGGAAAGTGAAGCGGTATTACAACAGCAAACACTTGGTATGTTAGGTGTTAACCTTATTTATGGAGCCTTTTACAAACACGATAAACCTAAAAAATTACTCCGCTATTTATACGATCACATTGACAAGGACAAACTGGAAATCGACACGATTAACTTTTCGGGCCCCAAGTTTGAAAATGTAGACAATCGTTTGATGAGTTTACAGCTCATTAAAAATGGAATGACCGAAGCCGTAATTTTCGGCCCAGATGGAAATAATATTTTGCCTGCTCGTATTCTTTATAAAAAGAACGTTTTGGCACTTCGTGGTAGTTTTCGTCCTGTGACCAAGGTTAATATCGACATGTTCCAAAAGTCATACGATATGTTCATGAAGGAAAATCGTGTGGACGAAGCGAAAACACTGACCATATTTGAAATTACACTATCCAACTTACGTGCTGAAGGGGAAATTGACGAGCAAGATTTTATGGATCGTGCGAGGTTACTCTGTTCCTTGGGTCATACCGTAATGATTTCAAACTTCCAGGAATATTATAAGCTGGTCGAATACTTCTCCAACTTTACGCGCGCTCGTATGGGATTAACCATGGGTATAAATAATCTCGTGGATATTTTTGACGAAAAATACTACCGCCATTTAAGTGGTGGTATTTTAGAAGCCTTTGGTAAATTGTTCTTCAAGGATTTGAAAGTGTACCTCTACCCTATGAGAAATATGGAGACTGGAGAGTATACCACAAGTGAAAACTTGAAAGTACACCCTCGAATGAAGGAATTGTATAAATTCTTTAAATACAACGGAAAAGTAGTTGACATTGAGAACTTCAACCCAGATATTCTGAACGTTTTCTCAAGAGATGTACTGCGTATGATCGAAGCAGGTGAAACCGGTTGGGAAGAAATGCTCCCAGAAGGTGTAGCCGAAATCATCAATGAAAAACAGTTGTTCAGTCATAACGCTTTACCAGCAAAATCGACTAGTTAGCTGAGTATTTGAGCAGCGTGGATCTTGCTTTTCACCTTGTCAATTACGGTATCAACGATTCCATTTTCATTAATTACAAAGGTAATTCGGTGGATACCTTCGTATTCGCGTCCCATGAATTTTTTAGGACCCCAAACGCCAAAGGCATTAATGACTTGCTTGTCAACATCTGCCAATAAAGGATAAGGAAAATCGTGTTTTTTCTGAAAGTTTTTCTGCTTACGCTCGGTATCAGCACTTACTCCTAAAATCTCGTAGCCAGCACTTTGAAGTTCCTCATAATGGTCACGTAAATTACAAGCTTCGACTGTACAAGTTGGTGTGCTTGCCGCTGGATAAAAGAAAACGACCAATTTCTTGCCTGCATAATCTGAAAATGAGATGGAATTCCCGTCTTGATCTGTTGAAGTGAAATTTGGAACCTTGTCTCCTGATTTTAATGTTTTCATCGGTACAAAATATTTGATAAATAGGAAGATGGAATGCCCCAATTATTCATTTCCGTTGATTCGAAAATTGTTAATAGGCATTTCATAGCTTATTTTTGCACAAAAGTAATGAATATGACCAAACAAGAAAAGGTAGATTTCGTAATTCGTACCTTAAAAAATATCTACCCACAAATTCCTATTCCATTAGATCATAAGGATCCCTATACCCTACTTATTGCGGTCTTACTTTCGGCTCAAAGTACCGACGTTCGCGTGAACAAGATCACACCAATACTTTTTGAAATTGCAGATAATCCCTACGATATGATCAAACTTACGGTAGAGGAAATTCGAGAGATTATCAAACCTGTCGGTTTATCTCCTATGAAGTCGAAAGGAATTCATGGTCTGTCCCATATGATTATTGACAAATACAACGGAAAAGTCCCAGAAAGTTTAGAAGCATTGGAAGAATTTCCTGCTGTTGGGCATAAAACCGCTAGCGTTGTTGTCTCTCAGGCCTTTGGCATACCAGCTTTCCCAGTAGACACTCATATTCATAGATTAATGTATCGCTGGGGTTTCACCAATGGAAAAAACGTAGTCCAAACTGAAAAAGATGCAAAAAGACTATTCCCAATGGAAATATGGAATGAACTTCACCTCCAAATTATTTGGTACGGTCGACAGTATTCTCAAGCCAGAGGATGGGATTTGGAAAAGGACATTATAACAAAAACGATTGGTAGAAAGACCGTTTTGGACGCTTATTACAAAAAGAAGAAAAAGTAAGTTGTTTTGGTCGATTTCAATAAAAAAAGGACAAAAAAAACCCCGAAATAATCAATTCCGGGGTTTTTCAAAGTTTAGTTTAGAAGCGCTTCAAACTTCATTTTATTATAATCTATAACACTTAAAGCCTTCGAATAATTCAAAAGAAACATCACAGTTTCCTCCTTTGGGACCAAGTTTTGATTCACGCGGTCCCGGCGTGAAGTTTCAGAGTACAATTTTGCCATAGAACGTTATTTTGAGGTTTTTGTTACCATAATAACGACATGTCTTTTGCTTTATTGTATTAATTTGTTAAGATAATGTTGTGCTTATCAATTACTTTGCGCAAATTTATCAGCGCATAACGCATTCTACCGAGTGCAGTGTTAATGCTCACTCCGGTTTGCTCACTAATTTCTTTAAAGCTCATTTCCTTGTACATACGCATCATAAGCACCTCTTTCTGGTCTGCGGGTAGTTCTTGAATGAGTCTTCTTACATCCTTTTCCACCTGATCTTTAACGATTTGTTTTTCAGCATTTAAGGCACCATCCGATAGTACAGAAAAAATATTGAAATCGTCGTTATTCTCAAATTTGGGCATCCGATTATTCTTTCTGAAATGGTCGATTACCAAATTATGGGCTATACGCATAACCCAAGGTAAAAATTTACCTTCCTCATTATACGCTCCTTTTTTGAGCGTCTTTATGACTTTAATAAAGGTGTCTTGGAAAATATCCTCAGCAACATCTCTATCAAATACCTTTGAATAAATGAAACTATAGATTCTTTGTTTGTGGCGGGTGATTAAATCACACAAAGCAGATTCGTTACCCTTCATGTATGCGCTAACTAACAGCGCATCACTAGTCGTGTTCTTTTTCATATCCATACTTTTTTTTAAAACAAACAACTGTTTTTTGGTTGTTTAGTCTTAAAGTTTAATTAAAAAAGTAATAATATGCTATAGGCAACGTTTTTGTGTTCGTAGGGGTAAATATAACAACAAACAATTCAGAAAAACAAAAAAAAGTCAGTTTATTCCTGAAAAAAATATCATTCCCCTATTTTAAAAATCTTCAAAACTATATGGTATCTTTGCAAAATTCTGATAAAAACTTCATCGAATTTTGCAAGAAACCGCAGTCAACATAAAGGATCATATTCTTATCCAAGGTGCTAAGCTTCACAACTTAAAGAACATTACAGTTGCGATTCCTAGAAACAAGCTGGTGGTGATTACTGGGCTGTCAGGAAGTGGGAAATCAAGCCTCGCATTTGACACCTTATATGCTGAAGGACAAAGACGCTATGTGGAGAGTCTTTCTTCTTATGCACGTCAGTTTTTAGGCAGACTCAATAAACCCAAGGTAGATTCTATAAAAGGAATTGCCCCGGCCATTGCTATCGAACAAAAAGTAAACTCCACCAATCCACGGTCAACGGTGGGTACCTCAACCGAGATTTACGATTACCTCAAGTTATTATATACTCGAATTGGTATTACCTATTCACCTGTTTCAGGAAAAGCGGTAAAAAAGGATACGGTATCCGACGTCTTGGCGTATATCAAATCCTTTCCCGAAGGAGAGAAATTACTATTGCTATCCCCTGTCCATTTGGAAGAAGGCCGAACGATGGAGAATAAAATAAACGCCTTGGCTCAGCAGGGTTATGCCCGTGTTAAACTAGATGATACGGTACTTCGTATAGATGAATTGAAGGGAGCTATTCCAAAAAAATTGCAACTCGTTGTCGATAGAGTCATTACTAAAAATGACGAAGATTTCTACAATCGCCTCGCCGATGCGGTCGAAATGGCCTTTTTTGAAGGTAAAGGAGTTTTATTTATCGAAAACCTTTCCACGCAAGGTCATAAAGAATTCAATAATCGATTTGAAGCAGACGGGCTGACCTTTATGGAGCCCAATACGCATCTGTTCAGTTTTAACAATCCTTATGGTGCCTGTCCAAATTGCGAAGGCTATGGCGACGTTATTGGCATCGATGAAGACTTGGTTATTCCAAATACGGCCTTATCTATTTATGAGAACGCCATTTTTCCATGGCGGGGTGAAAGTATGAGCTGGTACAGAGATACCTTTGTGAACAACGCTTACAAATTTGACTTCCCCATTCACAAACCTTGGTTCGAACTAACGCCGGAGCAAAAACAACTTGTTTGGGACGGTAACAAGTATTTTGAAGGCATTAACGACTTCTTTTCCTATTTGGAATCGAAAAGTTATAAAATTCAGAATCGGGTAATGCTTTCACGCTATCGCGGAAAAACGAAATGTAATACCTGCCACGGTAAACGACTTCGCCCTGAGGCAAGCTATGTTATGATCGATGGAAAGTCCATTCAAGAATTGGTCGAATTGCCACTTCACAAAGTAGCCTTGTATTTCGAAAATATCGAACTCAATACATACCAGCAAACCGTAGCCAAAAGATTGTTATTGGAAATAAAAAACCGTCTGCAATTTTTGATGGATGTGGGACTTAGTTATTTGACTTTAAACCGAAAAAGTAATACGCTCTCTGGTGGTGAATCACAGCGAATCAATTTGGCCACCTCCTTGGGAAGTAGCCTAGTAGGCTCTATGTACATTCTTGACGAACCCAGTATCGGATTACACCCAAAGGATACGGAACGGCTCATAGAAGTCCTAAAAACCTTACGCGATTTGGGCAATACCGTTATTGTCGTTGAACATGACGAGGATATTATGAAAGCGGCAGATAACATCATCGATATTGGTCCAGAAGCAGGAACCTTTGGTGGAGAAGTAATGGCAACGGGTAGCTATGAAGACATTTTGAAATCCGATTCCTTGACTGCAAAATATTTGGATGGCCGACTTCAAATTGATGTGCCCAAAAAGCGGAGAACTTCTAAGAATCATATTGAAATCATTGGAGCGCGACAGAACAATTTAAAAAATATAGATGTTACCTTTCCGCTGAACAGTTTTACCGCTGTCACAGGCGTATCTGGTAGTGGAAAAAGCACCTTGGTTAAAAAGATCCTCTACCCTGCCCTATTGCGATCTATAGGTGGCTATGGTGAAAAGCCAGGACAATTCACCGAACTAAAAGGAAACTTTGAAAGCCTAACCACTGTCGAATTTATTGACCAAAACCCAATTGGGCGCTCCAGTAGATCCAATCCTGTGACTTACATTAAGGCCTATGACGATATCCGAAACTTATTTGCTTCTCAAAAGTTAAGTGACATTCGTGGATATAAGGCAAAGCATTTCAGCTTCAATGTTGACGGAGGACGCTGTGAGACCTGCAAAGGGGAAGGTGAAGTGACCATAGAAATGCAATTCATGGCCGATGTCCATTTGGAATGCGATACCTGTAAAGGCAAACGTTTCAAAAAGGAAGTTCTGGAAGTTAACTTTCACGAGAAAAACATTCATGATATTTTAACCATGACCGTGGATGATGCAATCGCCTATTTCGATCTTCATGCTCAGACCAAAATAAAAAACAGACTACAACCCCTTCAAGATGTTGGCTTGGGTTATGTGCAATTAGGTCAGAGTTCTTCTACCCTCTCTGGTGGGGAAGCGCAACGAATTAAATTGGCCTCTTTCTTAGTGAAAGGAAACACCAAGGAAAAAACACTCTTTATTTTTGATGAACCCACGACAGGGCTTCATTTCCATGATATTAAAAAACTACTCGCTTCTTTTTATGCCCTGTTGGATAAAGGACATACCGTAATAGTTGTGGAACACAATCTGGACCTTATAAAATGTGCTGACTATATTATTGACCTTGGACTTCATGGCGGCGATACGGGTGGAGAAGTTATTGCCCAGGGAACTCCCGAAGAAATTATAAAAAATAAGAAATCCTTTACTGCTGCCTATTTGCGTGATAAAATTTAGTATTTTTAGTAGGGTAAGCCGCTTCTTAGCTGTTTTACTAGTATAACTAAATTACACCAACCCATGACTAGATTTTTACTTACCATGGCAACAATCTTCAGTTTTTGCCTTGTACAGGCCCAAGACTACCTTCCAATGCTCAATGCAGAAAACGTATGGAGTACAGATATTTACAACGCACCTTTTGATCCAGGTTGCAACATCTGTGGCTGTTGTTCATTTACAGTAACTCAGCAAGTGACTGTATCAGGAAGCGTGGTCGTTAATGGTGAAACCTATATGCGAGTTCTTAATAATGATGGCGAAACCTCTTGTCTGGTAAGAGAGGACAATGGCCTCATTTATAAATACTCCGATATTTCGGAAGAGGAAGTCCTTTACTACGACTTCACCTTGGAGCTAGGCGATGTCTTTATTTTGTCTCAATCGGAGGAATATTGTGGGTGGGAAGGCTTTAATAATGTCGTTTCGGGTATTGAAGTCATTAATGTATCCACACAATCCATTGCAGGAGAAGATCGTAAGGTCATCGAATTTAATTTCTTTAATGAACTCGGTATTCAAGAGACTTGGATCGAAGGAATTGGCTCCGTACTCGGGTTTGATCCTATAGGCGAAACCATCGATATCACCTTTGGTACCGCATTGGCTTGCTTTACAAATATATGGTGACACAACATTCTTTAATGACGCCACTTCTTGCGATAATACGACCTTAAATGTGGATGATTTTCCGATAGCAGATATCGTACTCTACCCCAACCCCGTGATAGGAACCTCTGTGCTGCAGTTTTCTGCGGAAGGCATTTTAGACTTAGTGAATATCTATGATGTAAGCGGAAAGAGAATTCGCTCCCTGCCAGTAGTATCAGATTACGTTTTAATCAACGCTATGGACTACCGCTCTGGCATCTATTTCTATCAGGTTTATTCCGAAGAAAAACTTTTAAAGACTGAAAGGTTCATTGTAAAATAACCAACTATGAAGTATCTCCTTTTTATTGTGACGCTCTTTATCTTCCCTATTTGTTTTGCTCAAGATTTCATTCCCATTCTGCAAGAAGGAAATGAATGGAGCATTGGGAACAGTGATGGTTTTTCCAATTCCTACGTGAGTTCACTAATCACCATTGGTGGTGAAGAAGTAATAAACGGCGTCACTTATAAAATAATTTTGAGCAATGGACAAACCACCACTTGCCGGTTAAGAGAAGAAAATGGAGTTATCTATAGCTATCTGCCAGGTTCGAATGAAGAAATTGTTATGCTTGACTTTACTATGGAGATTGGTGACACCTTAGATAATCTTTTCTCTGTGTACTACAATTGTTTTTTAGGGGGAAGCGACATTTTTGAACAAATAATCGTTGTTGACATTTACACCGAATTTATCGCAGGTGAAGACCGCAAAGTGCTGGAATTCATGGAAGTTCCTAATGGCGGAGACCCTTTTTACAGCGAATTTTGGATCGAAGGAATTGGATCTACAGCTGGTTTTGCCCCAGTAGGTTATTATTACGATTTTGGCACCGATCTTATTTGCTTTACCAAAGACGGAGAAACCACTTTTTTTAATGAACATAATACATGTGTTTATGAACTAGGAGTTGACGACTTCAAAAAGAACCTAAGTATCCTTTCTCCCAATCCCGTTACCAATGTTTCTGTACTTCAGTTTGCTGCGGAAGGGTTGGTGGATGCGGTTAAAATATTTGATGTTAGCGGTAGATTAGTTAAAGAAGAAAAAGTAATCCAAGACCAATTACCTATCCATGCTATGGAATATCGCTCTGGATTGTATTTATATCAAGTGTATTTCCAAGGGAGAATCCTTGCGACCCGTAAATTTGTCGTAAATTAATTGACTATGAAACTAAAACTACTAGGGTTGTTGCTTTGGATTGGCATGGTTGGCAACGCTCAAGACTATATCCAAATGCTCGACGATACTAACGTCTGGAACACCGACGCCTTTTATTCGACATTTTCAGGAGATTACACGATTACCCACGAAATTACCATTGATGGGGACATCGATTTTGGCGGTGTTATCTATAAAAAAATATTCAATAACGATGGGGAGTCCTGTTATTTGAGAGAAGACAACGGACTTATCTACCGGTATGATGAGGACAACGGAACTGAGTTTGTATTATATGATTTTACTCTGGAACTTAATGACACTTTTTCGTTACCCATAGACGTTCCTTTTAAGTGTACTTATTCCGGCATTTATACCTTACCTGAAGTAACCGTGACCAATGTCTATACGCTCAACGTGGCAGGCGAAGACCGTAAGATCATCGAATTCGATTTTAGCAACCCGAATGTGGGTCAGGAGATTTGGATAGAAGGCATTGGCTCCTACAGGGGTTTTGAGGCCAACGGTTATGGAGAGGAAGATTGGATTTACGGCACCAATTTGGTGTGTTTTACGAATAATGAAAACTCTTACTTTTTCAACGATGCAACCTCCTGTGACAATACTACTTTAGGGCTGACAGATATAGACAAAAATAGTGCAGTTCTCTTCCCGAATCCAGTTAAAAACACCTCTATCCTTCAGTTTGCTGCGGAAGGGATTGTCGATAGGGTTCGATTGTTTAATGTGTCAGGAAAGCTGGTCAAAGAAGAAACTGTAACTTTAGATTATGTTCTGATTGATGCTATGGAGTACCCATCTGGACTCTATTTTTATCAGTTACTTTCAGAAAAAAAGGTGATAGAATCTACTAAATTTATCATAAGGTAAGTTTTAGTTCTTTCAATAGAATAGCTTTGAGCATCTCAGTCAAAATGTTCAAAAAATTCATCAATGAAAACCCAAATCTTCACCCTAATACTCGCTCTTTGTTCTCAACTCATTTTCGCCCAAACATACACCAATGCAGAAAGTGTAGAATTCGATCCCATAAATAATCAATGGCTTGTGTCCAACGGAAGTAGAATAATTGCCGACGATGGAAATGGTAATCTTACGTTCTTCGGAACTGGACCAGGAAATCTTGGACTAGAAGTACTAGGAAATACGGCCTTCGTTTCGGTTCAAAATGGAATCAAAGGATATGACCTTACTACGGAAGCTGAAGTAATGAGTTTGACCGTCCCTGGCGCCACCTTCTTGAACGGACTTACAAATGATGGCACTTCCACGCTCTATACCACTGAATTTAACTCTAACAAAATATTTGCCATCGATGTTTCAGATCTAAACAACCCCATAGCTACGGAGATCGTTGCAGATACAGAACAAACGCCCAACGGTATTATTTACGACGGAGCCAACAACCGACTTATTTTTACCACTTGGACGACTCCTGCTCGCATCAAAGCGGTGGATCTTGGCAGTAACGTGGTTAGCGATATTACGACCACCAACGTTGGGCTTGTAGATGGCATTGATGATGATAGCGATGGAAACTATTATATTTCCTCCTGGTCTCCTGATAGAATTACCAAGTACACTAACGATTTTAGTAGCTTCGAAACCGTGGTCACTCCGGCCCTTGACTCTCCAGCAGATGTTGGGTACAATCAAGCTAGCAATATACTGGCCATTCCTGTTTTCGATGATGTTATTTTTATCGACTTGAATGTGCTTTCCATTTCAGATGTTAGTTCAGAGAAATACAACTTTGGCGTTTCTTCCAATCCGATTGAAACAGACACCTATGTTCAGTTTAATTTGGACACCACCGAAGAAGTTTCCTTAACACTTTTCGACCTTCAAGGAAAATCGATCAAATCCCTTTTTAACGAACAGGCAAACGGCACCTATAAAATAGTACTTGCAGGACTTCATCTTGAGGCGGGCCTCTATCTTTTGGAATTCAAAACAGCGTCTGGTTTTAAGAAAACAACTAAATTGATCGTGGAGTAATTTAAAACACCATCCAATAAACACGCTTCAACTATCTCATAATTAATAATTTACATTTTTGGCACGGCTATTGGATTATTACTAATCAAATAGCGTAGGTCACACCGCTAATTGTGTGACGTAACCCAAATACATTTTAATTATGAGAAATGCAGTACTATTAGTAGCTCTATTCCTTGGAGGAATGACTACACAGACAATCGCTCAAAGACACGGGAATGTAAATTCTAATGTGGGGAAAAAACATCGCTATTACAATTCGCAATCTGTTCGTTTTGTAGAAAATGATGTTCTCTTCACGATATTTACCGACGGTACTTTTAGTTTTACCGATCAGATCGTGGGACAACCGTACAGGTATAACAAGCGAAATCACAAAACAAACTACTACGGTAAGAAAAACCGCAGAGGGGGAATTCACAGACGAGGAAACCGTCCTATACGAGTAAAGACCGATTTTTACGGGAATATTATAGGCGTAAACGATGTTTGTATTTCGTACAAAAGAAACGGAAAAGTGAAGCAAATTGGTAGCGTACCAGTGTATCACCAACGTGGTCAGATGGTTCAAGTAGGTGGAATGACCTTACAGTATGATCGTTTCGGAGGAATTCGTAACACTTTTGGATCTATAAACAGGTACAATAAGCAGGTTTGGCACAATGATTGGTATTCATATAATGACTACGGAAATGACTTTGATAATGACGCAAGTAATGAAGACAATTACGGACGTAGAAACAGAATACAAAGTAGATAATAACATATATAGTTTTTTGGTTAAGTAGTTAAGTGTA
>Ga0256847_1001604_pt1 | contig 11191 bp, 12 predicted proteins | sample TeddybearmetaG_FD_189099 | JGI IMG/M metagenome (GOLD analysis project Ga0256847, IMG submission 189099) | Hydrothermal vent microbial communities from East Pacific Rise, Pacific Ocean - Teddybear | ecosystem: Environmental > Aquatic > Marine > Hydrothermal vents | place: Pacific Ocean: East... | reverse complement strand
ATTTACAGGATGTATCATTCTTTATCAAAGTGAAATCCTAAAAATCCTAAAATCCTGTAAATTATGATTCAGACAATTAAATTAATAAAGGAAAATAAAATGAACTATCAAATCTACAAAAAAGGCCAAAACCTACTACACTGGCAACTTATAGGAATTATCGGGCTAGCAGTATTAATTCTAGGATTAATAAGTAACTTCCTAGCCTACCCAGCCAATAACATCATAACAGTATTCGACAACCTATCGCGTATTATCCAACTATTTATACCCGAACAAGACTTACTACAAGTTCCAGAAGGAGCATGGTATTTATCAATTACCAAATTTTTTGGAACTATTGTTGCATTTATGATAATCACCCAAGTAATATTTCAAATATTTATCAACCAATACAAACAAAATCATATTGTTATATCATTATTTGCATTAGCTGCATTAGCCCAACACAAAAATGTCATTGCTATTGAATTAGAAATCAACGATCAACAATAAGCCACAATTCCTAAAATAAAACCAAAGCTTAAAAGTCATAACTTTCAATAGATACCATATAGCCACACGGCGTTTACTACTATCCTACCCCCTATATCAATATGCAGATATGCGCGGACAAGAATTTTTAAGTCGCTACCCCAGCTTGCAAGATCCAGAAATCTGCAAACTAACAACTATCAACTTTGACATTCAAACACAAACACTAACTAGAACAGCAAGGGAACAGTGCCTATAGTCAAAATTTGACAGCAATCTTATTTTGCCTAGAACCAGAATCTAAAAACATAACCGCCTCCCTACGCTTGCGAATAAAAACCCAACAAACCCGTTTAGCACTAGCACCAATATTTATAGAAATGACACAAGACTTAGATGCACTATCAGTAAACATAGATAAAACCCCTAATTTTGAACAAGTGTTTCAACAATTTGGACAAACAAACATGTAATTGGCAAGAAATAGTAGAAGCGACTAGCAACAAACTGGCAAAATTTCTACATAATGCCTACAACAGCCATTATGGAAATGACACCAAATGGGAAAACCTAACAGAAACCTACCGCGATGCCAACCGAGGAGCGGCGGATCATTTAACAGTAAAACTAGCCAGCCTTGGATACTGGATACCAGAAGATCCCAGCAATTGGAGCCAAAAAGTAGATTTAACCGAAAACCAAGAATTACTAGCAAGACTAGAACATAGCCGCTGGTACGCCGAACGCCGACTAAATGGTTGGCAATATGGAACCACAAGAGATGACAACCGCAAAATCCACCCCTGCCTAGTACCCTATGACCAACTACCAGAAACTGAAAAACAAAAAGATAGAACCAACATACAAGACTTGCAAAACTTCTTCTCATCACAACAGCCAAAAACCGGAAAAAAAGTAAGGAACTCGCTAAAAATAGCCTTATTAGCTACTGGAGAATCCAAAATTGATAAAAAACAATTATTAAAGCTATTCAAAAAATACGATGAATAAGAGCTAAGCAAAAAAGCCGAATGGATAATAGACGTTGTATCAAAAGAACCAGCAGACGTGCTTATTATGGTTGGAGAAAATCCGCAATGGCTAAAATGGCGACAAGGAAAAGAAGCGATTCCAAAGGAATTGTCATCAATTCCAGTGTCATTAATCTATCTTTGTAAGATTATTCCACAATGCTCGAATAGCGGCGATGCCATGTGCGCCATATTTGTATGCAGTTGTAATATCAGAACTTTTCATGCCACCTAAAGCAAATACTGGACAATTAGACTGTTTTGTCAAGTTAGAAAATTTCATCCAACCTAAAGTTTTAGCGTCTGGATGAGAGGCTGTGGTTTTTACAGGGCTTAATACAATAAAATTAAGCCCGATTTTATTTGCTTGTTGAATATCCGCTAAACTATGACAAGATGCAGCAGCAAGCCCTATTTTGAATGAATCTTTATTATAACAATATAAGCGGTTACTATTTAAATGTACTCCATGTGCGCCAACTGATAAAGCTATTTCCAAGCTAGCATTCACAAACAACTGTGCATTATAATTTTGACAAAGTTTTAAACATTGTTCAGAATAAGAATAATATTCTGACTCAGAAAGAGTTTTAGCGCGTAATTGTACTAAACGGATACCTTGTTCTAAACAAGATTCAAAATTATATAAAAACTTGTTACAAGGTTCTGGAGTAATTAAGTATAAATTGGGAAGATGTTTCATTAGACATGCTCCTTAATAAGAAACTTGATTAAAAATCATTTTATGTAGGGTGCATAAGCGATAGCGTCATGCACCGATTTGCAGCACCGAGTTTTGGTGTATGACGCTATCGCTTATACACCCTACAATATATTGAAATTATTTAAAATCAGTTATTAAAAGACAGTTCTATTGCTTATCTAATGTAGCAAGATACCAAGAAAATACACACAAAGCTTCAAAATAAGCTTCTGATTTTTTATTAAGATCAATTTTTTCAGTTAAAGGTTTGAGACTACATTTGTTTAAAATCAATAGCCCTTGTATGGGTAAAGCCATAAGTGTTTCAATTGTGCGTAACAACTTGCCCTCATGTAATATACCTAACTTTAAAATTAATTGTGTTTGATAAATTTTTATAAATTCTTGAGTAGAATCAGCTTTGGTTTCTGAAACAGCATAATGAGCTGTGATAAGAGGAAGCTTCTTTAAAGTAGCTTCTATTTTAGTAAAAAGTTTTAAACGTTGTATTGAAATATTAACTGTTTTCTTTTGAAAAAATCCAGTGTTTTTTAATTCATTAAATTTATTTAAATAATCATTTTTAACCAAATATGAAATTTTTTTCAAGTGCTGATATTCAGCGTCAACAGTGTTAAATTGATGAATTTGCCGCTGCTTTAAAACATTCATATGTTGCTCATACTGTTGAATTTCAAAAATAACTAGTATCATGAATATGATACTAATAGCTAATATTAGAATTGCTGGTAATATAGCCGCCCAATCAATTTGCATGATCAATTATCTCAAACCCATCTTTCATAATCTAACTAAAATCCAAGTTCCACAATATTCTCAAATATCCCATCATTACTAACCAAAATAACACCTTGATTAATAGCAGTAGAAGCAATCAAAAAATCTAAATCATTCTTTTTTAAAGCTTTGGTATTGATACTGGTTTTCTTTTTGTATTTTGCTTTTATTTCACCAAAAATATCTATCTCCTCCACGCTCAAAGGGAAAATATTTAAATATTCTTTGATAAACTTTATACCATTTTCAAAAAGTTTTCTATCTGGTTTATTGGTAAATGTAGCCAAGCCATAAGATAGTTCATAGAGTGTGATAATTGAAACGGCTACATTGTCACTTTCATAGAGAGAAAAGAGCTTATTTTTTATAGTCTCTCGGTGTGGAGAGTTAGGATCTGTAAGATAGGAAATAATATTAGTATCTAAAAGATAAGTTTTACTCATGAATGTGCTTTAATTTCCAATTTTAGAGATAAAATTCTCTCTGGCTTCTTTACGACTTAATTTAATATGCTCAACTATTTCAGGAGTAAATAATCCGTCCATTTTTTGAGCAAATTCCCCCCATTTTGTCTGTTTAATTTTAGGTATTTTTAATTCATCTAATTTTTTTTACATGTAAATTAAATTTATTATTGGCTAAATATAAAAGTTGTTCAATAGCATTTATATCATTGCTATTTATCTGAATAGTTACCATAATAAATATCCATTGTTAAGATTAAGGATTAAAATCATCTATTATCTCAATAACAAACGATGCCTGTCTAACTTCATCAGTTTTGATTCCAATTTGCCCTTGTAGAATATCATTAGGATAAGGATAAGTAATGATATTGACATCCCAATGTTGTTTACCTAAATGTTTAATAAACCTGTTAAATTTTTTCAAAGCGCGTGGATAATTACCTTTAAATCGAGAAATTTTACCATTTATACGTATCAATTCTTCTGAAGGATTATTTATCCATTCTAAATTTTCTAACAAGATTTTAGGATGGCGGTTTAATACCTGACTTAGCTTTTCCCATGTTGTGTGTGGCAATTTCTGTTGTTGTTTTAAACTCCAGCCTGTATCAACTGCTTGACGTATGATTTCAATATCATATGGTAAATTTGGTGTAGTTTGAGCTAATTGTATTACTTCATTACGACGATTTAAGGTTTTTTCAGCAATTTGATTAATTTTTTGTTTCTGTATTTCAGCATTTTGCAAATATATAACACTGGTTATGATAGCAACTAATGCTAATAAAACAGAAGTAATATAGGATCGAATACGTAATTTACGATAGACAAAATATCGCATTTCTATAGCATTCGCATAGTGATTAACTATTATAGTTCGATGACGCGCTAATTGGTAAGCTATTAAGTGTTGTAATTGTATATTGTTATTATATAAACCAAGCTTTTTTGCTAGATCATTAATATCTAAAATATAGATATTTTGTGAATCTTCATTATTAAATTCTTGATGTAAAGTATTTAATAATGAGCTATCAGTTAATATTATTATTGATAATGAGTTAATATCAGATTGGATTACATTGATTAAATAATGCTTAATATTAGTAAGTTGTTGTTGAATAAACTTTGATTTTTCTATATCTGTATCAAAAGATACTAAACGACTGAATTGTAATTTTTGATTGGTAAAAAAACTTTGACGCAAACTATCATTATTATGAGTGATTAATAATGTAGCAGGTTTTTTTGGAAGAGATTTTAATAATAGTTCACTTAATAGTGGTAAAGAATAAATACCATTTAATGGTATTTTATAAGTAACAAGTAAATTTAACCACGGTTGTAAAATCTCTGGATTATTTAAAGCCATTAATAAGACTTTATCATCTCGTCGCCCTTTTCGTTCACGCCCTTGTATGACACTATGTGTATAAATATTATTATCAAATAGCTTTTTAATGTTATGTTTGATTAAATTCCGATGATCCTTAGCTGATACATGCGGCATTATTAAGCTTTGATAATCTTCTTGAGCAGTATTAACTAATAAAAAAATTGGTTTTTTTAAATTTAAGCAACGAATGAAGTCAGTTTGACCTTTTTCAGTGTTTTGAAAAGTTTGAATTTCTATTCTATTTTTAGTAATACTAAATAGTTGTGCTTCAGTATTTGATAAATAAAGAACATATTTTAGCATATTGACAAGTTTATTCATGCCTAAAAGACAATACCTTAATACACTTATCACAAATCACCATCAATCCTGACGCTGTTGCTTGTTCTACCATATATTGTTGTTGGTTAATTGTTTTGTTTTGAGCTATTTTAATTTGTTTATGTAGTTGTTCTAGTTCAATATCTGGTTCACGCGCTGCTATGAAATATATTGTTTCAGTTGTGCCACTGTTGTTGTCTAAGGTAAATGATATGCCTTTTTTGGGTATGTGATAAGTTGTAGCCGCTACTACTGGATTAGAGTTATTTAATTTTACACCTTTAAATTTATACATTGGAAATAGTTGTACTATCTTGTTCGATTTTGAATCGGTTTGAAATATATATACATAAGATTTTTCTAAGGGTGTAAAAATTATTTTATATAGATCGCCATTTTTTAATGTAGCGGTGTTAGTTAGTGGTTTGAATTCAAATTGATATTTATGGCGATAGAGATAGTCGATTTTAAATTTTAGTGGCGGTTGAGGAAGTGGAAGATCATCTTGAGGCCAACTTTTGTCTATATAAATACTAGCAATAGTAACACACAAGCCAATTATACCGATGTTAATTTCTTTTCTCCAATTGGTTAATTCAAACGCTTAAATTCAACTCGACGATTTTTAGTTCGTCCACTATTTGTACGATTAGTTGCTATTGGTTTACTTTCTCCATAAGCAGCTACTTTTAATTGTCGGCTATTTACTCGTTGCCTGATTAAGAATAGTTTTACTGCGTTAGCGCGATATTTTGATAATTTGTAGTTGTATCTCCAATCACCCTTACTATCTGTATGGCCACCAATTTCTATTGTCGCATCTCTTAATCCACCTTTTAATGCTTTAGCGTATTCTTTTAGTAATGGAAGTGATTGTGATTTAATTGTAGATGAATTATATTTAAATTCAATTGGTGCTATAACTGTAGGTATATCATATGCCAAGCCACCGAGATTTTTATTTTGCCAAGGTGATGAACTTAAAGCTTTTACGATTTCTGCCGCTGTAGTTGGATAGTTATCAGCCCAAGCTAATGGAGCTAAAGCTATACAAATAATAGTCAATATAAATTTGTTTTTAATAAGCATACTATTCTCCTTAGTTTCATTTTGAGTTAAAATAATAACGAATATTTAATAAAATGGCAATATTTAAAATGATAAATAAATATTTTTTAGTTGTATTAATTGTATTAATTAGTGGCTGTCAGGCTTCTAATCAAACTAAAGGTAATGCTAATGCTAGTTCTTCGACAAGTTTTACCGCTACTGATAATTTGCCTCGTTTAGCTTTGGTGATTGGTAATTCTAATTATAAGAAAGCTTCGTTGTTGGCTAATCCGCTTAATGATGCTGCTGATATGGCTGCTGTGTTGAGAAGTTTGAACTTTAATGTGATTTTAAAACAAGATATTGATCATAGCTCTATGAAAGATGCTGTTAATAATTTTACTCGGAAGTTGAAAAAAAGTAAGGGTATTGGTTTGTTTTATTTTTCTGGGCATGGTTTGCAGGATAATAATTCTCATAATTATTTGATTCCTGTTAATGCTGATATTAAGACTCAAGCAGATATGAAATATCAAGCGGTTAATTCTAATTGGGTTTTAGATAAAATGACTGAAACTCAGAATAGACTGAATGTGATGATTCTTGATGCTTGTAGAGATAATTTGCCGCAGCAAACTAAGGGTTATATTAAAAAAGGTTTGGCTGCTATGCAAGGTTCATTAGGTAGTTTAGTTGCTTATGCTACTGCTCCTAATACTTCGGCTCTTGGTAGTGAAAGAAAACGTAATAGTGTTTATACTGAATATTTAGTTAAGGCATTAAAAACCAAGTCTAATCTGAGTGTTTCAGATATGTTAACTTATGTTACTAATAAGGTTGCTGGTGAAACTGATAATCAACAAATTCCTTGGCAAAGTGGTTCTATGAAGGATATTTTTTGTTTTAGTCGTTGTGGTTATTCTAATGAACAAGCTGCTGAAATAGCTAGTTTAAAAGCAAAATTAAGGTCTATTGAACAACAAATTATTACTCCAACTATAATAAAACCAAAACCAGATTTAGTCGCTGGAAAAGTTTTTCAAGATCGTTTAAAAGATGGCAGTTTAGGTCCAAAAATGGTGGTTATTCCTGCTGGTTCTTTTACTTCCTATAGAAGAGGTGATATTCACGGTCGTGGTTGGAATGATGAACAGCCAGTGCATAGAGTTTCGGTTAGGAAATTTGCTATGGGAATATATGAAGTTACCTTTGCTGAATATGATAAGTTTGCTGAAACTACTGGTAGAAGTATGCCTTATTATTATGGCTGGGGGCGTGGTAATAGTCCAGTGATAAATGTTTCTTGGAATGATGCTACAGCTTATGCAAAATGGCTTAGTAATCAAACTGGTAAACATTATCGCATTCCTACGGAGACTGAGTGGGAGTATGCTGCTAGGGGAGCTACAGAAACTAAGTATTGGCGGGTAAATTCAGGAAATGTATGGGAATGGATGTGTTATGAATATAATAAGAATGAAAAACAATGTGTTACAAGTTATAGCCGTTTATCTATTCGTGGCTATTCGTGGGATCCCAACGCAAGGAACGTGCGCTCGGCTAGCCGCTTCAGGAACACGCAGACGAACCGCATCCACAACGTGGGCTTCCGGGTGTCAAGGCAATAACTCTTTTCACTGTAAAAAAAGGGGATGCAAGGGGCATTGTTTTCGAATTGCGCAGCTTTGTCATTTGAATTGGTTGAAATCTATTCGTTGTACTCAAGCTCAATCTGCTGCTATTAAGTACAACGAATAGATAGAGAAGTTACAACTACAGGGATTGCATATAAACCAGGATGTTTTTGTAATTTAAGGAGTTTCATCCTTGCTTATATGCAATCCCTGTAGTTTTAATTGATAAAAATAACAGTTAAATTTACAGAGGTATTTTACAATGAACTACACTAACATCATAACTATAGAATCCAACAAAAGAAGCGGAAAACCTTGTATTCGCGGTTTACGAATTGACGCGAGATGATATTAAAGCTTGCTTAGCTTTTGCCGCTGATCGTGAAAGAAAATTATTTGTAGTGCCTATTATCACAGATAACAGCAAACAATTAGTAGGCGCAAGCGCATGAAAAAGTTATTATTCGACGAGAATATATCGCAAAGAGTGATTGCTCGTATTTCTTCTATTTATAACGATGCAGTACATGTAAAAGATTTTGGTTTAGAGCAAACTGATGATAACAAAATTTGGAATTTTGCCAAAACCAATGATTACATTATAGTGTCAAAAGACTCTGATTTTCATCAAAAAAGTCCCCACCTAAATTTATTTTTTTGCGAGTTGGAAATTGTTAAACATCTGGTATTATTCAAGTACTTATCAATAATTATTCCACTATTGCGGCTTTTTCTGAAAATGAACATGAAAGTATTTTGGTGTTGACTACAAGCCTCTTCAAATCAAACAGCGATTGGATAAAAATCTTCATCTAAAATCTCTGAAATTAAATAAGGGCAACTTATAGGAAAACTATCTTTAGATAATTGAGTTTCTTTTGCAGCTAAATAGACTGCATCTTCATATGCTGCCTCTATAATTTGGGGTAATTGTGATTTAAGCCCCGGTGATTTACGTAATCGCCTATTTAATCGTAAACGCTGCTCAATAATGGTATATCGCCAACTTCTACCATCAAATTCTCTCCATTTATCTGATAATTGTTGATATTGAAACTGCCATTTCAATAAATGTGCTAACAAAATAATTAATCTACTTTCCAATTCATTGAATTCAGCTTTGCCCATATCAGATAACTCGTCTATTAAATGAGGAATGTCTATTTGGGCAAAACTTCCAACTTTTAGTAATTCGGCATTTCGCTTTGCCCATTCAGTATAATTTGTATCATATAAATGCGTTAATTCTTTTAGCATATCGTCAAATCCTCTCCATTCCAATCAATCATCAAATTAACAGAATTAATTTCAATATCTTGCAAGATAAAGTCAGCCAATTTGGCTACAACTAAACGTTCAATAATACGCTGTAAAGGGCGGGCGCCATATTCTGGATCAATTCCTACTTTTATTAAATGTTGAAGTAGTTTCGGTGTAAAGTTTAAGCTTAAATTACGTTCTTTAAAACCTTCTCGTTCATTTAGTGCCGCTAATTCTTTTTTGATTATGTTTTCCATTGTAGCGGCATCTAAGGAGTTGAAAGTAATAATTTGGTCAATACGATTATAAAATTCTGGGCGGAAAAAGTTTTTTACTACATTAATAATGTCATTATTGTCATTATTATTGGTAAATGTTATTGGTTTAGTTTGTCTAGCACCTAGATTGCTAGTCATAATTAGAATCACATTTCTAAAATCTGTTACGCGCCCATTAGCGTCAACTAGAATGCCTTCATCCATTACATTCAATAATATATCAAAAAAAATCGGATGGGCTTTTTCAATTTCATCTAATAATACTACGCTAAAAGCTCGTTCTCTCACTTCACGAATTAATTTACCCGGTTTGGTATTAGTACCTAATAAGCGTTCAATTTGCACTGGATGTTGAAATTCACTCATATCTAGGCGAATTAGTGGATTTAAATTTTGCCCTTGCCCAAAAAAATAATCTGCTAAAGCACGGGCGCACGCGGTTTTTCCTACCCCTGTTGGTCCAGCGAATAATAAGCTGGCAATGGGCTTATTAGGATCATTTAGCCCGGCTTTAAAAATCATTACTAGTTCTGCAACGCGCTCAATTGCTGGTTCTTGACCAATAATTTTTTCTGCAAAATAATCATGTAATGCGGCTTTGTCTAATAGTATATCGTCACGTAATAAAAATTTAGGTAAACCGGTTATTTCAATAAATTTAGTTAAAACTTTTTCATTATCAATTAGTTGTTTGTTATTAGTATAGTTTTCATTGACGCAGGAGGTTAAAAATTTAATCAATTTACCCGGAAAAGCTTCATAACGAATATATCGTTCTAATAAGCGATAAGCTAAGTTAATTGCAGTTTTCTCTATAGATATATGTAATTGCTTTTCTATATAGTCTGCAAACAGTTCTGTGATTTTGAAAAGTTGTTTGTGTGATAATTTTGGAATCGATACTACATGAAAATGGGCGGCAAAATCTGGCAGACGTTGACGTAATTGATCCCATTCTGCTTTTGTTAGTTCGGCAACAATTTGAAATTGCCCTTGACGAAGGTTGGGCAACATAAAGGCGGCAATAGAATCTTCTGCTCCATCACCACCAACCATAGTCATATGTACAAAATCATTAATCCATAAGATATGATTTGTACGTTGCAATTCTTGCATTAATTCTTCGCAGTTTTCTTGCCATTCACCTAAATAACGCGCACCTGCAATAATGCGTTGTGGAGTGGTACGCCATAGATAACGCTTTGAATTTGAACGACAGATTTGTCGTGCTACGTCTAATAAAATTGTGGTTTTACCAATCCCTTGATCACCGATTAAAACTACACTAACAGCTTCTTTTTCTAATTTGTTTTGTAAATTATTGACTAATTCACGACGTTCCCATGCTACTTCTGGTGCAATGCTAGTTACTTTAGTCTTACGAGGAAATCTATCTGCGACTTGTTGTAGTATTTTGGATGATATTTGCTGATTTTCAGCGCGAGGTTCCTTATTGGGTTTAACACGTATCGTAATTTCTTCTAACCAAGGTTGGGCTAACATTAAATAACGATGCAAGGCTTCAGGAGGCATATTATTAAAATAATCACGAGCAAAATACTGCATTAAATCGTGTAATTGCTCTTGTTTATAATAATAAAAATTTTGATCTAAAATTGGTAAATAACATTCATCATCGCCATCTTCTGTGGTACCATAAACGCCAGTTACTGGTATATTTAGAACTGATTTGACTGGAAAAATCGCGGCATTTTCTTCATAAGAAGGATAAACACTAACATTAATTGTTTTCATGCGTGGATCTAACAATGGCTCAGG
>Ga0256847_1001603_pt1 | contig 11192 bp, 9 predicted proteins | sample TeddybearmetaG_FD_189099 | JGI IMG/M metagenome (GOLD analysis project Ga0256847, IMG submission 189099) | Hydrothermal vent microbial communities from East Pacific Rise, Pacific Ocean - Teddybear | ecosystem: Environmental > Aquatic > Marine > Hydrothermal vents | place: Pacific Ocean: East... | reverse complement strand
AGCATCAGTGTCAGTGTCAGTGTCAGTGTCAGTGTCAGTGTTTAAGCTTGCATGAGTAACTTGGTGAGATCTAGATTTTAAAGCTATCTTATATTTTCTACCCCACACAACCGTATAGTGAATACCGCTTATAACAACCGTTAAATACACCGCAATGGTTAGCGAATTAATCAATAAGCTCGGCACGGAATAATAGCTTAGAGAAATTAATATAAATGTTACCAATGCAATCTGTACAAAGGTGTTTAGTTTGGAGATATAGCTCGGCGCCATATTATAGGGTCCAATTTTCTTATAGTAATAATAGGCACCAGAAATAATGTAAATATCTCTTATCGTCACCAGTATAAATAGCTGCAAGCTGATCTTATTATTAAGGGTTAAAACACCCATAGTTAACACCAATAGCGCTTTATCGGCAATCGGATCTAAAATGCTTCCAAATCGACTAACCCAGTTAAAACGTTTAGCTAAAAAACCATCCAGCGCATCTGAAAAACCAGCGATAAAAAATATAACTACCGCTGTTTGATAATCCTGTTGACTTAAATAAAAAGACAATGGAACCAATAATATAAGCCTTATCGTGGTAATAATATTAGGCAGTTGGTTTAAATTCATCCATTCCACCGATAATACAAAATTTCTAACGGATTTGTAAGTTCACTTTCTTTCAGATCCATTAACATATTATTAGATGCTTCTGCTGAATCGGTTACATCAACCTCATCAGCATCCTTTTGAATTTCATCATCCAGTAGATTTGCTGAAGTTTTTGCATCGAGCAGACGATCTTCTACCTCGATCACGCTCATGAGATTAGCCAAACTAATACCTTTAATTAAAGACTCCAAATCGCCAAGCAGACTGATCTTAATCTTAAGTGTGTGTTGGTCGATACCGACTAAATAAAGTTTTCTTAATGCCGACAAGCTCTGCAAATAAACCTCCGCCGCTTTATACTCAACAAAATTATTAATCCCTGATAAGTGCAGCATAACTTCATTAGTTTCACCGACTTGTTCTACCACGCAATATTTGCTACATAGCAAATCTGCTAACCTGTTAGTCATGTCTGCAATGAGTAATTGTTGGGAGTTTGAGGTTAGTTCGAAAGCCAATTCTTTGCCTTGATTAATATAAGTAAATTGCCCTCTCCATTGATCTCCCAGTTCCTGCATACGGCCTATCAACACAGAATCTGCAAAATATCTTTTAGACGCTTGAGTAATCGTAGAAGAAAACCGTCCCCAAACATCGCTAGTACTTACAATTAATTCATCTTCAAGATCCATTAGCGGTGTGATTAACGGTAATCCTCGCCGAATAGAATTTTGTTCGACTAAATCGAACACTTGCACATCTCTATCCCCGTTTACATTTGCATTTACATTTGCATTTGCATTTGCATTAGTAGTAGCACTGACAATTTGTCTCTCACTGCCAATTTCAACGGCTAGCCATAAAACGGTTAAGGGTCGGTTAGATCCCCAAAGCGGTAATTTAGCATCTCTTATCAATGCGTCTACAAGGCGGGGTTCAAAATAGAGGGAAATGAGGTAAGGATATTCCTCATCAGAATCATTTTGGTGTATATATTCGAATCGTTGTAGATAGCTTGTGACTTTTCGATAGGCCTGTTGAACACCGCCATCTCGTAATATTTGTTGAGAACCGCTTTTTCTAACCAGTACTTCTTTAAACCCCGCTAATGCAGCTCGCCACCTTGCGGTTTTATTCTGGTCGGTCACAGGCCACTTCACCAAATAGAGATCAGCCACTTCAACGGCTCTACTCAATGGAGCAAAACCTAACATCGCTAAACAACAGGCGATTATCAAACAATATTGGGCGAACGATGTTTTTGGCATAGGTAATACGTGTATAAATACAGAATTTTGAGGTTATAGTTACATGGATCTAGTTAAATGAATCTAGTCATGTGAATAGTAATCCAACTGCTCAGAGTTACCAACTACTATTTCGCCGCCACCAAATCATCTGAAAAGCTCATCGTTCCCTCTTTATCTATGATGATTGCTGAAATATTAGGGATACCATTGATCAGAGCGAGACCTTTTTTAGGCCCTAACACAAATATGCTGGTAGAAAGCGCATCGGCTTGGGTAGAATTAGGCGCTAATATTGTTACGCTCCGACTATCACGTGCTGAATCACCTGTTTTGGGATCTAAAATGTGATGATAGCGAATATTATCTTTGATAAAAAACCGCTCATAATCACCCGAAGTGGAAATAGAAACTTCCTCCAATGGTAGGTTAACGATAAGCTTTTTACTATCGCGTGGATCTCTTATGCCTATGTACCACAACCGATCGTTCTTTTTACCAATAACTCGACTGTCCCCACCAGCACTCACAAATGCATTTTTTATTCCCGCAGCCTTAAGTAACTCTATGCATTGATCAACTGCATGACCTTTAGCGATGCCACCTAGATCAATACGCGTGTTTCTATTGTTGAATTTGACGCTCATTATTTTGGGAAGTAAAACAATACTTTGATAGTCAATGCTAGAGGTTAATCTATCAATCTCTTTTTGAGTGGGTTTTAATTCCTTTTTAAAGTCATACAAATACCCTAGGCTAGAAAAGGTGACATCAAATGCTCCGTTGGTCAATTTAGAATATTGGAGAGAGAGTTCGAGTAGATGATACATTTCGAAACTAACTTTTAGAGGTTGGTTAAACGCCGTTTTATTTAGCTTAGATAGCTCGCTCTCTGGTTTGAAAGGGCTCATTAGATGATCTATACGGCTCATTTCCGCTATTACATTGGAAATCAGTTTGTTTGCAAGTTGTTTTGAATCTGCTTGGAATTCAACTTTGGCTTCGGTGCCCATCACTTGAAATGTCTTTTGATACCAATTTGGTGCTGCATTACAGACCGGAAGAAATAGTAGACTGACTAGAACAAGTGCGAGTTTAAACCCATGATTTATCACGGGCATGTGAGTTCTAGCTAGGAAGGAAGTTAATAAGATAGGTGTCGTTCCAGGTAGCAACATTTTGTGCGCCAAAATTAATGCGTTTGATTTTTGCGACTAGACGTTTAAGTAGCGCAGGATCATCAATTTCACTCGACTGAACCTTACAACTAGTCACTTTTCCATTAGCCGCTATCGTCATGCGAAATACAACACGCCCCTGGAGGGCAGGATTTTTTCTGAGCGCTCTGTGATAAAGTGCAAATATAGCAGGTTTACTCCGTTCAAACACCAGTTGAATATTTTCGTCACTGCGTTTAGACGTTCCGTCTCTGGTCTTTCTTTTAGTATTCGCGACAGCATCGCCGATACCACTAGTGATCTTTGTCCTATTTTGTCCACGCAAAGCGCCAACACCAGAACTACTACTGGCAGAAGCGACTCTGATCCCACCACTACCTTGAGTTGCCTTTTTAGTAATAAGCGAACGTGTAACTTTAGCTGCTTGACCATTGTCATTGCTTAGTGATTGGTTATTTTTTAAATCATCAATATCACTTAAGTCTCGCAAGTCAGCTAGTGCATCAAAAACTGCAATGTGTTTTTTAGCTATCTCTTTAGCTGTTTTCTTTTCTGGCTTAGGCTCTTCTTTAACTTTTTCTGGTTCTTTTTCAGGCTCTTTCTCTTCTTTTATCTCTGGAGGTGGTGGAGGTGGCGGTTCCACTATTTTCTTTTGTTCTAAAACCATTTTGACTAAACGAGGTGGAATGGTTGTTCTTTTTGTTCGGTCAAGTTCTGGAACTTCAAGAAAAGGTACAATACTAGTCACTAAAATAGCAAATGCTATACATGCCACCAAAATCTTGATAAAACGATTAACTTCCTCTGGATTTTTTTCCCAAGGTAATACCGGATCAAATGTCATATTGAGATAGCTAGCCATTTACTTATTTTTCACTTCCGTTCGAATCCGATCGCTTCATTACAGCCATCGATATATTGGTATAGTTAGCTTCACTTAGTGTGGCTAGAATTTTTCTTAATAATTTGTATGGGATATGTTTGTCTCCCATGATTGTCACATCTAATCCCTCTTCCTCAGCATTTTCTTTGAAACTACTAACAGATTGAATTTTCATTTCTTCCAACAAGGGTTGAATTAAATTTCCGTCAGTCTTGATAACTTCTTCCGCTGTCACAATAACCCGACCTTGAACTAGTATTTGATCATTGTTCACTAAAATAATCACCGTCTCTTCTGGCAGCTGCTGCGCCGAAGACGTTGGTAGTTTTACTGCTTTACTGCTAGGTAATTGTTGTACTGAAGAAGAATTGACCAGTAAGAAAAATACCAAAATGGTAAATATATCCATCAACGAAACAAGATTTAAATTACTGCCACCAAACCGCTTATGATGACGCTCCATACGAGCCGCTTTGTTCGATTTTTTCATGGCTTCACCGCTGCTTTAAGCTTAGGATCGGGTGGTGCATCACCCATAGAGATATTCGGAAATAACTCGCCATGAATTTGATTACCATCCTCATCAAGTTCTTTTTCATCTCGTTCAATCAGTCGTACTGCGTCCATAGTTTGGATTAAAGCGTCATACTCCGTATCCATCTCCATCAACAAGGTTATCCCTGTATCGGTGTTGAATTCCGGGTGTGTTTTAACTTGTTGTAAGAACATATTTAATGCAAGGTAGTCGTATCCCTCTTCCGTATTTTGGATACTTTTAAGTAGTCCTGAGTTTCTTTCTAGCACATCGAATCTTGTCGGACGAATAATAACTTCCAACGCCTTGGGAGGTTCTTCTTCAGTTACTATTTCTTCAGAAATACCCGTCGGCAAGTTCATATTTAAGATAGAAACTTGCGAAAACACCGCTGTCATCAAGAGGAATGGAACTAACACCACCATTAAGTTCATAAAGGCCGTTATGTTCAGCTCGGTATTGGTCTCTCTTATTTTTTTTGATCGTCTGTTAAACATTGTTCGCCATCTTTTGGATAAAACATCCGTCGTTAATACGACATTAATTAGTTTAGGTATAACCTGTGCTAAAACACGCTATGCGCCAAGTTTTGTCTCGATCAGCATAGGATCAAATATCATTCACTAGGTTCAAGCTCACGTTCTCAGTTATGGCTTTGGTTTTTGAGTGGCTGTCTTGGGCTTGGGTGCTTCGCTAGGTCTGGCTGCTCTTATTAAGTTTACAAACTTAACCGACGCCATTTCGATACTATCAACAATTTCTGTGGTTTTGGTCTGTAAAAAAGTGAACATTAATAACAAAGGGATAGCTGCCATTAACCCAAAGGCTGTGGTATTCATTGCTACCGAGATACTAGCGGAGAGAAGGTTTGCTTTTTCCGATGGATCGACATTGGCGACCGCAGTAAAAGCTTTTATTAACCCCATAATTGTTCCCAACAGTCCTAATAAGGTGGCTATGTTAGCAAAAGTCGCAAGATAAGGAGTTCTTTTCTCTAAACGAGGGAGAACTTCCATCATACCTTCTTCCATCGCCATTTCTAAGTCATCATGTCGCCGCCCTTGGCCCACCTTAGATAGTCCGTACGCCAATATTCGACTGATGGCCGAGTTAGAATTGGTTGCAACCTCTAATGCCTGTCTGAAATTACCTTGGTTTAAAATAGGCAAAAGACGATTCCACGCCATACGGTTTTTGGTTTTCGTGATGCTCAAATACACAAACCTTTCAATGGCTATTGCTAATCCAATAACAAAAACAAACAAGATTATGTACATAAACTCACCACCATTTTGCATAAATGCAACAATAGTGTCCCAAGTACCAAGTTCAACTTGTTCTGCGGCCGATTGAATAGCGGTTTGCAGAGTATTAGTGTCTTCAGATGCCATGGTTGTCCCCTGTGGCTATGGTTAAAATTTGTTCGAAACGACCTTTGCCATTTCACTCAGTAATTAATGCATTTAATAAGAAATATTCGGCTAAAACCTGCCGCTGGATATATTCCACTAAAAAAATAAGTATAGACGCTTTTTGAGAAAATTAAAGGCAGACTAGTTCACAATAGTAAAAAGCTTTCTGATATTGAGTCCGTTAAATTAATCCTCGTCAGACTCATCATTATCAACCGAACTGGTTGCTGTCAATTGTTGGTAAAAAACCATCTCTTTTTCGAAAACATCGGGATCGACAGTTGAATACACTTCGTCCATCAATCGGTAAATTTCCGGAGGCGTAGCATCAGCCGAACTATCTTTCCATGGAATGATATATAGAAGATTGGGTGCCTCTTTATTACCCGACACGTTCATTCCTAAAACGGTTTCTTCAATTTCAGCGGCACCCGCTAAACTAACAACAAAAATTGATGCAACAATGATCAGCACTCTTAAATTTGAAATGAGATTTATCATATTAACCTCCAGCCTTTATTCTTCGTTCAATTTCAATAATCCAATTGGCCACTTTCTTATCTTGGTTTGAAGTTAGCTTCATATACTCCCTATACTGCAATAGCGCGAGAGGTAAATCTCTCATATAAATATCCGCCAACACACCCAGGTTAAGATGGGAATTTGGATAGGGCGGATAGCTTTCTATCGCCATAAAATAGATTTCTCTTGCCTGTTCAAATTTACCTTGTTCCCGCAAAATAATTCCTTTTAAATTTAACGAGTAGTAATTTCTAGAATTGTTCAACAAACTGAAATCTACGGATTCTAGCGCCAGTTCGAGTTTCCCCTGGTTAAAGTATACTCTTGCTTTTTGATAATCAGGACCTGAAAGCTGAGGATATTTTTGTCGAACAGAATCTAATAACTTTATAGCATCTGCGTATTGCTTTTGTTTGTTCAACTTAGCAACTTTGCCATAGGTGGATTTTATTTCAGCATTTATTTGTATATCCTCCATTGGATCTACACCACTGAAAATACTTTCATTGTTGTCTATCACTCCACCGTGAAGCATGTCAGAATTTTGGGTTTTATTTTCGCCTGAGGACGATGTCTTTACCTGATCAATTTGTGTTTCGGATACAATTTCAGATTCGCCACCCACGCCGATTAACGACGTTGCACAGGAGGTTAGGTTTAGCACAATCAATAGTGTGATACATGACTTGATGTTAGAATGATACATTTTCTATCGCCTCCATCTTCTCTTGTTTATTGTATTGAGCCGGTTTAAGTTTGGCTAGAGAATCAATACTTGCCTTGACGCCCTGGTTATAGATGTTGTCAGCTGTCCGCGCCGCATTAATTTCAAAAAGGTTTATGGCTTTATCTTCAAAGGGTAACGCTTGATCTTCCAGTAAAAAACTGTATTCCTCTAACTCATCTTCTTTGAGCCCCTTGGGGCGCTGTGACGACATTAAGTCATTGGATAAAATCTGATATATTTGGCCAATTTTATGAGTCGATTCAGAAGTGAATTGGGCCACTTGATAATTGGCAACCGCTTCATAGGCTTTAAGCGCTTTGCTCATTGCCTTCTTTTTCTTCTTTAACGATTTGGCTAAAGGTAGTCTCAGTTTAATTCGCTTGTATGCGTCAAATAACGGTCGGCTAAGGATATACTTAGATTCAGCCGCTAAAAAACGAGTTCTAGCATTGTTTTTAGATTTGGTTTTAGCATAAAACTGGATCAGTTTTTGTCGCCAAAAAACCACCTTGTCTTTTTCTCCGATTTGTTTATACAGTGCTACCAGTTTACTTCTACCCTCTTGAGCGAGTAAATATGGCTGCGGATAGGTCCAAACATAATGTTTGAAAGCCGCGATCGCTTTAACTTCGCTACCTGCCTTTTGATGCAATTCCGCCACATGCCAAAAACCATCCCTCGCAAGGCTTTTATCTGGATTATTTTCAGCCAGTATTTGAAATTCTTTGGCGGCTTTGGTCCAATTCTCCTGACCTTCATAAATCAAAGCGAGCTTTTCAGGAATGCCCTGCGAAAGATGATGCTTCGGGTATTTCCTTCTAAACTCTTCAAACAGCTTAGCTGACTTATTCCATAGTTTTGTTTGTAACATTAAAGTTGCTGCGTCAAAATGCGCATTGATGGCTACTGGCGCCTGAGCCTCCATGATCCCTACTCTTAAGAAAAGGGCGATAGCATCATCTAACTGGCCCTTTTGCTTGGCTGTTTCTGCCTGTTTATAAATGGCTTCGGCTCGTCTTTGATGGAATTTCGATTGTTGTTTTTTAGTTAATTTAACCGTTGTAAAAAGTTCTGTAATTGCAGCTTCCGCCTCCACATATTTCTTCAAGTCGAACAATCCGTTAGCAATAATTACTAATGCTCTGTCTATTTGAGCTTTGCTGGGCGGTAGCGGTGTAGTTAGCAATCGACGGCTGGTGGCAATTGCAGCTGGCACGTCTTTGAGCGTTAACTGCTGCTCTGCAATTCGTGCAAGAATATTGCCGGTTTCTTTATCTGCCGGGAACCGATCTGCAAACTGCAATCCACTAGCGATAACATTGGCGAGCTTTTTCGAGTTAGGTATTGATTTTCCATATTCTATGGATTGATAAGCAACCAACGCTCGATAGCCTGCGTTTCGAGAATATTCTGATTTTTCGTTCTGATACGCGACCACTTCAAATTCTTTAGCTGCCTGCTTAAACAGTAATCCTTCTGACAATGCTTCTGCCATTAAAAAACGATACTTTGAATCGATTTGCGGCTCTTCAAAGGTATCGAGTATTTCTTTGTACCATTTTGCAGCTATCAAGAAATCAGCTGGTTTTTTGCTGGTTTGTGCTTCAGCATGATAAAAGCGAGAAATATCATCCAAGTGCGCCCTTAGTTGAGGTTTAAGTGCTTCTGTGGTTGATCCTTTATGACGCTGCCAAAACTTGCTATTTCTACCGTAATTCACCACATACTCTTCTTTGGCAGGTAAAATCAAACTGGGGAAACCGCCTTTTTTGTAAATATTGATTACGTTGGTATGAAAATCAGGAGCAGCTGTATCAAGTGGGTTTCTTTGTATAAATCCTAAATAAGTATCGGATGCATCTTGAAATCGTTCTTGCTCAATATATAGCTTGGCAAGAGAATCATAAATTTGATCTTCATAAGGACGCTGTCCATGTTTGTCAAAAAAGCTTTGTACCGATATCGCTCCGTCTTGGTTATAAAAAGCCAAACTGATAACACGTTTAGTATCAGCTATTAAGTCATTGGTTAGACTGGTTACCGGTTGTCCATTATGTTTAACCGCCAAAAGTCTTTCGAAAAGAATAAAAAAATCATCTAATGATTCAGGGTACAAACTCTGCTTAAAAAGGGACCAGCCACGTTTATAAAGTGCCTTGTCGTAAAAATTTGTTCCTTTGCCTTTTAAAATAACTTCTGAATACGCTTGCTCTGCAATTTGGTATTTCTTACGAACAAAATACGACTCACCTCGACGGAATTGGCTTTCAACATAGGAGCTTGCTTTTACTGGACTGATGGCTATTTGGTCTAAAATAACCAATGCTTTTTCAGGTTCACTATTAAGTGAGTGGGCTCGAGCGAGTTGGTATTTTATGTCTTCTTTTTGCTCATAGTTGGGAAATTCTAATAATAATTGGGTGTACAAGGCTGCTGCAGCTGCAAAACTTGCTTGTTTGACGGCAGGTGTCAATGAGGCTAGAACAGCGGGATCATCAACGGCTAATTTAGTTTCAGCCAAGCGCATTGTCAAATCAGCTAAGCGGCGAAGTGCTTCTTTTCTGATCAAAGGATTACCACGAGTGAGCAATCTCTTGTAACTGGCGATGACTAATTCCGGTTTGATCTTAGGAAGTTCAGATGGCTCAACCGTGACAGACTTTTTATCGATAAAAATAACTCTAGGCTCAGTATCCTCCGGCTTGATTTCTGCGAATGGATTTATCATTTGTAATCCAGCGCAAGAGCTAAGAAATAAAGCGAAACTGATCAGTAAGAATACTCTCTTAAAAGATACCGCTAGTTGTTTTTTGAACAAATTTTTAAGACCCAGTTTTTTAAGCTGATTTTTTAGTCGACTATTTATTCGAGGCCGCATCGGACTTTTTATCTGAATCAATGTCATAAGTCGATCTCAGGAATTTCCACAGCTTTTTCATGCAAACGTGCCACCGATAAATCTGACTGCAATAAGAAATGATCAAGTGTTATCTTACGACGCTTTAACACAGCGAGTATTTGCTCTTTAATAAACCCCGCTTGGACTTCTATTTGTGCTTTTATCCGCCTTCTTAAATCTTGCAATTTTTCTGTTCCTTCATCGATTAATCCTTGATAACCAACAAATCGAGTTAGGGCATGTTCCCTTGCAGAAGCTAAGGTTAGCGATCTTTGTGTCATTTCTGAAATGAGTTGTTTTATTTCGGTACTGGCTTTTTTTAGCTCCCAAATCTTTTTTGTTTTACCTTGTTCAAATTGCCACTGCAAAACACCTCTGGCTCTGCGCGCCTTTTCCTGTTGGTTATCAGCGAGCATTTCGTCTGGGATTTTGGCAATATTATTTTCTAGTCGTACAATTCTTTGATGAAGTACCGATTGATCTGCTGTAGCTAACAGGTACAGTTTTTCTGATTTATTAACGTAAGTGAGATCTTCCATTATTTTTCCGTAAGCTTGCTGGTATTTTACTAAATTGCCCTCTGTAAGATATCCATCAATTAAAGGAATTTTTTCGTCAAACCTAAGTTGATTCGCGGTCAGCATTTCACTAAACATCGGAAGTTTTTCATCCCAAAGATCGAGTATTAGCGCTAGCTGACCTAGTTTTTGATAGCTTCTGAAACCCTCGTTGAATCGATTTTGAGCCAATAACTCGTATATATAATAGTCAAACTCATCACCGAACAATTCGGAATCTTCAATCACCTCATCGCCGGATTCAAGAGACTGATTTTTGATCAATTTAAGGACTAAATCTTCGATTAGATTACCATCAATAATTTGCGTTTCTATACGGCTGATAAGATCAATTTGTTGTTGGAATTTCTCAGAAGCTTCCAAATATCTGTGCAGAGCTGGTGTCATTGCGTTGAGCTTTTGATAAGCAAAGGGGATTGCCAATAGCGCTTCTTGCACCGCTATATCTCTAAGATCCTTAGTTCTAAGTTCTAACCAGTGGGTTAGCGCTTTGTTGTAGTTGCCCTTTTCGACATAACTCCAGCCCATACCCAAAAGAGCTTTATTGGTATATTTTGAGCCTAATCGTACACTTAAAAATTGGCCGCGCGCTTTTTCAAATTGCTTTG
>Ga0256847_1001602_pt1 | contig 11197 bp, 12 predicted proteins | sample TeddybearmetaG_FD_189099 | JGI IMG/M metagenome (GOLD analysis project Ga0256847, IMG submission 189099) | Hydrothermal vent microbial communities from East Pacific Rise, Pacific Ocean - Teddybear | ecosystem: Environmental > Aquatic > Marine > Hydrothermal vents | place: Pacific Ocean: East... | reverse complement strand
AGCTCAAGAAAACCACCGGCATGAGAAACAAGACCATGAACGGTTGTCAAACCAAGTCCAGCACCCGGGGGATCTTGCTTGGTACTAAAAAAAGGATCGAGAGCATGTCGCAAAACATGTGGCGCCATACCGCCACCATCATCAGATATTGTTAGCAAAACATACTCCGTCTCACGCGCAGTGAGAGGGCCCGTATTCTTGCTGGGGCCTGTTACTCGCTCAAGATCAACCCAGACGTTTGTTTGCTCTCGCAAGCCTGCGGGGCCTGTCTCACCAGCCTGCAGGTCTAAGGCTTCTCTTGCATTCATAACTAAATGAGTCAGCAATTGCTGTGCTGTTTGCGCAGACAATCCCACCCATAACTTGCTGGCTGAGACGTTGACATGAACTCGTGAATTCTTCAGCCCTTGACTACTCAACTCACCTAGTGACTTTTCGACAAGTTCAGCAAGCTCCACCCGCGGAGATTCATGTAAACTGGGAACCGAGAATGCTGTAAGCGTTTGTACGAGCGCCGCCGCATCATCGGTCGCATTCAGTATTTTTGTCTGCGCCTCGCTTGGCGCTAAGCGTTCTGAAAACCCAGTAATGACGGTCAATAAGTTATTGAAATCATGGGCAACGCCTGCAGCTAAAACGCCCACCCCGCGAAGTTGTTGTTCGCGCAGTTCCCGATCCATGGAAAGGTATTCTTGCGACACGTCGAGCATAGAAATTTGTAGGATCTGCGATCTGTCAAAATCGACATCACCGAGGGTGTGGGCGAGCTTTTCATCCAACTGGCCGAGACATTGCAATCTTATCCAAAGATCATGACCTTGACGATGGCGCATACAAAAAACGGCTGATTCCGCAGGGGCTAGAGATGCGCTTGGAGGGTTTCCTAGTCTCCGCCGCACATCAACCAGCCAAGCTTTAGCGCCGCGTACATCGCGCGGCGTTACAAAGTCACATAAATCAGTACCAAGCAAGGTACCCTCAGAAAACCCAAACAACGTACAAGCCGCCGTGTTTGCCTCGACAACTCGGCCTTCTTTTAGGCCTAATCTGTTCGGCGAAATTTGTGCAATTAGATTCTTGCTTGCCAATTGTCGTTCATAAAGACGATTTCGATCACGCGTCACCACCAGCAGGCAATATATAAGCACAATCAAAATGATAGCAGCAATGATACAGCCCACTTCAAGAACAGACATGCTATGTATCCACCAACAAGCTACTTAACTGCAATAGCAGATTTCTGACGACCCGCCATAACCTAAAGAGTAAAATCGATAATCCACAACACCAGCCCGAGCCAAAACGGCAACTCTAAAGCAACAGGTTTAGATGACATTATCGCTGCCAGTGCGCAACCAAAATGCTGATCGTCCACTCATTCACAACAATACCTCCGTCATTGAGTCGACTATACTGAACCTAGCTGTGCATGTCAGCGTTGACTGAAGTGTGCCACTATTGAGCAAGCATCTGTACACGCTCATACTAGAGTGCACAGTGAAAAATCACTGACTCACTTTATCGGCTAAACTAGCAAAATTTTTATGCCTTATCTGTTACTCGCCGCTGGCGTGACATTACTTTTGGTCGGCGGCACGCTGCTCGTGCACGGCGCTTCGAATATCGCCCGGCACTTCAATGTACCTACCATGATTATCGGTCTAACGGTTGTCGCATTTGGCACCAGCACACCAGAGCTGGTGGTGAACGTGACCGGTGCTTTGCGCGGGGAAACTGACCTCGCATTCGGTAACGCAGTGGGTTCTAACCTTGCAAATTTCGGCCTCGTATTGGGGCTCGCAGCACTGCTTTCACCCATCTATCTACAAGGACAGGTGGTACGCCGAGAGGTACCATTTTTGTTATTGATTACAGCAATCTTACTGGTTATGGCATGGGATGAACCCCTGTCTGGCACTACCGCAATGCTCGATCGCGGCGATGCCATAATTTTATTCCTGCTGTTCACCGTATTCATATACATCATGGTTCGAGACGTGATTTATAACAGAGAAGACCCGGTGTTTACTGAGGCCGGAAATTTTCGAGCAAGCGATGGCAAAGGTGGTGTTGGCTTAAATTTGGTACTGCTCACGCTGGGTATCGCCTTGCTTGTCGTTGGTGGCAGCATGACCATCGAGCAGGGTGCAAAAATCGCGATACTCTTAGATTGGCCACCGGTCGTGGTGGGAATTTTTCTTGTCGCTGTTGGTACTAGCCTGCCGGAACTTGCTACCTCTGCAATTGCGGCCTACAAGAAGGAAACCGACCTCGCCCTGGGCAACATCGTTGGGTCCAATATATTTAATTCATTGGTCGTACTGCCTGCAGCCGGCATCATCGAACCACTACCTATTCCTCGTGGAGGTGGCTTAGATTTGGCCGTAGGCTTTGCGTTCGTCTTGGTGGTTATTCCACTTTTTATATTCAGGGGCGCACGCCTCAGCCGAGGTGCAGGGGCGGCCATTGTCGCTAGCTATTTCGCGTATATGTTGTTCCGTGTTCTGCTCTAGCTTACGCAGAAATTACCCGGCGCACCTGCGGGTGGTGTTCAGACCAATTAACTATGCTGTTCGATACTGCTCGATCTGTATATCTTCATCTCCAGCATCTACAAAGTTATCCGCAACCCGACCGCGAATAAACTCGCGCCAAGAAAAAGAACGATAGCGCGCCACCTCATCGCCCTCAGTCCAAGGCGCTATGGTGGCGTCTATACGAGGCTGATAGAAAAACGGTGTGCTGTATCGGCCACGCTCACTAAGTACCGGCAAAACTCGGTGTACTCCCGCCGTACAACGATCATTGGTCCATACTTGCAACACATCACCGACATTAACCACAATGGATCCAGGGATCGGTGGCACATCGATCCATCCGTCACGCTTGCTGCGTGCTTGCAAGCCCCCATGATCGTCTTGCAACAAAAGTGTGATGGCGCCTGGATCAGTATGGTGGTGCAGCGCCATGTCACCCAAGGCTGCAACATTACCGCGCTCCGCAGCCACAACTGGATCGCCAGACGGATAATAGTTTAGCCGTGCAGCACTGCTGTGACGCTCACCAAAACCATCTCTCATGGTGCTATCAATCTCTGCTTTTGGCATGCCTAAGGCATCAAAAATCATCGCCATAGTAACCGCAGACAGTGCTGTAAACTCTGTGAAAAAATCAGTTAGAACAGCTTGGAAAGTTGGCATGACTGCTGGCCATCGCGTTTGTCGCTCTGGATGACGCGAGATGTGTCCGCCGGCTTTAAAATCAAACACTTCTTTTTGATCTCGGCGCCTTTTGGTCAATTCACGGTCAAAATAGCCCAACGGGTTTTGCGCATCGCGTAATACTTCTAACTTGGCCTGTTTCGGCTGGGCAAAAAAGTCTTCAGCCTGTGCAAAGACCGCATCTATAAGAGGCCCTTTATCATGCCCACTGAGAATGAAAAAACCATGATCCTCACATGCCTTAGCAAGAAAATCCATTTCGCTGGATGTCATAGCGCCGCGTTGATAACGCCCTATATCAACATTTGGAATATCTCGCATATTTGATCAGCCCTTCTTCAAGGCGCCAATTGTACGTCGCTTAGACTCGTCGTACGAGTAGCCGAGATAGTGCATAAGGTGGTTGCCCGGGTCTTTCAACAAGCCCCTCGCTTTGAGCGGCAATTTCCACATTACAGTTACTCAAAACACGCAACAAAGCACCAGGGGACACGCGAAACTTATCACTGGAAGGTCCTGCCACCGGAGTGTGCCAGCACATATGTTCTTCAACCAGCAACCACCCTCCCGTCGCAAGATAACCCGGCAAACGCGCGAGCAAGTCTGCAGCTATAAAGTACGACATTACAATGAGCTGATACTCCTGCCTGGGTAAGCGGGTTGTTTCAAGGAGATCCTGACAATGCCAAGTAATCGATCCCATTGACTGTCCCACCCCACTTGATTGCGCCGCGCGCTGAGCCAAATTTATTCCCACAGGCGATACGTCAACAGCGTCCACATCGAAACCCTGTTGGGCGAGAAAAATACTGTGTCGGCCCTTACCACAGGCGATATCCAAAGCATACCCCGGTGAAATACGTGCGATGTGTTGTGTCAACCAGACACTAGCAACACCGACATCATCCGGCGAACTGTCGGCGTAGCGATCATCCCAGCGTGCCTGATCCGTCTTCCTCACGGTAATTTCATGCCTTTAAGAAAATTGTCTCTATGACCCATTATCACAAGTCTAAGGCGGTCATTGAAGAAGTGAATTCTACTTTCTAAACAGGTGAATTGAATAATGGTCAATAGATTAGTTGCGCAAGATCGTGTCACGCGCTAGCGTATGCGCCCTTTTTTTAAACTCGTGCGATGAGCTTACAGAAACCACCAACGACAACTCGACTAGATCGTGCCGCCGTATTTCTTTCTGGTTTATGCCTACTGCATTGCCTGGCAATACCATTTGCCTTACTCCTTGGTCCTGTTCTTAGTCAGTGGTTGGCCAGTAGTGAATCACAAGTGCATTGGATTTTGCTGGCCTTAGCCCTCCCTATTAGCGGAATCGCGCTAGGACGGGGCTATCGCAAGCATCCAAGCTTGCTCACCTTGGTCTTAGGTGCTATCGGCTTGATATTCATGTTGCTCGGTGTGTCGCACATTTTGGGTGAAGCATATGAGATCGCTCTCACCGTCATAGGCGTGGCAATGTTATTGGCTGCACACCTTCGCAACATGACAGCAGGGCATGATCATGATTAGAGCTCTCTTGCTCTGTGTTAGCTTGACTTTATGCATCCCAAGCCAGGCTGCTGAACAGCTCCTAGAGCGCAATCTTAGCGATGTGATTGCACATATAGAAGCGATGCTAACAAACGAATCCTTGCAAATTAGTGAGTTCGCCGAAACAAATCGATTTGCAATTTTCTACGTTCTCAGACCAGGTAAAAGCACACTCACGATTACCGCCCACCAACTGCCCGAGCAGATGTTACGAACTACTCTGTCGGTGACCAGCGATTCGCCTAGAGACGAGATGCTTGAAAAACAATTTCTTGATAAATTACTTGCTGTAGAAAAGTGAAGGTATATAACAGCGCATACCACGCGCGAATCTAGATAGACAAACAAGGGACCACGACTCATGAAATATGACAACATCCTACAGACCATTGGCAACACCCCCATTGTCAAGCTGAACAACACTGCACCTGATCATGTCGACATGTACGTGAAGGTAGAGTCCTTTAACCCGCTTTCATCCGTCAAAGACCGCCTTGCATACGCCATTGTAAAAGATGCACTAGATAGCGGCGCACTAAAACCTGGCCAAACTGTTATTGAAGCGACTTCCGGAAATACCGGTATTGCCTTAGCCATGGTATGCGCAGTATTGGGCCACCCTTTTGTCGCCACTATGGCAGAGTCTTTTTCTATCGAGCGACGCAAAATTATGCGCGCGTTGGGGGCTAAAGTGATTCTCACCCCTGCGGCCGAACGTGGCTCGGGCATGGTCAAGCGCGCCGAAGAACTCGCCGCAGAACACAATTGGTTTTTGACCCGCCAATTTCAAAACCCCGCGAACCCAGCTTATCATGCCAACACGACAGGGCCTGAGATTCTGGTAGACTTCGCCGGTGACCGGCTCGATTTTTGGGTCAGCGGATGGGGTACGGGTGGCACCCTCAGTGGCGCAGGGCGTGTACTGAAGGCAGCTCGGCCTACACTCAAGGTTGTGGCAACCGAACCTGAACAAGCAGCTTTATTATCTGGCGGGGATTGGGCACCGCATAAAATACAAGGCTGGACACCAGATTTTATTCCCGAGGTGCTTGATCGTGAAATTGCAGATCAGGTGGTTAAAGTAAATGATGACGAATCAATCGCTAACGCTCTAAGTCTGGCGCAGAAAGAAGGCATTTTCTGCGGCATATCTGGAGGTGCCACGATTACGGCAGCACTAGCCATAGCCGCGGATGCCGAGCCCGGCACTGTTATTCTCGCCATGCTTCCAGACACCGGTGAACGATATTTATCAACACCGCTATTTGCAAATGTTCACGAAGGGTCTGATGACGATTGGCTAGCTAGCCTGTAGTTCATTCAATTAATTTTGCAGGGCCAACATCCTTTTCATGTTGGCCGAGAGTGGTTAACGACGCCTACTATTTAAGGTCTATATGCCACACCAAACCACATCGTTTGCCTTCTTAGGATACCCAGCGAAGGGTCTATGCTTGATGCATGAATATATATCTCATGCATACCTTACGAACATGTTGTTGCCCAGGTTCTCGGCGCATCATCTATCTCACTGTCTTGACTTGCAGTGCCGCCCCAATCGCAGCCCTACCCATTCACACAGCAACAAACATTTACCTTTGCGAAAACGCTCAGGGGCAGAAAACTTTCACAGATCGCGGCTGTCTTCTAGGCGGCAAGCACGAGCGTGGGGACAGTGGCGAACCAACAACTTCGCGTCAGCAGTATGCAGCTACTCCGTCATCTGCCATCACATTCGCACCACTTAGCCGAGAAGATCTATCCCGCTTACGCGCACAAGCAGCGCGAACCGCGCGGGAACAAACAGAACGACGGCGGCGAAAAAAACAACACAACACGCATAGATTACGAGCCCAAGTCGAAGCAGCTAAAAATTGCGACCAAGCAAAGCGAGCACTTATCGATCTACATAAGCGTAAACGTAAAGGCTACCGACTCAGTGATGCAGGCAAGCTTGACGCCCAAGAAGCGAGGCATAGAAACGAGAGATCACGCAACTGCTAACTGGTGGTCACCCATGGCACTGGTTAACGAGGATTACTAAGCACACAGACGAGACAGAGGCTGATTTTGGCGAGGGTGCCTACTTGAGCACATCAAAGCAAGCAAATGTCACCTATGCTGACAATATTGGACGAACAAATGGATCTACAATGCCCTGTGCCTACCACATTGCGCCAGAAGATGGACTCATCATCATCAAAGGCTCAAACCCAATGACACTCACACAAATGGAAGAAACTGGGCGGCAATTATTACAAGATCCGAAATTCGATCCGCACCTGGCACAGATCGTCGATTTTCGGGACGTAGACCTACCCCGAGACTATGAAGCTAACCAGGATGTGGGCAATTTTTTAACCAAAACATATAGCGAGACGGTGCAGGTTAGTATCGCCGTAGTTGTCAATGGCGAACAAGCACCAATAGGTATTGCCGAACTCTACAAGCTCGTGTGTACCATGGATAATACGGAGTTATTCGACAACTATGACCATGCCATGCGGTGGCTTATGCGTCGTGAATTTGTGCAGCAAACGCATCATTGCAGTAAGACAATACCTAAGCAAATACTGCAAACCGTCCCCCAAAACACATAGGCGCTAGCGAAAGCTACCCACCTAGATACTGTTTCGTTCGCATGCAGTGCATCTACAGGCGAATGAAGTTGCGCTTCTATTGCCAAACCTCTGTCGTCATGAAATTGAACCCGGTTGGATCTCCGTACATATCTGTCCACCAATGTCTCCCAATGCGGACGCCCATAAAGTGAACCCAAGCACAGCCTGAAATTAGTTTAAGTCCTTGTATCTAATGATTTATTTCTGATGAATAATTTTCTAAGCTCGGTTTTTTGCGTCTATTGATGACACTTATTGAACCGCAAGCTGCGCTGTATAATTAACGGCAATCTAAACCGCTCTCTATACAAGGGCTCTGTCACAGTCGATCTTCGACCAGTACTTGTCTCTCAAGCACCCGTTAAGTGTCGCTCTAAATTGGTATGTGACGCAATCGATAGACAAACGAATATGTTGGCAGTTTGTAAGTTACAGGTATCAATTTGCCGGTCCATGGGTTTGAAAAATGAAGATATTATGGAAGGGTAATAGCTAAAGTATTGAACTGAAAAGAGATTTCAAAACGCAAGAGAAAGCACGTCAGCGAAGTGCTTTTTTTTAAAGCTTTTTTCTGTATGCTTGCAAGCCTCACTAGCCGAAGCTGTATGTCTATACAGTGTTATTTCCTCGGCAGGGCGATTACACAGCATGCAGCTCGGCTAGTTGAGGCCAATCATCCCGCCAGATTCCAACTCAGTCTTCTTGTGCAGGTTGTGGAGGTAGAACCTCCCACCAGTCAAACGCAGCATCTGCAACCGCAACAAACTCCGGATTAAGTAGGCTGTCTTTAGAATTATAAGGCAGCACAGAGCGATCAAACTTATATACCTCGCCGCCCGCCGCAGTCAAAACTGCGTGTGCGGCGCCAATATCCCATTCACTGGTTAAGCCCAGACGTGGATAGCAGTCTGCCTCGCCTGCTGCCAAGGTGCACAACTTCAAAGAACTACCGACGGCCTGGCGCGTACAACGTGGAAAATGCACCTCCAAATCATCAAGGTACTGCTCCAAACGGGCGCCACCGTGACTACGAGATGCAACTATTACCAGTGATTCTTGTCCCGCAGTCATCGCGCGCCCTCGGATCGACCTCGACACCCCATCTTCTATGCAATACGCACGGCCATTCTCGACATCACCAATGTATATCCGATTCTGTACTGGCACACCAACAATGCCAAACACCGCACGACCGGATTCTATAAGCGCAATGTTCACCGTAAATTCGCCATTACGGTTGACGAACTCCTTAGTACCATCCAACGGATCAACCAACCAATACACTGACCATTGCTGACGTTCAGCGTAGCTCGGTGGCGCAGCCTCTTCGGAAATAATGGGTATGTCTGGCGTCATCTTTTTTAAACCCGCAACGATGATGTCGTGGGCCGCTAGATCCGCTTGCGTCAACGGCGACTCATCCGCCTTATTGTGAACCTCAAAGTCACCTTCATAGACCTCCAAAATAGCGGAGCTTGCGGCATTCACAATATCGATCAATGTGTTCTGTGAATTTTCGTCTATGCGCTGCGACATATTGCTTCCTAGTATAATAGTGAGGTGCGTGGAGCTGGATTTGACCGCCGCGCATTGTAACAAATCTCCATGTCGCTGCGCACAACTGGGCAACTTTCCAAAGCGGCTCGGCTTTCGCGTATGATGTAATTCGCCCTAGTTACCTGCCGAGCCGAAAATTTCATGCCCGCACAAAATGTCATGCAACAAGCGAAAACGTTGAATTGGGCACAAATCGACTGCGTTTTCCTCGATATGGACGGCACACTGCTTGATTTGAAATATGATAACTACGTGTGGAACCATCTCGTACCTGCTGCCTATGCTGAAAAGATAGGCGTAGACGTAGCCGACGCGCAAGATCGTTTGCTGGTTCATATGCGAGAGATTCGCGGCACTATCGAATTTTATAGCTTTGAGTACTGGATAGAGTTCACTGGGGCAGACCTTATCGAGGCCCATTGGCAAGCAACACATTTGATTGACTATCGGCCTGGCGCGCTAAATTTTCTACGCTGGCTAAAAGGTCGCGGCTGCCCGGCGATCATTGCGACAAATGCCCACCGTGATTCAATACATGTCAAACATACCCACGCAAATATCTGTGCGGAGGTGGACGCCGTTGTTTCTAGTCACGACTTCGCAGCGCCCAAAGAAGACAACAATTTTTGGGCATCGCTACTCAAAGCGCATCCCTACGATCCGGCTCGATGCCTATTCATTGATGACAATGAACCTGTTTTAGACGCAGCATCTCAGTTCGGCATCGGCCACCTGCTAGGCATTACCACACCGGATTCTCTACGGCCAACCAGAACTGACTTGCGTTACCCAAGTTTTGACGACTTCACAGAGTTGTATCAACTTGACGCGGCTTAATTTGCACACTTCACTGCGCCAACAAAATTCAAATGACGAATGCATCTAACATTCCAGGCCCCTCGAAGGGTATACGTATAGACCGCTGGTTATGGGCAGCCCGATTCTATAAAACCCGCTCTGCAGCAAAAAGTGCTGTGGAAGGCGGTAAAATACATGTCGATGGTGCGCGCACAAAGCCTGCCAAAGACGTGCGTATTGGGCAAAGTATAGTACTACGCCGCGCTCAGACTGAAACCACGGTTATCGTCGATGCATTATCCGAACAACGAGGGCCAGCGCCAATAGCACAAACGCTCTACCACGAAACCCTAGAGAGCATCGAATCTCGCCAATTGTTAAGTTCTCGTCGGAAAATGGAACGTGCCGGATTGCAGGTACCCAGCAACCGTCCGAACAAAAAAGAGCGCCGTGATTTGCTCAAGCTCAAAAACACCAACGACCCATCGCAGTCTCAAGCATGAACCTCACCGACACACCCAGCATAGGTACTACAGGCGATTGTATACACCGCTTCACCTTTGAAAATTTGCCCATTCGAGGCCAGTGGGTACGTCTGTCAGAAACCATCTTGCAAGCCAACGCGATACGTAAATATCCGCAAGCGATCAGAATTTTTCTCAATGAAATGTTCGCTGCTGTCTCAATGTTTGCCGACAATTTGAAATTCGAGGGCGCGGTGGCATTGCAATCGCGAGGTGACGGCCCGCTCATTCGCACGTTGGCCGAATGTCGCGAGCGCCAGTTTCTTCGCGGAATTGCTCACCTCAACGAGGAAATGGCCATGCCTCGCGATGCTTCTGACTTATCGCAATGGTTAGGCAACGGTCAACTTGCCTTATCACTGATACCTCCAGCAGGACATCAGCAATCGCCCTATCAAGGCATCGTTTCACTACAGCACGCGTCATTGAGCGATAATCTGCAAACCTATTTACTTAATTCAGAGCAATTACCATCGCGACTGTATCTGGCTAGCGCAAAAAATTCAGTCACTGGTTTGCTGCTTCAACGGCTACCGAGCGCCGACTTGGCATCCGAGGTAAGCATTGATGAAGCAGAAAATGCCTGGCAGAGCATTATTACCCTAGCCGATACTGTCAGCACACCAGAGTTACTCAAGCTCGCACCCGAGGTTTTACTTCATCGCTTATTCAATGAACACAGTTGTCGCCTATATCCTGCTCGCCCACTAAGCTACAAATGCAGTTGTACGCGTCAGAAAAGTGATCGCACTCTACGTATCCTCGGCCGCGCAGAAATTCAGTCTTTGCATGATGAGCAAGGTGAGATCAGCGTCGACTGCGAGTTTTGCGGTACAAGTTATGTTTACGATGCGGTAGATATTGGTGAATTACTCAATAACGACATCAACCAGCCAGCACCCGATACGCGTCATTAGATCACCAGATT
>Ga0256847_1001601_pt1 | contig 11203 bp, 6 predicted proteins | sample TeddybearmetaG_FD_189099 | JGI IMG/M metagenome (GOLD analysis project Ga0256847, IMG submission 189099) | Hydrothermal vent microbial communities from East Pacific Rise, Pacific Ocean - Teddybear | ecosystem: Environmental > Aquatic > Marine > Hydrothermal vents | place: Pacific Ocean: East... | reverse complement strand
CACAGAATGAACGTAAACTCAAGGATGTTTCAATCATCAATTGATCTAAAGGTGTAAAAACACTCGCAATGGCTGCATCGATTGTATCCGCTGCCTTATTACCTATTATTGGAATTTTGGTCTTATAACTGGTTATTAGTAACGATTGTAGGTTACCACTGGAATAATGATGTTGATCATCAATAGTGGCAATAAATTTAGCATTTGGATTAATATTAGACAGAAAATTATGTGGGGTCCCATTTCTCTTTAAAATTAAATAGGACAAGTCCATATTTTGGCTGCGGGCAATGATTTTGTAATTATCGAGTGAATATCGAGTTTTTCGACCCAAAATGAGTGTTGCTGTCTGTAACTTATCGTCAATCGCTTTGGCCAACATTAGTTGCCTTGCGAATGACTGGCCATGATATATGCCAGAGAGAATAACGCCAAACTGTTGATATTTATTGATTTGATTATCAAGATCGATTTTGGCAGATCTTATTGCAAAAATAGGTGTTTTGGTACGAGTCGCCAATATTTTGGCAAGAGAATCGCTGTCGGTCGATAGTGCGCAGCTGTTGGGTTTACTTAGTTGACTGTCTAATTGTGCTCGCGATGAATCGTTAGTCGATATGAGTTTTATTTGATCCGACTTGAATTGAGATTCTAGCGCTTTGGAAAGTGAAGCAAGAAACTTATTGGCAGATTCGCCCGTATCAGAATGAACGATATATACGGCCGTCGATGCCAATACTTGTTTATTATTGGATTCGCTAAGAGTGGTCTTGGTACCTACTAAGAAAAACAGTGCTATTAGAAAAAGACTTCGGAGGTACGAGCCTGAGATTGAAATAGATCGCGGTACGGGCATCAACATACTTAGGATTGAATTTTTGTCATTAAGTAAATGCATGCATATGTGCAACTGTAAAAGTCTGTCTTTGAGTATATAGCATTGCCGATAAAACGGGAAATATGTACTGATTCCGTGTAAAATTCCTTTTTTATTTTCTACCACTAGGAGTATCAATAACCAATGGCAAAAAGAAGAAATCGACGAAGAAAACCTTTGCCGACCGAGTCTGTAGAAATAAAAATTGATGGTTTATCCCACGAAGGTCGAGGAATTGGTCGGATTGATGGTAAGACGGTTTTTGTTGATGGCGCTTTACCAACAGAAACAGTGGAAATGATGTATACCTTCCAGCGTGGAAAATTTGATGAAGGAAGGACTATCTCGGTCAAAAATCCGAGCCCTGAGCGTGTCCAACCCCCCTGTGAATATTTTGGTAGTTGCGGGGGTTGCGGTATGCAACATATGGATAGCAAGGCTCAAATCACGCATAAACAAGGGATCTTAAAAGAACAGTTAGAACACTTTGCTAATACTCAGCCTAAGGAATGGCTTCCCCCGCTACAAGCCGATTTATTGGCATATCGACGTAAAGCGCGATTGGGTGTGCGTTATGTGATCAAAAAAGAACGTACACTGATTGGATTTAGAGAAAAATATTCTAACTACCTGGCCGACATTGAAACTTGTCAGATATTGGTAAAGCCGGTTGCGGATTTACTAAAACCTTTGAGTCAATTGATTGACAATATGGATGGTCGTCTATTTATTCCTCAAATTGAAGTTGCTTGCGGTGATCATCCGAGTGAAGACAATACGACGGTTTGCCTCATTGTCCGACATCTACAACCGCTGAGTGATAAAGATCATAAAGCGTGGATACAATTTGCTATAGAATACAAAACTGTCATTTATCTACAACCCAAAGGACCTAAAACGGTTCATAGAATTTGGCCGGTTGAACAGAGCGAAGCACAATTAAGCTATCGTCTAGACGAATATAATCTTGAAATGTTGATGGAGCCGCTGGATTTCACTCAAGTGAACGCGAGTATCAACCAAAAAATGATCCCATTGGCACTCGAGCTACTCGATGTTCAATCTGAAGATAATGTGCTTGATCTTTTTTGTGGATTAGGAAATTTCACTTTGCCTTTGGCAAGAAAAGCAAAATTCGTGGTTGGTATCGAAGTCGTCCAGGACATGGTTGATAGAGGGCGCATTAATGCAGCGCACAACAATCTCGATAATGTGGAATTTCATCAGGCGGATCTGGCCGCAGATTTAACCGAGAAACCTTGGCTGGAACATCGTTTTAATAAGGTTTTAATTGATCCGGCACGCAGTGGAGCATTAGAAGTCATAAATAATATTGTGAAACTCAATCCAGAAAAAATTGTCTACGTTTCCTGTAATCCCGCTACTTTAGCAAGAGATACTGGTGAGTTGGTTAAGTCCGGTTACAAATTGATTAAAGCCGGAGTAATGGACATGTTCCCACATACCACTCATGTAGAGTCGATCACTTTGTTTGAGAAAGCATGATTTGGTGCAACAAGACCGCAAGATTTTTATGGACTACTAATAAAATAAATTATGGTAAAAATCACTAAAATTGATTCTGATATAACCCTAGTTGATGAATCTTTCGTGGACTGGTGCGAGCAGTTATTGTACGACAAACTACAATTTGATCGAGACTTATTTGCACAGGCACAAAAATTAATTCTACAAAAAACAGACAGTTCCAGCAAACAATTCAAACAGAACGTTGATCACTCCTCGCAATCAGATCAATCCGTTCAAACCGCTATCATCTTAAGTGAACTGCATGTCGATAGTACCACTTTAGTTGCTGCGCTTATTTATCCCTTTATTACCACTGGACAGATCTTACTCAAAGATTTAGAGAAACCTATATTCGTTGAATTGGTCGCCAAACTTAAAGGTGTAAAGAGCATGGATGCGGTCCGAGGGCTACAGGCTAACCAGTCAGTGGGTGACGACTCGGTTCAAATAGAAAACCTTCGCAAGATGTTAATGGTAATGGTGGATGATGCGTCGGTGGTTCTTATTAAATTAGCCGAACGACTCTATTTTCTACGCCAAGCAAAAGATTGGCAAGTGGACAAACAAACATCAATTGCTATGGAAGTAAGGGACGTATATGCGCCGCTAGCTAACCGTTTAGGTGTAGGTCACATAAAATGGGAAATGGAAGATCTGGCTTTCCGCTATCTCAATAAAAAATCCTATATTGAAATCGCCAAACATTTGGCTGAAAAACGAGTGGCGCGAGAAGCTTATGTCACCAATGTTTTAGGGGCGATCGAACAATCAATTGACGCCCTAAATATTAAAGCTGAACTGATGGGGCGAGCTAAACACATTTACAGTATTTGGAAAAAAATGCAGCGTAAAAAAGTGGGCTTTGAAGAAATTTATGATGTCAGAGCTGTCAGAGTGCTAGTCCCAAAAATACAAGATTGTTATTCTGTTCTCGGCGTTGTTCATGGACTTTGGAAACACATTCCTAAGGAGTTTGATGATTATATCGCTACCCCCAAGGAAAATGGTTATCGCTCTTTGCATACAGCCGTGATTGGTCCAGCAGGCAATACGCTAGAAGTACAAATAAGAACTCACAGAATGCATCAAGAATCAGAACTTGGCGTCGCGGCTCATTGGAAATATAAAGAAGGTGCGACTAGCAAGGGTGGTGGTTATGAGGCAAAAATAGCTTGGCTTAGACAGCTACTAGAATGGCAAGATGATCTAGTAGATAGTAGAGAGCTAGCGAGGGAGTTCGAGTCTCAGGTATTTGATGAGAGAATTTATGTTTTTACCCCGCAGGGGAAGCTCATTGACCTACCGGCGGGTTCCACAGCTTTAGATTTCGCCTATCGAGTACATACAGACATTGGTCATCGCTGTCGAGGCGCTAAATCTAATGGTCGAATAATCACCTTAACTCATCCAATAGAAACAGGCCAACGAATAGAAATTTTAACCAGTAAAAGCGGGGGTCCTAGTCGAGATTGGCTCAGTGAACAACGAGGATATCTAAAGTCATCAAGAGCTCGAAACAAAGTTCAGCAGTGGTTCAAATTGCAAGACAAAGAAAAAAATTCGTCCGCGGGAAAATTGCTACTTGAAAAAGAACTAAAAAAGAACGCGTTAGAAGTTGATGACTATAAAAAATTGATTACACATTTCAATTATAATTCGAATGAAGAATTGTTCGCGGGCATTGGAGCGGGTGATAAAGGTATTCATCAGGTAATGAATGCTGTGCGAGCATTACAGCCTTCTACATCCGTTGTTACCCGTGAGAATGGGCTGAAAAAGAAACCCAATTTAACAAAAAGAAGTTCTTCCAATGATATTCTAGTGGAAGGTGTGGGCAATCTTCTCACCAGAATGGCTGGTTGTTGTAAACCGATACCCGGAGATGAAATTTCTGGGTATGTCACCTTGAGTCGAGGGATCATGATCCATCGAAGCGATTGTCGATATTTGTTCAACAGCCGAGAGATATCACCAGAAAAAGTTTTAGCAGTAACTTGGACTCATCAGGTTAACAAACAATATTTGATTGATTTGGTGATTCGGGCTTATGATAGAAAAGGATTGTTGAGTGACATAACGATGTTATTGTCGAATGAAAAAGTGAGTGTCACTTTGTTAAATACTCGAGTCAATCATAAGCAGTTGGAAGTGAGAATAGATCTTCAGGTGGAGTTAGATAATCTATCGAATGTTTCGAGGATCATTAATCTAATCGAGCAATTAGCAAATATTATTTCAGTAAATCGAACTAGCAGCTAGTTGTGAATAGTGGGTGTTTTATTATTGCTATGAATAGGTTTATTTCGGTAGGAGCTGCGTCTCGCTGCGAAGCGATCTATCGGTGCAATAAGTAGTCTAGATTATTTGACAGAATATTAACACTTGTTCGTGGCCGGGCGCGCGCCTACTAATATTGTGAGTTTCGAAATTTGAGGCATTGATCATTGAAAAAAATTCCTATTGAAAAGCTTGTTGAAATCATGCGTCATCTACGCCAACCTGATTCCGGGTGTCCATGGGATATCAAGCAAAGCTATGAAAGTATTATTCCCTATACTATTGAGGAGGTTTATGAGGTAGTGGATGCCATTGAGCGAAAAAATTTTTCAGATCTGAAAGAAGAATTAGGTGATCTACTTTTTCAAATTGTTTTTTACGCTCAACTCGCGGAAGAGGATGGCTATTTCAATTTAGCTGATGTTGTTGACGCTATTAGTCAAAAGCTGACCACTAGGCATCCCCATGTGTTTGCTGATCAAACCCATTTAAGCGAACAACTAATTCATCAAGCATGGGAAGATCAAAAACATCAAGAGCGAAAAAATAAGAATGTTTCGGGAAAAACTAGCTTATTGGACGATATTCCAAAAACGCTACCTGAGCTAAAACGTGCACAAAAAATTCAAAAACGAGTAGCCAAGCAAGGTTTCGATTGGACACATATTGATCAAGTGTGGAAAAAGTTGGAGGAAGAAGCTGAGGAAGTTAAGCTAGCCGATAAAGATGGCGATCAAAAGCACGTTGAAGAGGAGATTGGCGACTTGCTTTTTGTCTGTGTTAATCTAGCTAGACACTACAAAGTTGACGCCGATGTGGCTTTAAGAGTCGCCAATAAAAAATTCGAAAAACGCTTCCGAAAGGTAGAACAGCTAGCGGGAAAAGACATTCGTGAATTTAAACTGGAAGAACTTGAGACATTCTGGCAACAGGCAAAAAAACCTGACTGATTAACGAGCGAAAACAAGACTCATAACCGTTCCAACTGTTCTTTCTTAATGAGCAAAATGTTTAAATTTTGTTCTGCCTTAGCCAATTTCTCTTTCTCTTTCTCGACAATTTCCTCAGGTGCATTATCGACAAATTTGGAGTTGTTAAGTTTTCCAGATAAACGCGATTTTTCGGAATTTAGTTTATCGATTTCTTTTCGTAATCTCATCATTTCTGCATCAAGATCAACTAGACCTGCGACAGGAACTAATATTTCTACATTTCCGGAGAGCGCAGTCGATGACGGTGGAGCAGTTTCATTTTCAATCAAAATGCTGATGCTCTCTAGCTTAGCAAGTGAGGAAATAAATGCTTTGTATTTCTCTAAGCAGTGTTGGTCTTCCGCATGAGTATTCTTAAGCAAAACCTTGACGGGTTTAGATGGTGATATATTCAGCTCACCTTTAATATTTCTGACGCCACTGATAATGCCTTTGATCCACTCTAGGTCTCTGATAACTTTATCATCGACAGAACTTGCATCGAATACAGGAAAAGGAGCCAACATTATTGACTCATCGGTCATTGTTGTGAGAGGTTTTAATCGCTGCCAGATTTCTTCTGTGACAAAGGGGATCATGGGGTGGAGCAACCTCATAGTAGCCTCCAAAACATTGACTAGGGTATGTCGAGTACCACGTTTTTGCTGATGGCTAGATTGCTCGCTATTTAATATGGGCTTGGATAGCTCTAGATACCAATCACAATAATCATTCTTGCTGAACTGAAAAAGTGCTTTAGTTGCTAAATCAAATCGATAGGAATTGGTATACGTTTCAAATTCTTGGATGACTTGATTAAAACGCCCAATGATCCAGCGATCTGCAACGCTCAACTCCATTTCTCTATTTTCTTTGCCACAATCAAATTCTTCAGTGTTCATAAGAACAAATCGAGAAGCATTCCATAATTTATTACAATAATTCTTGTAGCCTTCAACTCTACCCAAGTCGAAATTTATATCTCTACTAGTGGATGCTAACGAGCAAAATGTCATTCTTAGTGCGTCAGTACCATAAGACTCAATGCCACCAGAAAACTGTTTGCGAGTTGTTTTTTCAATTTTTGAGGCTGCTTTCGGATTCATTAAACCAGAGGTTCGTTTCTTAACTAGGGGTTCTAATTGAATGCCATCAATAAGATCAATGGGATCGAGTACGTTGCCTTTTGACTTTGACATCTTGTCGCCATTTTCGTCACGAATAAGCCCAGTGATATAAATTTCTTTGAAAGGGACTTTCCCAGTAAATTTGAGCGTCATCATGATCATTCGAGCAACCCAAAAAAAGATGATGTCAAATCCGGTGACAAGCACACTTGAAGGAACAAACTTATTCAATTCAGGGGTGTTTTCTGGCCAGCCCATGGTGGCGAAAGGCCAAAGTGCCGATGAGAACCAGGTATCTAGGACATCGTCATCTTGGCGTAACTTTATTTGGTCATTCAAATCGTTTTCGCTGCGAACTTGTTGCTCACTCTGCGCGACATATATATTGCCTTGCTCATCGTACCAAGCGGGGATCCTATGTCCCCACCAGAGTTGGCGGCTAATACACCAGTCTTGAATATTGTTCATCCAGTGAAAGTAAGTTTTATCCCAGTTCTCCGGGACGAATTTTATATCACCGTTTTTAACCGCATCAATAGCGGGTTTGGCTAAGGCCTCGGTTGCTACATACCATTGGTCGGTTAATAAAGGTTCTATCACGACATTACTGCGATCACCTCGTGGAACCATTAACGCGTGGTCATCTACTTTCTCGAGCAATCCTAAAGCATCGAAACTTGCAACAATATTTTTTCTCGCTTCAAAACGATCTTGACCGGCATATTGTTCTGGTAGCCGATTGTCGTAGTCTTCAATGGGTTCGCCACCAAACTTGAAAACTTCGGCATCTGCCAAAATGGTTGCGGTCGCACTGAATATATTGATCAATGGTAATTGGTGGCGTTTGCCGACTTCATAATCGTTGAAATCGTGTGCAGGCGTAATTTTTACACAACCGGTTCCAAACTCCATATCAACATAGTCATCGGCGATAATGGGTACGCGGCGATTAACCAATGGTAAATCAATAAATTTACCGATTAAGTTCTGATAACGTTGGTCTTTTGGATCAACTGCCACTGCTGAATCACCCAACATCGTTTCAGGGCGAGTGGTTGCTACCACGAGATAATTTTTGCCATCGTCAGTTGTTTGTCCATCAGCGAGAGGATAACGAAAATGCCACATGAAGCCTTTCTCATCGTGGTTTTCAACTTCGAGATCAGAAATGGCTGATTGAAATTTAGGATCCCAGTTGACTAGTCGTTTGCCGCGGTAAATTGTTTTGTCTTTGTAAAGAGCGATAAAAACTTCTTGAACCGCCTTAGATAGATTTTCATCCATGGTAAAGGCTTCTCGCTGCCAATCAGGAGAGTCACCTAAACGACGCATTTGTTCAGAAATAGTTCCCCCAGAAGTTTCTTTCCACTGCCAGACTTTTTCTGTAAATTCTTCGCGGGTAAAATCAGTCCTCTTTTTCCCCTGAGCATTGAGTTGTCTTTCAACCACCATTTGAGTGGCGATGCCAGCATGGTCGCTTCCGCATTGCCAAAGTGTATCGTCTCCCTTCATGCGGTGATAACGAGTCAAAGTATCCATAATGGTATGCTGGAAAGCATGTCCCATATGCAGGCTGCCAGTAACGTTGGGTGGCGGAATTAATATGCAATAGGGTTCACCACTTCCGCTGGCTTTAAAATTGTTATCGGATTCCCATTTTTTATACCATTTTTGTTCGATATTTTCGGGATTATAAGATGTTTCCATTGTGTCTAACATGGTTTTTGTTTTTCTCTATTTCTGTACTTGGTAAAACTGATATTTACGCATTTATTTTTCTATGATTGAGAGGATAACCACGCTCGCGATAGAATTTAAATCTTGAGCGTGCTTTTTCTTTCTTCTCATCGTCACCATAGGCATATTCAAAGACCCAATTAAATTGACTAAAAAATACCGGAACTTCTTGCGATAAATTGATCAAGATATCTGGTTGAATATTGGGTGTTTGACCAAATCCAATTTCGATCGGTGGCTTGGTATTTTCATCTTCACCGACCAATTGATGAGGTAAAAAACTCTTAGCATCATGAGTCCATAAAATTTCATCAATTTTTTCCGCCAGTGCTTTATTCTCAGCATGAATATAAACTTTTTGACCTTTCCGATAGCCACGTTTCACTACTTCTGTAATATGGGCGAAGGGCAACTTGTTTTGTTCACTCTCTACTGAATAAAATTCAACTTGGGTCATCTATGTTATCCGTGACTACGATTGATAATATATTGCGTTAGCAAAGGAACCGGTCGCCCGGTAGAGCCTTTTGCTTTGCCTGAGCGCCAAGCTGTTCCAGCCACATCTAAATGAGCCCAGTGATATTTTTTGGTATATCGAGATAAAAAACACGCTGCGGTAATAGTTCCGGCACCCTTGCCGCCAATATTAGCCATATCAGCAAAATTTGAGTCGAGTTGTTCTTGATACTCTTCCCATAGAGGCAATCGCCACGCCCTATCACCACAAAGTTCGCCAGCGTTTAGTATTTCATGGGCCAATGGATTATGGTTACTCAGTAGCCCAGATGCTTGGTTACCCAGTGCGATAACACAAGCGCCGGTTAGGGTCGCCACATCTATTACAACATCAGGATCAAATCGCTCCACATAAGTCAATGCATCACACAGAACCATTCGACCCTCTGCATCAGTATTTAAAATTTCAATCGTCTGTCCCGACAAACTAGTAACAATATCGCCAGGTCTACACGCATTCCCGCTAGGCATATTTTCAGCAGCGGCAATCACCATGACAAGATTAACCTTTAAAGACAATTCTGTAACGGCTAAAAAACTACCTAAAACAGAGGCTGCACCGCCCATATCATATTTCATTTCATCCATGCCGGCGCCGGGTTTGAGTGAAATACCGCCAGTGTCAAAGGTGATCCCTTTGCCCACTAGAACAATTGGTTTTTGGTCGTCATCTGCTCCTTTGTATTTAAGCACAATCAATTTTCCTGGCGTGTCGGAGCCCTGACTAATTGCAATGAATGCGCCCATGCCCATCTCTTTTAGTTCAGCCTCATCAATTACTAAACAGTCTACTTTTTTGTTGCTGGCAGCAATTATTTCTGCTTGTTCTGCAAGATAAGTGGGATTAGCGATGTTGGGTGGTAAATTACCTAAATCCCTCGCCATATGAGCGCCTTTTGAAATAGCCATGCCTTCTGCAATAGCCGATTCACCCTCGGTGAGTTCTTTTCTACTGGTTACGTTGAAGGTTAGTCGTCTCACCGGTCGTCTAGCCGCTTCTGACTTGCTTTTGAAATCCTCAAAAGCATACAAACTGTCTTGAGTCGCCTCCACCGCGTGGCGAACTTTCCAATGGGTATCCCTGCCTTTTACATTAAGTTCGCTTAAAAAACAGACCGCTTCCATAGATCCTGTTTCATTGAGAGTGGTAATAGCTTTCGCTATAACCTTATGATATTGACGATCGGTAAAATCACGCTCCTTGCCACAACCAATCAAAAGAACCCTGTCAGATAACGTATTAGGGACATTGTGCAATAAAAGGATCTGCCCTAACTTACCCTCCATATCACCACGGCGAAGCAAATTGCTTAAGTAACCTTCGCTAACTTGATCAATTTGTTCGCCAGCTTGAGACAATTTTCGCGAATCGAATACGCCAACAACAACACAAGCGCTCCGTTGTTTTTCTGGATTACCACTTTTTACGTTAAATTCCATTATTGAGATCCTATTTGGATTTTCTTATTTCGCTAGATTCGGTATCATGTAGAGAGACTAGATGAAATATTTGCGTCGCATTACATTGAGACTAAACTGGTTAAAACGAGAGTCTAACTGAAAAATCACGAGTTATTAAGTAAAACTAATAGTTTTGTAGATAATCAAGAGCCGAAAAGACGAGATTAATCCTTGAGAATTAAGAATTACATCAATAAAGATATTTATAGTGCAACCGGCGCTATTTTGTTGGTATTGATCCTGATATTTGTCAGTTCTCGATTCGTAAAATATATTCAACTAGCAGTGGATGGGACCATTTCTGCAGATGCAGTTTTCGAGCTATTGGCGTTGCAAATTCCGTCGGTGGCAGGTTTCCTTATTCCACTGTCATTCTTCCTGGCCATTTTGCTCACTTTTGGTCGTTTATATTCAGATAACGAACTGGTGGTTATACACGGATTGGGCATTGGACAAAGAGATTTGGCGAAAATGTTGATGCCGATGGCGCTACTGTTTGCGTTGATGGCTGGCGCACTTTCTATTTTCCTCACTCCCTGGGCTGTTGCGCAGGGTAAAATACTGTTAGCGGAGCAAGCTTCTAAAGCAAATTTGGGGGTGTTTTCTGCCGGACGCTTTCGAGAAAACAACAACAAAGACGGTATCGTTTTCGTTCAGACCAAGCTGGATGATGGCACAATAAAGGGTGTTTTTTCAGTTTCCCGCCC
>Ga0256847_1001600_pt1 | contig 11208 bp, 7 predicted proteins | sample TeddybearmetaG_FD_189099 | JGI IMG/M metagenome (GOLD analysis project Ga0256847, IMG submission 189099) | Hydrothermal vent microbial communities from East Pacific Rise, Pacific Ocean - Teddybear | ecosystem: Environmental > Aquatic > Marine > Hydrothermal vents | place: Pacific Ocean: East... | reverse complement strand
ATTATGTCGGATTGCCATAAAAGCAGATCATGCAATTTCTCCATATTATGAATACTTGGAGAGCGATCCACGAGAGCAGTTAAACTCTGTCGAGCAAAATCTAATTCTCCCACCTGTATTGCGTTGGTAGACATATCGAATAATTGTTGATCTGAATACGTTGCTGGCTCTACACGCTGATATAAATTCATCGCATACTCGTAATCACCATTGGTTAACGCAGACCGAATGGCTAGTAACAAATATTCTGGATGATTTTCCAACTTCCCGCGATATTTCTTGAAGAAATCTAAGGGTATGGCCTGCTGACCGCTAAGTTGTGTTATTTTGGTTAATTCTCTCAAAGCGACAATCGATTGGCTGCGATTGAAGATATTCCCTTGGTGTTGCAAAGATGCTGAATAATTCCCGTGCTGAAGCGCAAGTTCTAGGAGTTCTTTATCGCTAACTAATCCTCTACTCAAAAAGGGTACTAAAAACTGATAAGCTTTGTCTGGCATGCCAAAACCGGTAGCTACATCGGCAAATTTTCGGGCGGTAGTGTAGTTCTTTGTACTTTTAATATTTCTGAAAAATTTTAGTATTCTTTTCGATGCAATTTCTTTTTGTTTTTCATCTTTTCCGTTGTATCTCGCGAGCAATAAATCGATGTAGTACCGATAGGTTTGCTCTTTTTCAGTTGCGCTGGTAAAAGTGTTTCTATTTTGCATCATTGGCAGAATAATCAATTCTGTTTCGTCTAGTTGATTCAAGATCAAATGGTTCTTAACCATCAGTAGTCTGATCTTGTTTTGCTGCGCGGAATCTTGATTGAGCGCTGAAAGAAAGGCTAAAGCAATTTCCGGTGATGATGAGCGGGCGACGAGATCCAATAGCATATTACTTCTTGGAGAAACTAACCATAGCGCTACCACCGCTGTAATAGTCAGTATTATCAATGACAAGCCATTAACCAATGGGACGTTAGTCCTTTGGATGAGAGCCTGTTTTTCTAATTCAGTGTCTGTCACTTTCTGATACTCTACTAGTCCGAGACCTGGATTAGATGACTCGGACACCAGATCGAACCCGCTAACAAACCCGTTTCGTTTATTTTGTATCGTCTTACATCGTTTTCTAATTCAGAAGTTTCGATTTCTAGTTTTGAAGCGGTTGTGACTTTACATTCCCCGGAACCCGACAGCTCTATCTCGAGAGGGAGATGAGCGTTAAACTTCCAACTTATACCAGAGCTAGTTCGCTTCCATTTTAAGATTTGTGCATTGGCATTGTGAAATCGGAGTCGTTTGTTTTCGTTTGGCTTAAAATTAATGATACTTTTTGTCAAGGGTAAACTGACATATCGCCCATCATGGTCGTTTTGCCAACCATAAATATTACTTCGATCGTTATTAGGCTCACCCAAAGAATAGGGCAATCGAACGCTTCGCACACCCGTTGAAGTGATTTGCCAATCTCCGTCTAGAGTTTGTGCAATTCCTGTTTCATATAAACTTCTTGCGCGTGCAGCGTACTCACTTAAATAAAGATTGGTAATTTTTTGCTGCGCACTCCAATCGTAGATAATTTCCAGGCTTTCAAGTGAAACCGGATAAACGCCCGAGTACATATGGTAATAAACGCTTATCGGTTTTATGCGCTTGGGTTTATCGAGTAGATTGAAGGTTTCAATTACACGTCGATAACCGTCAAAATGCTCAGTCCATAAATTGGTATACACGTTTTCGTTTAAGATAGGCGCGTAAACTTGAACGGATTCTGGGTACCACATTATTGTCGGCCAAATTTCTCGAAACTCATTTTCCCCCTCGACTGTGTAGGTGTTACCGCCATTTACATTGTACAATCCGGCCTCATCCACAATAGCAACCGTTTCTTCTGTAGGATCTGCATTACCAGACCACAGCAGGACTGCAACTTTCTTTCCTTTTCTGAGTAAGCTCTGATTGATGTAATCCATACTCCCGGTAATTTCCCTTTTTAAATCGAGCTCATATCCTGGTATTGGCAAATGTTCACCGTATCGTTCGTTTCGAGCTGTTCCACCGGAATTCCAATAGAAAGGGTGGCTGAAAGTATGACTCGCTACCTCAACGTGCGCTAAGCTAAACATGTCTCTCGCAATGCTCTCTAACGTTTCACTTAATTTAGGGTAAAGACCATGTCGACTAATCTCTCCTTCGATAATCGAAACAGTTTGCGGTACTTGATATTTTTTTAGAATTTTCTCCAAAATTATTTTTGCAGCATAAGGCCTACCAGAAAAAGCTGAGCGAGACGGAAATCCGTCGCCATCAATGTGTGAGGTCATTACTCTTCGACCTGATTCAGTGGTAACGTCAGCAACAGGGATGTCGGGTAGTCGCAGAATAGTTTTAACTATGGAAAATGGATCGATTAGCCATTTGTCAGTTCGCTGTTCATTCGAAAGCGTTTCTATGGGTAAGGGATCGAAAATTACACCTCCCCATTTTGTTTTAATATAGATATCAGATGTCTTGTTATTCTCATCTGAAAGGCTCACTAACACCTCCCCAACATCTTTGGATATACTCCAACTTTCATAGTATCTAAATGGACTAAGCTCTAACGAACCATTGGTTAAATACTCTTTCCCTGAGGAAATCTTAACGCCATTTCCTAAGGCGCCGTTGTTTGTTAGTCCGAGCTTCTTTTTCATTTCCTCAGATTCTGGAATGACCTCAACAAACAAAATGGGTCTAACGTTGATTGATCGATTTATAAACCTAAGCAATTTATCGTTTCGCTCATAAACCGCAGAACCAAGCCAAAAATACATAGCTGCATATCGACTGAGATCTATATTTGAAAAATCTGTTTCATTTACATTTTTGCATTCAGGGATAAATCCTAGATACTCCAACGGCATACCAAGCAAACGATGGCATTCAGAATGGGTTATATCGACTACCTTGCCATCATAGAAACCTAACACTCTTTTCGCGATCGGCTCAATAGTACTCACACCAAAAGTTCGCAGAACACCATCTGAGACATAGGGTGTATATCCGTCTTCAAAAAGCTTTTGCGCAGCTTCTCGTTGCTTAGTTCGATTGCTAGGTTTTAAATAATCAATGATTACAACTTCAACCCCTCTTTTTCTTATCTTAAGGAGCTTAGCTACTAACCATTTTCTATCCTCTTCCGTCACGTCAGTATAAGATTTTTCAATGGGCAAATATTGGTGGTATAACGATTCGGCAACAACAATATAATTTGAGCTATTGATTGAATCCATGATTTCAAAACCTCTATTTAAAATCAACCGTGTTTTACTAGGTGTTGCGATTGTAAAAATGGCATCGAGCTTATCAATTATTTTACTTAACGCTTTTTCTTGTTGTTGAGCCGAAGTTTCATCTTGGGCAAAAAGTTGATAGCTATCGAGAGTATCGAGAAACAACCCATCAAAATCTCGATCAGAAAATCCCTCCGCCTGTTTAAAAAGATATGACTGCCATTGCTCTGCAGTAAGATCCATTACCGAACTTTTCCAATTAATATTTTCTGTTCGCTTAAATGGAAGCAGTTCGACAGGAAAATTATCACCCGAATATTCGCCTACACTCAGGTAGGCAAAAACCTTGGTTCCGGCTTTATGCAGTGTTGAAATTTGAGATTTGGAAATATAACTAGGTTCTACCACGACTCGATCGTAGTTGATGAGCTCCCTCACTGAATCTATCGTATCGTAATAAAATGCGATCGATTCAGCAGCCTTAAGAGAATTTACAACAGAGAAAAACGCGAATAGCGCCAACAGAACAAGATTTTTCATTTTTACAGATCTAGCGAATAATGTATGGGTTACTAAATCCACAGCTAGCCAAAATGGCTATTTCTAATGATTCCATTCTATTCGCTTGATCCTCTTCAATATGATCAAAACCGAGTAAATGCAAAGTGCCGTGAATAATCAAATGAGCCCAATGGCTCTGTACTAATTTTAGTTGGTTATTCGCTTCTTTTTCGACTAACTTTGCACAAATTGCAAGATCACCTAAATATTCATCAAGAAAGTGATCTGTTTGGGAAAAATCTATCCCTTCAGGAGGTTCAAAAGGGAAAGAAAGTACATTGGTTGGTTGGTTTTTGCCCCGAAAATCGGAGTTTAGTTGCTGGCTTTCTTCCATTGAAACGACTCTCACGGTGAGTGAGGGAGAAACAAAAGATACATCGGCTTGTTCTAGGGCTGACAATATCCATGTTTTGAGCTGATCTTCTCTTGGAAAATGCTCACATTCAGTGGCTAATTGAATGTCTAATTCAATCTCCATTTTCTACTCAACAGCATCCTGTTTTTCGTAGGCTTCAACTATTCGCTGAACAACAGCATGACGAACTACATCGGTCGATTGAAAAAAACTAAAACTTACACCTTCAACATTATCCAAAATATCAATTGCTTGACGTAAACCCGACATCTTTGTATTCGGTAAATCGATTTGGGTAATATCGCCAGTTACCACTGCTTTTGAATTAAATCCAATCCGGGTTAGAAACATTTTCATTTGTTCTTTAGTGGTGTTTTGGCTTTCATCAACAATGATAAAAGACTCGTTTAAAGTTCGGCCGCGCATATAAGCAAGAGGCGCTACTTCGATAACATTATTTTCGACTAGCTTAGCAACTTTTTCGAATCCTAGCATTTCGTAGAGTGCGTCGTATAGCGGTCTCAGATAGGGATCAACCTTTTGGCTCAAATCACCAGGTAAAAATCCAAGTTTTTCACCCGCCTCAACCGCTGGCCGAGTCAAAATTATTCGTCTGACTTCCTGCCGCTCTAATGCATCAACGGCGCAAGCAACAGCCAAATATGTTTTTCCGGTGCCTGCCGGACCAACGCCAAATGTAATATCGTTAGTTAAAATGTTTTGCACATATTTTTGCTGGTTTAAACCACGCGGTCTAATCTGACCGCGCTTGGTTGAAATAACTAAATGTTTATTTTTCTTGCTACGGTTTTTATCGGTCAAAGCTTGGCAGGCAGTTTGTAAAACAACATGCAAAGTTTCAATATTTAATGGATTCTCTTCGCTGATTTCTTCATATAAATCCACCAATATTTCTTCCACGAGTTCTATCGCGTTCCGCTCACCGATAATTTTGAAAACGTTAGCTCGATTAGATATCTCCACACCCATACGCTTTTCAATAAGGCGAAAATTTTCATCAATATGCCCGCCAAGATTAGCCAGCTTATGATTGTTAAATGGGTCTAAAACGAACTCGAGGCTTGCTGATGTCATGAGGCGTGCAACTTTCCGCGCATTGAATTTGGTAATGCTTCTGTTATTACTACATCGACGAATGTACCTATCATTTTAGGTTGTCCATCAAAGTTAACCACTCGATTATTTTCTGTTCGTCCTGCCAATTGCATAGGGTCTTTTTTAGAGGGCCCTTCAACCAGGACATTTTGAATTGTCCCTAGCATTTTTCGTGCGTGACTTTGTGACTGTTGATTTAGCCGTTGTTGCAACAAAGCGAGTCGTTGTTTTTTGACTTCTAATGGCGTTTCATCGACAATTTCCGATGCAGGTGTTCCAGGCCTAGCGCTATAAACAAAACTAAAGCTCATATCAAAATCAATATCGGCGATTAAATTCATAGTATCTTGAAAGTCTTTATCCGTTTCACCGGGAAAACCTACAATAAAATCGGAAGACATACTTAACTGCGGTCTAATCGCTTTAAGTTTTCTAATTTTAGATTTGTATTCCAAAATCATATGACCTCGTTTCATCGCTGCCAAGATTCGATCTGAACCACTTTGCACTGGAAGGTGTAAATGGCTTACTAGCTCAGGTACTTTTGCATAAACATCAATCAGTCTTTGCGAAAATTCAACCGGGTGGGAAGTAGTAAATCGTATTCTATCAATCCCGTCAATCGCGGCAATAAGCTCGATCAAATCCGCTAGATCAGATTCGCCGCCATCGTGAGTTTTACCCCGATAAGCATTAACGTTTTGACCTAAGAGATTAACTTCTCTAACTCCTTGCTGCGCGACATCAACTACTTCTGCAATAATATCATCAAAGGGGCGACTAAATTCTTCGCCTCGAGTATAAGGGACAACACAAAAAGTGCAGTATTTGCTACATCCTTCCATTATAGAAACAAATGCGCTTACCCCTTTTATTTGTTGAGCGGGCAGTACATCGAATTTTTCTATTTCTGGAAATGAGGTGTCTATAACGGGTTTCTTATCTTTACGCACGTCATTGATCATATTCGGCAGGCGGTGAAGTGTTTGCGGACCAAACACCATATCAACATAGGGTGCACGAACTCTAATCGCTGCGCCTTCTTGACTAGCCACACAACCACCAACTGCAATCATCAAATCAGGCTTATCCTTCTTAAAGTTTTTCCATTCTCCCAATTTAGAAAACACTTTTTCTTGTGCTTTTTCTCGGATAGAACAGGTATTGAGCACTAGCAGATCGGCTTCTTTAGGATCTTGAGTGATTTTATATTCATGAGTTTTATCAAGGAGATCAGCCATTCGAGATGAATCGTAATCGTTCATCTGACAGCCCCAGGTTTTGATATAGAGTTTTTTACCCATGGTTTTAGTGGTTTTAGCTGAAATTGGGCGCGGATTATAGCATTCTCACAGTTTATAGGGCTAGGCTTTGTTCTAATTTGCGTCTCGTTATGGATTTCGATATCAAATGGAATGAAAGGCTTATGTCTACAAGCCTAGATTACAATCTCAGCTAAATTTGATTAAGCGAAGGTTCACACTATACTAAGCAACATACATCTCCCGAATACACTTAAGTTTGTATGAATTTAATAGGATCAAATATGTTTTCTCAAATTTCTATCAAAATTGCAGGCTGTTTTCTTTTAATTAATACCGTTGCTTGTGGCGGGGGTTCCGATCCGGCGCCTATACAGCCTACGCAACCTCCTGTCGTTGTTGTTCCTCAACCTGAACTATTTCATTGTAGCAACGATACGACTTGTCCCGAAATCATAATATCCGGAGCACCACATGCTGGCGATGCTTTTAGGGGCTACGGTGACCCTAGCCTTGAATTTGACGAACCAACCAATACTTTGTGGTTAACCTATAGCTGGCTTAATGTTTTGATCAGCGATCCAAATCCACCTATAGAGTTTGATTTGGGTGTTCGAACTCATTTAGCTAAGAGTATTGATGGTGGTAATAGTTTCGAATTCGTTAAAGAGATCAATACACCTGAAATCGAAGCGCATCCAGATACTGGTGTACAAGGTTGGAGTACTCACGAAGTGCCAACACTATTAAAGCAACCAGATGATAGCTGGCAATTGTTATGGTTCAAATACTTCAATCCTCTAGGTACGATTGCCGGAGTTGATGAACGGCAAGAATTTCTGTACTGGCGAACACTATCGAGTACGCCTGAGGATTTGGGAACCAATAGTGAGGTTTGGGCACGAGCAGCGGCGGCTTCAACTTCCTGGAACGCCCCCATCGATCTGAACACTATCTCTGAAATATCAGATTGTACGGTAATGACGGAACCTGCACTGTTTGCATTTAATAACGACGTTTATTTAACTAGTTCTTGCTTGGTAGTTGATTCGACAGGGCGAAGAACTGACTTAGAGCGTCTAGTTCTACTCAAAGAAGTAAACAATGATTACGAGTTTATAGGCACCATTTTGGATAGCGCTGATGCCGCGGATTTAGGAGTTGATGTCATTCAACAAGCGGATATTTCTGTCGCAAGAGACGGAAGCATAATTATGATCGTCACACCAATTATTTTAACTAACGATCCTGACCATCAAGGGTGTATCGTTTTTGAGTTTGATGATTTTTCTAACGCAAGTATAAAGCGCGGCAGTAATGGGCAAGCGTTAGCCAGAAATATCATAACGGCCGATGGAAATGGACTTGGGCCTGGCTTATGTACCTACGATGCGGCAAGCGAATCTGGTGTGATGTTGGTGATTGTCACGGTGTCTCAAAATGGGACTGATGTCGAGTTTTCTTTAAGAGCGACAGGAGTTCATCCTTAGTTGGTTTTAATTGGTTTGACCAATGTATCACGGCTTCGATTTAGAAAACGAAAATATCTTCAAAAATGGGCTAAACTGTAATAACTGTATTCTCAATATAATTTGCCAAAAGGTAACGAATGACTATTGATTGTATAAATTTGTTATCAAGTGGCCCAAATTCATACTTAATGCTCGCCTTGGGTTCATATCATGAAGTGATTTGAGGATGTCATGGCAGAACTAAAAAAAATTGAAAACCCGTTGCTCGAGGAGAACAAACGATTACAATTTGAGCTTGGCTCGTTACGAAGAATTATCGATACCGATACCGATGCCGACATCAACCACCAAATTAAAGCAAAGTTGTTTGATGATAGGCATAGTAAAATTCTTGAGATGATAGCAACGGGAAGGCCTGCATCAAAAGTCTACATAGAAATTGCATTATTGTATGAAGAACAACACCCTGGATTGCGCTGCTCAATGCTAGAGTTAAAGGGTAATAAACTTATTCACGGTGGGGCACCGAGTTTACCTAAAGCCTATTGTAGGGCGGTGAATGGTCTTCAAAATGGTCCCGAAGTTGGCTCGTGCGGTGCATCTACTTATACAGGAAAACGTGTTCTTGTCGAAAATATTGAAACGGATCCCAAGTGGACAAATTTAAAGGCTGCGGCTCTTCCTCATGGTATGCGCTGTTGTTGGTCCGAACCAATTAAGAGCCCTTTGGGCAAAGTGCTTGGGGCTTTTGGCATGTATTATAACCACCCAGCATTACCCAACAAAGAAGAATCAAAACATCTAACCTCTGCTGCACATCTTGCAGGTATTGTTATGGAGCGAGATCAGAATCGAAAACAAATCAATGACTTGGCCTTTACCGATGAACTTACTAAACTGTATAGTCGCAACCATTTTCATTCGCACTTTGAAGAGCTGATAAGAACATCTGTCCGTCATAAACGTAAATTCGCGTTGCTGTACATCGATCTTGATAATTTCAAAAACGTTAATGATAGTCTTGGGCATGATGTTGGCGACTTACTTCTTATGGAAGTTGCCAAAAGGCTGAATAAAGCCGTTCGCGAAATCGACTATATTGCCCGTCTCAGTGGTGACGAATTTTGCATCATCGTTAACGAACTATCGAGTGATTATGGTGCGGTTCATGTCGCTCAACGTTGTCTTGACCTTGTATCAAAACCTGCAGAATTATTAGGTAGGAAGTTTATACCGGCCTGCAGTATTGGTATTGCACAGTATCCGAACGATGGTAACAGTCTGAAAAATTTGCTGAAAGCTGCCGACACCGCTCTTTATTCTGCAAAAGATCTAGGCAGAAACCGTTACGCTTTTTATCAGAGAGATCTGACGTTAAAAGCTGAGCATCGATTCAAGGTTGAGCAATTACTAAGAGAAGCCATCGAAAAACAAACACTTTCGCTGGTATATCAACCTCAGATCGATATTAATTCCGGTGACATCATTGGTGTTGAGGTTCTCTGCCGCTGGTATCATCCTCAACTAGGTCAAGTTTCTCCGGTGGAATTCATCGGAATTGCAGAAGAAATCAGCATGATAAAACCATTGACAGCCTGGGTTTTAAAGACAGCTTGTAATCAGGCTTCCGCATGGAAAAAAGCAGGTATTCCTACTTTGCGTATTGCTGTTAATATTTCACCTATCCATTTTCTCGATGGTGATTTTGTGCCATTGATTGAGCGTATCATTAATTCAACTGGAGTGTTACCCAGCGAACTGGAACTAGAGATGACAGAAAGTGTTGCTCAAACTAATCGGCAAAACCTCGATATAATTGAACAGTTAAAAGCACTTGGTGTTTTGTTAGCCATTGATGATTTTGGAACAGGTTTTTCATCTTTCGCATCATTGAAGCACCTCAAGGTTGATTGCCTAAAAATCGATAAATATTTTATTGACGATTTGGTTTCAGATTCTAAAGCTCGCATTCTGGTCGCTTCGATGATAGAAATGGGACACAATCTTGGCTATCAGATTACTGCTGAAGGAATTGAGCAACAGGAACAATTTGAGATCATTCGATCACTTGGATGTGACACTGCTCAGGGATTTCTATTTAGTAAGCCTGTCAGCGCTGAGAAAATACCGAAGTTATTCAATAAATTATCTTCAGCTCTCGTTACAGATACAAAAATGGGATTGCGGTAACCTCCTCCGACAATAACGATCGTTAGAAAGCTTCATGCCACTACCGAATTGGCCTAAGACGAGTCAACTCATCAGCTGTACTATCTGGCATTTTTTCACCAATCGGGCCGGCTTCTGGATTGAGGTTCCAGCCACGAAATTCCTTCTTCGTTCTTACCGCTACCTTATCCATTACTTTGTTATTCAACTGCGCAAAACCATTCATAATAATCGTTAACTGCTGACTTTCTCTACTGTCAGTGTAAGGTACTTCATTAATTGCTTGAAGCACGTTTTCAAGCTCTTCGGTTACCCATTTACTCATGCCAACTCCTCTTTATTAAAGCTAGTTACTATCCAGTTTAGACGAAATTTCGCGTGCTCGCGAACAAGAATAAGAAACATCATCCAGCTTTAGCTAGGAGCCTGTCTAAGAATAGGCTCCTAATCTCCTTCTAATTTAATCAAAGCTCTGTTTAGAAGCGAGTCTATTCGGTTTTCAATTTGTTGTGTTGATCGAGTTAATTCTAGTTGAGGTGCGATCAAACTATCTGATGACTCTAGGGTTCGTTTTCTATCTCTCCAATTTTGTTCAAAGAGCAATTTCATAGTCGGCAAAGTAAGTTCTAACTGCGAGTGATTCAGCTTTGTTTCTATCGGATAACCATACTGCACTCTAGCAAAGTTACCTGGCATTTCGCCCATTGTCAGGGCGAGGTTTTCTTTATTAACCGTTGCGACAAACGCACTACACGCTGAAAAACAATATCCGTTGGTCAAAACGATAATATTGGGCGGCGCTAATACCCCAGATGGTTCAATCGGTTCGAATTCTACTTGCACTTTTTCGCCTACACCGCTCCATGAAATTTCATACTGCAAATAATCCGTCCACTCCAATGGTAGCCATTGCAACCCCCATTGGTATTTGGCTTTGCGACGTTGTCGTGTTCTTTTACGATGCAGCGACTTTAACGGCTTACTTATTTTTATTTCTCCTATTTGATTCCAATG
>Ga0256847_1001599_pt1 | contig 11210 bp, 11 predicted proteins | sample TeddybearmetaG_FD_189099 | JGI IMG/M metagenome (GOLD analysis project Ga0256847, IMG submission 189099) | Hydrothermal vent microbial communities from East Pacific Rise, Pacific Ocean - Teddybear | ecosystem: Environmental > Aquatic > Marine > Hydrothermal vents | place: Pacific Ocean: East... | reverse complement strand
ATACAGCATGGCGCGTCGTTCCCGGCAGGTTTAAGGATTATATCTCAACCCCCAAAGGCAATGAGTACCGTTCCATACATACCACAGTTGTGGGGCCGAGGCAGAAGCGTATTGAGTTGCAGATCAGGACCACACAAATGCACGATGTGGCTGAACATGGTGTTGCTGCTCACTCACTCTATAAAGACCTTGAAGCAGGGACTATCCATGAGAAAGGCGAAAAATCCAAGGCAGATCTGAATGGGTCAGCAACTTTAGATTTGGCAAAGAAATACAATAATTCCAATCCTTATGTATGGTTAAAGAGATTGGTTGATATGTTAGTTGAGGGTGAAAGCCCCCAGGAATTTCTTGAACATACAAAATTGGAATTGTTTTTAGATCAGGTATTTTGCTTCACCCCCAAAGGGCTGCTGATCCCGCTGCCCAGCGGTGCAACACCGATTGATTTTGCCTATGCTGTTCACACAGACGTGGGGGACAGCTGTGTCGGGTGCCGGATAAATGGTCGCAATGCCCCGTTGATTGGCAAGTTGAGCAATGGCGATGAAGTGGAAATTATCCGTTCCGCATCACAAGTTCCCCCCGCTGCCTGGGAAGGATATGCCGTCACAGGAAAGGCGCGCGCTGCCATTCGCCGTGCAACCCGCGATGCTGTTCGTGCGCAATATACCGGTTTGGGTCGTGAGATTTTAACGCGTGATCTTGCCAAATATGAAAATGGCTATTCCGATGAAATACTTGCAGCAGTCCTGCCAAAGCTGGGTCAGAATTCGCTCGAAGGAGTTCTGGCAGCCATTGGCCGGGGGCAATTGCCGGTGGTCGATGTTATTGCTGCTATCGCTCCTGTGAAAAAGGAAGAAATTGTAACGGTTGAAAAGAGGGAAACACCTTCGGATCGCTGGTTTAATCTGGGCCGGTTTATTCGGCTGCGACCGTTCAGAGGTGCTAAATCAACTGCAAACAAACCGGCAGAAGAAATGATTGTCAAAAGTTCAGCTCTGCCTGTGCGCGGTCAAAGTTCGAACCTGCCCATCCGGTTTGCACCTGATACAGGTGCCCTGCCGGGGGATCGTATCGTCGGTATCCTCACACCTGAAGAAGGCATTACGGTTTATCCCATACATGCCGAAGCACTCCAGCAGTATGAAGACAGCCCTGATCGCTGGATTGATCTCGTATGGGATGTGGGCGAAAATTCTCGCGAACGATTTCCGGCAAAAATCACAATTTCCGCCATTAATGAAGTTGGAACCCTGGCTCAAATCGCCCAGACAATCGGTGAAAACGATGGAAATATCGAAAACCTGGCGATGGGGATTCGTGAAGCTGATTTTTATGAAATGTCAGTGAATGTAGGTGTGCGAAACCTTAAGCATCTCAACAAAATTATCTCTGGCATCAAGGAATTGCCGATTGTCAGTTCAATTACGAGAATTAGCGGATAGTACTACTTGAAAATCTTTACCAAACTAGGGCATAGATGTTCATCAGGATGTTATCTCTGATCGAATTAGGCCGATCACATTTATTTATACAGATTTAAGCCACAATTCATTCCCTATATATTATTAGGGTCAGAACCCATCACTCAATGAGTATCAGATTGATTTTAATATATGCTTTTTGCTCGCCGCGATAAATTGGATTTGTTACAACGCCTGAAAGCCTGGATGTGGCCGCAGCGCGGGTGGAAGCGGGCCTGTAGCTATATTTGGAGGCGTGTCTGGCGCTTGAATGGCTCCCCCCACGTCATTGCTTTAGGTTTTGCATCAGGTGTATTTGCATCCTTCACCCCCTTTATGGGGCTGCATTTCATGATAGGCTTTGCTGTTGCCTGGATATTGGGCGGTAATATGATAGCATCTGCTTTGGGAACTTTTGTAGGCAACCCCTTATCATTTCCTTTTATCTGGTGGGCTGCCTTGAAGCTTGGAAACAGAATCCTGGGAGAAAATATTGATGCAATCGATATGGGAAACATCAATCTGTTTTCAAAATCGATTTTCGACCTGTGGCCAATAATAAAACCCATTTTATTGCCCATGGTTGTCGGTGGCGTGCCCATTGGTATCTGTGTCGGCGCAGTGAGCTACGGGTTGCTTCGCCCTGCCATAAAAAATTATCAGCTGCGCCGCCTTGAAAGCTTTGGCGACAACGGGAAAGAATAGTTTTTGGCTATGATTATTGGAATTGGCAATGATATCATCGACATCCGCAGGATAGAGGCAACCCTGGACAGGTTCGGTGATAGATTTATCAATCGCATCTTTACTGATATTGAACGCGCAAAATCTGATAAGCGCAAATTACGCGCAGCTTCATATGCCAAAAGGTTTGCAGCCAAAGAAGCCTGCTCAAAAGCTTTGGGCACCGGGTTTCGCAAAGGTGTTTTCTGGCGCGATATGGGGGTGGTAAATTTACCATCGGGAAAACCGACCATTTGCCTCACCGGAGGCGCTCTTGCCAGACTAAACGAGTTAGCACCCCATGCATCAACCGTTGACATTCAGCTCACGATAACAGATGAGTACCCATTGGCGGAAGCGGTTGTGATCATTCAGGTAACGTGAAGGCAAAAGTGACTTTATGATCCAGATACCCGACTTTTATTGAGTATTGAACCTCAGCTTGTAATTGCTGACATAAAACAACATATTGACACCCCTGAAACAAGCACTGTGCAGATCATGACGGATGAGACAAAACAAATAGACGAAGAAGAGACAAATGAAGGCGGTATTGGTGAAATTGTCCGGGTTGTTGTTCATGCTCTGATTTTGGCACTTCTGGTCAGAACGTTTTTATACCAGCCCTTCAATATCCCGTCGGGATCTATGAAATCAACGCTGCTGATCGGTGATTATCTGTTTGTTTCCAAGTTCAGTTACGGTTATTCCAAACACTCGTTTCCTTTTAATCTGGATTTATTTGACGGGCGCGTTTGGGCATCACAACCCAAACGCGGGGATGTGGTGGTGTTTAAAATGCCCAAGGATACCTCAATCGATTATATCAAGCGCCTGATTGGGTTTCCGGGCGATAAAATACAGATGATCAATGGGGTTTTGCACATTAATGGCCAAGCTGTGAAGCGCAAGCGAATCAAAGATTTTCAGGAATCTGATGGTTTTGGTCGCATGCGTCGTATTGCCAGATTTGAAGAAACCCTGCCCAATGGCGTGGTACACACGACCCTTGATCTCCGCAGAAATTCTATGGGAGATAATACTCAGATATTCACTGTGCCATCCGGGCATTATTTTATGATGGGGGATAATCGGGACAATTCTTCTGACAGCCGGTTTCCCGGGGCTGTGGGTTTTGTGCCATTTGATAATCTGGTGGGGCGCGCAGAAATCAAATTCTTCTCCGTGGACGGCTCTGCGCGTCTTTGGGAAGTCTGGCGCTGGCCATCGGCAATTCGCTGGGGCAGACTGTTTGCCTCGGTAAAGTGATTGACTGCCGGAAACGCTCATAAATTGACAGAATTGATGCAACGGCTGGCGTATGATTTTAACGATCATAGCCTGCTTGTTCGCGCGATGACCCATTCCAGTGCTTGCGACAAAAACGCAACTCCGGTATCAAACGAGCGTCTGGAATTTCTCGGGGACCGGGTATTGGGCCTGGTCGTTGCCGATATGTTGATGCACACATATGACAAATCTGACGAAGGTGAGCTTGCTTTGCGCTTCAATGCACTGGTACGCAAAGAAACATGTGCGGAAGTTGCCATAGAACTGGATTTAGGCACAGCGCTCTATATCAGTGCCGGGGAAGAGCAATCGGGCGGCCGTGAAAACAAATCAATTCTTGGCGACACATGTGAGGCTGTAATTGCGGCTATTTTTTTGGATGGCGGATATGCCGTTGCGCAGGATTTTATCAAACGTCTGTGGCATGAGCGTTTGTTAATTTTGAAAAACCCGCCCCGGGATGCAAAATCTGCCTTGCAGGAGTGGGCGCAGGCGCTCAAATTACCCACACCGACCTATAGTCTTGCGGAACGCAGTGGACCTGACCATGCACCTGAATTCACGTATACTGTTGAAGTTGAGAATAATCTGCCAGCCATGGGTCATGGAACTGCAAAACGTTATGCGGAACAATCAGCTGCGCAGGCATTTTTGATACGTGAAAAGATTTGGAAGGACGATACGTGAGCGAAGAAAACGGGCAAAAACGATGCGGCTTCACCGCCCTTATTGGCCCGACCAACGCCGGTAAATCTACTCTGCTGAATAGTCTGATTGGCGCAAAAATAGCCATTGTCACCCACAAGGTACAAACTACAAGGGCACGCCTGCGGGGCATATGTATCGAGGGGGATACGCAAATCATCTTTGTTGATACCCCGGGGATTTTTAAACCCAAACGTAAACTTGATGAAGCCATGGTGGAAGCTGCCTGGAGTGGGGCGGGGGATGCGGATACAATTGTACTGGTGATTGATGCCAACAGAGGCATTGAAGAAGATGTGGAAAATATATTTAAACAACTGAGCAAACAATCACGTAAATGCATTCTGGTTCTCAATAAAATTGATCTGCTTCCGCGTGAAAAATTGCTTGAGCTGGCCCAGCGCTGCAATCAGGGTTTTCCGTTTGATGCAACCTTTATGATTTCCGCTCTTAATGGTGATGGCATTAATGATCTGCGCACACATCTGGCAGGTCTGATGCCGGTAAGCCCCTGGCACTATCCTGATGATCAGATTGCTGACGTATCCGTGCGTCAGATGGCAGCGGAAATTACCCGTGAAAAAGTGTTTTTGCGCCTGCACCAGGAATTGCCCTATGCTTCAACCGTTGAGACCACCCGGTGGAAAAAATTGCGTGATGGATCCATTCGTATTGAACAGGAGATTTTTGTCGAGCGTAAAAGCCAGCGTGTTATTGTGTTGGGTGAAAAGGGGCGAACAATCAAAAAAATCGGCGAATTGGCCCGTGCTGAAATACAGGAAAGTCTAGGCATAAAAGCGCATCTTTTCTTATTTGTAAAAGTGCGAGAAAAATGGACGCAAGATCCTGAGCGTTATTCTGAAATGGGTCTGAATTTCCCCGGTAAAAAGAAAAAATAGAGGTTTTTACACATGCAATGGAGTGAAGAAGGCACGGTACTTTCACTTCGGCGCCATGGGGAAGCCAATACGCTGCTTGAGTTTTTCACCTCCCAACATGGTCGCCATTTAGGCCTGGTGAGAGGCGGGCGCTCACAACGCATGCGCAGCCAGTTGCAGCCCGGCAACCGATTGATCGCCACCTGGCGGGCACGCCTGCCGGAACATCTGGGCACCTTTACCGTTGAACCTGTTAAATTGCGCGCAGCCGTTTTGATGGATAATCCCTTGAGACTGGCAGCTCTTTCATCCTTGTGCGCCATGGCCGGATTGATCCCGGAACGCGAGCCCCATGAACAACTCTATGAGGCATTTGAAATTGTCCTGAGCGCATTGGAAGACGATGATATCTGGCCCGCCCTGATGATCCGCTGGGAGTTGGGATTGCTGGAAGAATTGGGTTTTGGCCTTGATCTCAAAACGTGTGCAGCCACCGGGACAACCGAAAACCTGATCTACGTATCACCAAAATCAGGCAGGGCAGTGAGTAATGAAGCAGGTGAGCCCTACAAGGATAAAATGTTGGTATTACCGCCGTTTTTAAATCCACAAACCCGATCAGACAACATCACCCAAAACGACATCGCGCAAGGCTTCCGCCTGACCGGCTATTTCCTCCAGCACCACATATACACTCCGCGAAGATCAAAATTCCCCGAACCACGCGAAAGATTGCAGACTAAGTTTGAAAGTGCAATACCATCTGCCAAAAATGAGTGAGATGAGGGTGAAGAGAGCCCTTCTTGATATTAGAGGGAAGTTGATATCAGGTTTTCACCCTCAACACGCACTGTGCCTGAAGCAACCAGTTTGAGGGCGTGGGGGTATATTTTGTGTTCTTCTATAAGAACCCGGGCGGCAAGAGTTTCAGCCGTGTCGTCATCCCTCACTGTCACAACGGCCTGGGAAATGATAGGGCCTGTATCCATTTCATAGCGCACATAATGCACTGTACAGCCGGTAAATTCGACACCTGCTTCCAGTGCACGTTCATGGGTGTTGAGACCCTTGAAGGACGGCAGTAAAGAAGGATGAATATTAATGATCCGATCGCGCCATTTTTCAACAAATCCTTTTGACAGTATTTGCATAAAACCTGCCAGACAGATGAGTTCAACATTGTAGCTGTTCAAGGCATCGTTGAGGGCGTGATCATAGGCATCACGGGTATCGAACTCGCTTCGGGTTAAGGTGGCGGTTGGAATGCCCGCCTGCTGGGCTGCGAGAAGCCCGGGTGCATCAGGATTATTGGAGAGGACGAGAACGGGCAGGGCAGGATATTCATCTGATTTACACGCCTCCAGTAAGGACACCATATTGCTGCCGCGACCGGAAATGAAAATGGCGATGTTTAACCGTGTGCTCATGTTTGAATGCTTTAAAAATTCAATCGACCGCTAAATTTTACCTGAGCGTCTTCGTCAATATTTGTGTCGTGCCGTAAAACACCGATTTCCTGGACACTCTCACCATGGCTTTCAATGACAGCGATAAGTGATGCCGCATCTTGTGCTGCACAACACACCACCAGACCAATGCCGCAATTGAAAGTACGCAGCATTTCAGTTTCACTGATATTTCCTGCTTGCGCCAGCCATTTGAAGACGGGCGGCGGAGCAAAGGACAAAAGATCAATTTCAGCTATTAAATCAGCGGGGAGAACACGCGGAATATTTTCAATCAAACCACCACCGGTTATGTGGGCAATGGCTTTGATACGCCCGCCTTGCTTAAGAGCATCCAAAATGGGTTTTACGTATATGCGTGTGGGCTCCAGCAAGGCTTTGCCCAGAGTGTTTGCAGCATCAAAAGGAGCAGGGTCAGAATAATTCAAACCGGCTTTATCAATGATATGACGCACAAGTGAAAACCCGTTGGAATGTAATCCGCTGGAAGATATGCCCAGAATTACATCCTCGTCTGCCAGATCAGACGCTGGCAAAAGTTGGCCGCGCTCAGCAGCGCCTACTGAAAACCCGGCAAGATCATATTCACCCGGTGCATACATGCCGGGCATTTCGGCTGTTTCGCCGCCAATCAGCGCACAATTGGCACGCTTGCAGCCTTCAGATATGCCTGCAATGACGCTTGTTGCGGTGTGAATTTCAAGCTTGGCGCAGGCAAAATAATCTAAAAAGAACAAAGGTTCAGCCCCTTGAACAATCAGGTCATTCACACACATGGCTACCAGGTCAATGCCAACGGTATCGTGGATGCCTGCTTCAATGGCAACTTTTAGTTTTGTTCCAACGCCATCGTTTGCAGCCACCAGTATGGGATCGGTAAATCCGGCAGCCTTGAGGTCAAACAGGCCGCCAAAACCGCCAAGTTCCGTGTCAGCGCCAGCGCGCAATGTTGCTTTGGCAAGAGGCTTGATGGCATTTACCAGCTGGTTTCCCGCATCAATGTCGACACCGGCATCGCGATAGGTAGAGCTGGAATTTGACAATTTATACTGTCCAATCAGGTGAAAATTAAGAATTAAGTCCAACCAGAATTCAACTTAACACGCAAGTTCAAACTTGAATTATACCCGAAAGAAACGTGTAAAATACTCGGAATTTCACCGCTTTAAGCATTTTTCACGAAAGAATTAACGCTTGAGCGTTATGTGGAGATATAATCAAAAGAAGACTCATTCATGCGCCATTCATCTGATATTCTATTATATTCAGGCGACAAGGCAAAGGGATGGTGTTTGCAATAAGCGAATAATACAATGGTTAAACAGGTTACAAATGATAAGATTTTGCCTGGCCTTAAATATGAGTAGATTAAACGTGGCTGAAAAATTGAAACAATTCCTTGCATGTGGTGTTTTATTCCTGGCTTTAATTCTTGGATTTGGATTAGGCGGTCCAGCCCATGCGGATATTTATTTAATCAAGAACGTCAAGGTGGATGCCAAATCCAAAACCGCCAGTCAGGCAAAAATTCTTGCCATGAAAAAAGGTCAGGTTGCAGCTTTTAAAAAACTCATCAACCGGCTCAGTAACGCTCCCCAGGCAAAAGCATTACTTAAGCTGCCAGCAACAGAAATCGGCCGATTGGTGAGGGGAATATCCGTTGCAGAAGAAAAAACCGGTGCCAAGCGTTATATTGCAGAGTTAAACATAGCCTTTCAACCAGCTGCTGTACGCTCATTGATGACGCAGTTTTCAATTCCTTTTTCTGACCAGCAGGCAGATCCTGTTTTGATTTTACCCATCTATATTGATGAGGGCCGGGCCATATTGTGGGATGATCCCAATCCGCTTCGAACAGCCTGGAGGAACATTGATACGGATGCTTTTCTGCTACCCGTCATGATACCAAATGGCGGCATAGAAGACATACAAGCGATTAGTGCGGATGAAGCACTGGCGGGAAATGCAGAACGATTAGATGCCATTAAAGCGCGATATAAAGTCAGTGAAGTGCTGGTTTTTGTTGGGCAGTTTAACAAAAACAAGACACGCTTGCGTGTTACATTAAATGGACCAAGTCCTGTTGGTGACATACAGATGGATCAAAGCTTTACCGGTGTTCCTGATGATGTGGTGGGGGTCGCTCAAAGGGCAGCGAAGAGCTACATGGTAAATCTTGAAAACCGTTGGAAGGCTGCAGCGCGAACAGGACCGGAGTTACAAGGCGAGCGTTTCCTGGTAACGGTGCCTTTTAATAGTTTTCGCGAATGGAAAAGCATTCGCGCACGAATCTCAGAGACGGAAGGTGTGCAACGTCTGGATATTCGCGCATTGTCGCAGCGTGGCGCTGTTATCTACGTGACATTTGCAGGCGAACATTTTGAACTGGAAGAAAGATTGTCATTGCAAGGATTAATCATGCGCGATATGGGCGATGGTTGGGTTTTGACGGCTGAAAATTAAACCGTTCTTGAAAAAAACATAAAATTAGTACCAACTGGGCTGAAACAAAAGCCAAGGACGCCACGTTGTCTCTTCCAAACCTCATCACCATAGCCAGAATTCTCATTGTGCCGCTGATCATCCTGCTAATCAATTCAGAGCAGATGTCTTATGCGTTTATCTTGTTTATTCTGGCCGGATTATCAGATGGTGTTGATGGATTTATTGCCAAACATTTTAATCAGGCCACAGAATTAGGCGCATATCTTGACCCGGTGGCAGACAAGATACTTCTGGTTTCCATATATGTAACCCTGGGACAACTCGGGCATTTGCCCATGTGGCTGGTAATTCTTGTGGTCAGTCGTGATTTGCTCATCATCGGTGCTTTTTTACTGGCATGGATTATGGGACTGAATATCAAGGTTGCCCCCTTGATGGTGAGTAAGGCCAATACCACTGTTCAGATAATTCTGGCCGGGTTGGTTCTTGCAAATCTGGGTTTTCATTTGAATTTAACTGTTATAACCGACATCTGTCTATATACAGTGGCCGTGTTGACTGTTTTATCCGGGGCCGCTTACCTGATAGAATGGATGCGTGATATGGCTCGATTTGAAGATGGCAAGAAAAACTGAGCGTGTTTCGACCCCGCTTTTTTGCCTAAGGGAAAATAGATCATGATTTGGCAAAGGCAGCTGATTTTCTGGGCCGTTGGAACGCTGGGTATCATTCTGATACTCTACGTATTGCGCGGCATTCTTCTGCCCTTTGTTGCGGGCATGGCTTTAGCATATTTTCTTGATCCGGTTGCAGATTGGCTGGAAGAAAAAGGGGTCAGGCGAACCCTTGCAACCAGCCTGATACTTGGACTATTTTTACTGATATTTATCTTTTGTCTATTGTTGATAATGCCCATATTGGTTGAGCAGTTTTCAGGGTTTATCGCCCGGTTGCCGCACCATCTGAAAACCATCGCCAATATGATTGACGAAATGGTGCCCGTCTGGCTGCGAGAGCTTATTACCGATGAAAAAGGCGGTTTTGAAGGCTCGCTGAAAGACATAACGGGCCAGGGTGCAAAATGGTTTGCCGCACTCCTGAAATCCTTGTGGAGCCAGGGTCTGGCTCTCGTCAACATCCTTTCTTTACTTGTGATAACTCCCATTGTTGCCTTCTACATGCTCAATGACTGGGACAAGATGATTGCCAGAATTGATGACTGGTTGCCGCGTGATCATGTAAAATCCATTCGCCAGATTGGACATGATGTTGATCTGGCAATGGCCGGTTTTGTGCGTGGGCAGGGCACTGTCTGTCTCATTCTTGGCGTTTTTTATGCAGTGGGCTTAAGTCTGGTGGGGCTTGATTTTGGATTATTGATCGGGCTCATCGCCGGGTTTATCTCATTCGTGCCCTACGTCGGCTCTATTGTCGGGTTGGTGCTTTCGGTAGGCGTTGCTTTGGTGCAGTTTTTACCTGATTGGGTGGCCATCGGCTCAGTTGGTGCCATTTTTGTAGTCGGGCAGTTTCTGGAAGGTAATTTTCTCTCCCCCAAACTGGTAGGAGAACGTGTAGGGCTCCATCCTGTATGGCTAATGTTTGCCTTGCTATCTTTTGGTTATCTGTTTGGCTTTGTTGGTTTACTGGTGGCCGTGCCGCTGGCCGCTGCCGTGGGGGTATTGGTGCGCTTCAGTCTGGGCCGGTATCTGCAAAGCCCACTTTATAAAGGCCAACCCAAGAAGCTCGCCCCAAGAAAACGTACTTTAAAAAAACGAGCGTAATAGTGCAGAAGAAAAATGATAATACCGACACTGCGCGTCAACTGGTGTTTGACCTGAAGCATCGACCGGCGATGGGGCGTGAAGATTTCCTCATAACACCATCCAATGTTGAGGCCGTTGATGCGATAGATGCCTGGCCGGACTGGCAGCATCTTAATCTGGCGCTGGTGGGGCCGCCTGCATCAGGTAAAACCCATCTGGCAAGCGTCTGGTGCGCAAGTTCTGGCGCGGTTGTAAAATCAATCACAGAACTAAGCATTGAAAGTGTGCCAGAGTTTCTGACGGAGGGTGCGCTTGTCATTGAAGATCTGGGGCAAGAAAAATTTGATGAAGCAGCTCTTTTTCACTTGTTGAATATGGCGCGTGAAGCCAAAGCAAGCATCCTCTTGACCTCAAGCAAACCGCCAGCTCACTGGACAATTGAATTACCTGATCTTGCCTCCCGGTTACGCGACT
>Ga0256847_1001598_pt1 | contig 11210 bp, 4 predicted proteins | sample TeddybearmetaG_FD_189099 | JGI IMG/M metagenome (GOLD analysis project Ga0256847, IMG submission 189099) | Hydrothermal vent microbial communities from East Pacific Rise, Pacific Ocean - Teddybear | ecosystem: Environmental > Aquatic > Marine > Hydrothermal vents | place: Pacific Ocean: East... | reverse complement strand
AAAAGTGACGTAACGCTAAACAGAAAAAACGACACTATCAAGAATAGCGCTTTTCCTGTGATTAAACTTTGGGTGGGTAATTGATTTTTCATAAAATGAGTTTTAGGAATGAACCTATTATGCCTTACTTAGGAGGTACCGCGACCTCATATATTTTTATTCTTCTGTTGGGTCTGCTACGAATAGCTTTAATAGTGTAGAAATCTTTCCTTCTTCACAAGCATCGCTAATCGCGTTGACTTTAACACCACCCCATTTATTAAATGGTGTTCCAGAAGGAACTGATACTTGTACTTGAAAAACAACGGTCGATCTAGCCGGAACCGAAACTCGACTATTCGCAACACTTCTGTTCTGAAGTACCGTAACATCTAATTTAGTACTGCTAGTTAATGTAGCGGGACTTATCCCCTTTACTTTGAAAGTACCATCGAATCGACTTGTTTCAATCGAATAGCTTTGAGCCTTCGAAGAGTTATTAGTTAGCTCCAACTGATATTGTGTTGAATCATTTTCGCTTGCCGATCGAGCATCTCTATTTTTACTCACAACCAATTCAGAGTTGCAAGTTTGTCCGTATGTATTTGAAAAACCGAAAAGGGTTATCAAAGTGGTAAACAAAAAGATTGTCTTAAAAGTAATTTTGCGCATGCCTATAAAATTTTTAATTAACTTGAAGAAAATGCCCCAACTGGTATTTTCAAGACCAAATGTACGTAGGAAAAAATGCTCTTTTCTTACAAAAAAGAACTATTCGCCCAAATGACACAAAAATTAGTTGAAATACGTAAAAACTGTAAATTTTGCATGTTTTATTGTAGGAATTGTATGTACGTATTAACACGTAGTTGGCTTGTTTTATTGGTTTTAGTAGTGGTTTAATTTGTAAGAATTGCCAGTTACGGCTTAACCGTAAGCATGGTTTTATAACCATAAAATACCCGTATATTTGCCACCTAATTCATTGATAAAATGTCATTAAAATCGGAAATAAATCGGCGTAAAACTTTTGGGATTATTTCACATCCCGATGCCGGTAAAACAACCTTAACGGAAAAATTGCTGCTTTTTGGAGGTGCAATTCAAGAAGCTGGGGCAGTAAAAAGTAATAAGATTAAGAAAGGGGCCACTAGTGATTTCATGGAAATTGAACGTCAAAGAGGAATTTCTGTCGCTACTTCTGTATTAGCATTTGAGTACGAAGGATTGAAAATCAACATTTTGGATACGCCTGGACACAAAGACTTTGCTGAAGATACTTTCAGAACACTTACAGCTGTCGATAGTGTTATCGTTGTTATTGATGTCGCCAAAGGGGTGGAAGAACAAACTGAAAAACTAGTGGAAGTATGCCGAATGCGTAACATCCCGATGATTGTTTTTATCAATAAACTAGATCGAGAAGGAAAGGACGCATTTGAATTGTTAGACGAAATAGAACAAAAATTGCATCTGAGAGTAACACCGCTCTCCTTCCCTATTGGTATGGGTTACGACTTCAAAGGGATTTATAATGTTTGGGAAAAGAACGTCAACCTTTTTAGCGGTGATAGTCGAAAGAACATCGAAGAAACTATTGAAGTTGCCGATGTTTCTTCAGAAAAACTTGATGAGCTAATTGGTAGTGAGTATGCCGATACCCTTAGAGAGGAATTGGAATTGGTTTATGAAGTGTATCCAGAATTTGACAGAAACGAATATTTAGAGGGTACATTACAACCTGTTTTCTTTGGTTCTGCCTTAAACAATTTTGGAGTTCGTGAGTTATTGGATTGCTTTATTAGTATCGCTCCAAAACCTAGACCAAAAGAAAGTGATACACGACTGGTTTTGCCCGAAGAGGATAAGTTTTCTGGCTTTGTATTTAAAATTCACGCCAATATGGACCCCAAACATCGGGACCGTCTCGCCTTCATTAAAATTGTCTCTGGAACCTTTGAAAGAAATGCGCCTTACCTGCACGTTCGTAACGGTAAAAAAATGAAATTCTCAAGTCCGAATGCTTTTTTTGCTGAAAAGAAACATATCGTCGACATCTCCTATCCTGGGGACATTGTTGGTCTGCATGATACTGGAAACTTTAAAATTGGTGATACACTTACTGAAGGAGAGTTGATGCAGTATAAAGGTATTCCAAGTTTCTCTCCTGAACATTTTAAGTATATCAACAATGCCGACCCAATGAAAAGCAAGCAGCTCGAAAAGGGAATTGACCAGCTCATGGATGAGGGTGTAGCCCAGTTATTCATTCTTGAATTGAACGGAAGAAAAGTGATCGGAACGGTTGGAGCGCTCCAGTTTGAAGTGATTCAATATCGTTTAGAACATGAATATGGGGCCATTTGTAGGTATGAAAACTTAAACGTTCACAAGGCATGTTGGGTGGATCCTATCGATCCAAAAAGCGAAGAGTTTTCAGAATTCAAAAGAGTAAAGGCAAAATTCCTTGCCAAGGATAAACGCGGCCAATTGGTATTCTTTGCCGATTCAGCATTTACATTACAAATGACACAGTCCAAATATTCAAATATCAAACTGCATTATGTCAGTGAGTTTGAAACCATAGCGGAAGTGCAATAGGACTTCCATTACCAGAAATACGAATAATAAAAAAACGCCTTGTTTTAGTAAACAAGGCGTTTTTTTATTAAGCTTCCCCTGTGGGACCAAAGTTAACTGGTAAGGGTGGTTGCTTATAATCTTTTATCTCACCGTGCGCATTTTCGAAACGGTTCACATTCTCACCCAATGCCTTCAAAAATCGCTTTGCGTGTTGTGGTGTTAGGACAATACGAGACTTTACCTTGCTCTTAGGCACGCCCGGCATAATTGTAACAAAGTCAATTACAAATTCACTTTGCGAATGATTGATGATTGCCAAGTTACTATAAATACCTTGGGCTACGTCACCATCTAATTCAATATTAATCTGTCCTTGTTTGGGTTTGGGTTTATTTTCGTCTGCCATTTTCTTCGTTTTTAACTTATAGATTTTGTCTTAAAGCAGAATCGCCCTTATGAAGGGCGACTCTCTTTTATATGATTAAAAAATTAAAATGCTCACGCAAATCTAATGATTAATTATAGTTCACTTCTTGCTTCTCACGAGTCATTTCTTCCAACTCCTCTTTAGAGCCAACAATGATCGTCTCGTAATTACGCATACCTGTTCCTGCTGGAATTCTGTGTCCAACAATAACGTTCTCTTTCAGACCTTCTAATGAATCGACCTTACCGCTAACAGCAGCTTCGTTCAATACTTTAGTTGTTTCCTGGAAAGAGGCGGCAGAGATAAACGACTTAGTCTGCAGCGACGCTCTAGTAATACCTTGTAGTACCGGAGTTGCCGTTGCTGGAATCGCTTCTCTAGCATCTGCTAACGTTTTATCTTCGCGTCTAAGAATAGAGTTTTCATCACGAAGCTCTCTAGAAGAAATAATTTGCCCTTCTTTTAAGTTTTCCGATTCACCTGCATTCTCAACAACCTTCATTCCAAAGATCTTATCGTTCTCTTCAATGAAATCGTATTTGTGAGCCAATTGGTTTTCCAAGAAAGTAGTATCTCCCGGATCCACAATTTGTACTTTACGCATCATTTGACGTACGACAACTTCGAAATGCTTATCATTAATTTTCACCCCTTGCAGACGGTATACTTCTTGAACTTCATTCACTAAGTATTGCTGAACCGCAGAAGGTCCTTTAATTTTAAGAATATCTACTGGAGTAATAGCTCCATCACTCAATGGCATACCCGCTCTAACGTAATCGTTTTCTTGAACCAGAATCTGATTAGAAAGCTTCACCAAGTATTTCTTGATTTCTCCTAATTTCGACTCTACGATGATTTCACGGTTACCACGTTTAATTTTTCCGAAGGAAACAACACCATCAATCTCACATACAACAGATGGATTGGATGGGTTACGTGCTTCAAACAATTCAGTTACACGTGGTAGACCCCCTGTAATATCTCCAGACTTGGCCGATTTACGAGGAATTTTCACCAAAATCTTACCTACTTTAATTTTGTCAGAGTCATCCACCATTAAGTGGGCACCAACTGGTAAGTTGTAAGATCTAATGATTTCTCCCTTCGCATCTAAAATCTGAAGTGTAGGAATCTTTTTCTTATCTCTTGATTCTGAAATTACTTTTTCTTGGAATCCTGTTTGTTCATCAATTTCTACTTGATAGGTAATACCTTGTTCGATATTCTCGTACTTGATTTTACCAGCAAATTCAGAAATGATCACCCCATTATAAGGATCCCACTGACAAACAACAGTATCTTTCTTAAGTTTCTGACCGTCTTTTATGAAGATGTAAGAACCGTAAGGAATGTTATTAGTACTTAGCGTAATTCCAGTTTTCTCATCAATCAATTTGATTTCTGAAGTACGAGAAATTACGATATCTACTGAATTCCCATCATTATCTTCACCTTTTACTGTTTTCATATCTTCGATTTCGGCTCTACCGTCAAATTTGACAGAAAGCTTATTTTCTTCAGAAATGTTTCCAGCAATACCACCCACGTGGAAGGTACGTAACGTAAGCTGCGTTCCTGGCTCCCCAATAGATTGGGCAGCAACAACTCCAACGGCCTCACCTTTTTGAACCATTTTATTGGTCGCCAAGTTTCTTCCGTAACATTGTGCACAAATTCCGCGTTTCGCAGTACAAGTTAATGCCGAACGAACCTCGATAGTCTCCACTGGAGACGCATTAATAACTTTTGCAATTGCATTGCTAATGTGATCTCCAGCGCCTACCAAAAGTTCTTTGGTTAACGGGTTCACTACATCATTTAAAGCTGTACGTCCTTTAATTCTATCTCCTAAGGTTTCAACAACCTCTTCGTTTTTCTTAAGTGCGGAAACTTCAATTCCTCTAAGCGTACCACAGTCTTCAGTATTGATAATCACATCTTGTGATACATCCACCAAACGACGTGTTAAGTAACCTGCATCCGCCGTTTTCAAGGCCGTATCTGCAAGTCCCTTACGAGCACCGTGCGTAGAAATAAAGTATTCCAAAATTGAAAGTCCTTCCTTAAAGTTAGAAAGAATCGGGTTTTCAATAATTTCACCTCCACCTGAGTTCGATTTTTTCGGCTTGGCCATTAAACCACGCATCCCTGTTAACTGGCGAATCTGTTCTTTAGATCCACGAGCTCCAGAATCAAGCATCATATACACCGAGTTAAATCCTTGCTGATCTTCGCGAATACGCTTCATCGATAGCTCGGTTAATTCAGCATTGGTAGCCGTCCAAATATCAATCACCTGATTATAACGTTCGTTATTGGTGATTAATCCCATGTTATAGTTAGCGATAATTCCATCTACTTGCGTATTGGCACTATCAATCATTGATTGCTTCTCTGGTGGGATAATAATATCACCTAAACTAAATGACAGTCCACCTTCGAAAGCAAATTTATATCCAAGATCTTTAATCTCATCCAAAAACCCAGCTGTTACAGGTACTGACGTCACCGCTAAGATGTCTCCAATAATATCACGAAGTGACTTTTTAGTCAATACCTCGTTAATATAACCTGCTTCTGCTGGCACCTTATCGTTGAAAATCACTCTACCAACAGTAGTCGTGATAATTTGATTAGTAAGCTCTCCTTCTTCATTGAAATCTACCGTACGCACTCTAATTTCCGCATTCAACTCTACTTGCTTCTCATTGTAAGCAATTACTACCTCTTCAGGAGAGTAGAACGTCAAACCTTCACCAAGTACTTTGTGTTCGGGTGTAGACTTACGCAATTTGGTCATATAATAAAGACCCAATACCATATCCTGAGATGGCACCGCTACCGGTGATCCATTCGCAGGGTTCAAAATATTGTGAGAAGCCAACATCAATAGCTGAGATTCCAAAATAGCTTCAGGACCTAACGGTAAATGTACCGCCATTTGATCCCCATCAAAATCTGCGTTAAATGCAGTACACACTAATGGGTGTAACTGAATCGCTTTCCCTTCAATCAACTTAGGTTGGAACGCTTGGATACCCAAACGGTGAAGTGTAGGCGCACGGTTAAGGAGTACTGGATGTCCTTTAAGAACATTCTCCAAGATATCCCAAACCACAGGTTCTTTTTTATCTATAATCTTCTTTGCAGACTTCACTGTTTTCACAATACCACGTTCGATCAACTTACGAATCACGAAAGGCTTGTAAAGTTCGGCTGCCATATCCTTTGGAATACCACATTCGAATAATTTCAATTCAGGTCCTACAACAATTACCGAACGTGCTGAATAATCCACACGTTTACCAAGTAAGTTTTGACGGAAACGTCCTTGCTTCCCCTTCAAACTATCAGAAAGCGATTTTAATGGACGGTTGCTATCTGTTTTTACTGCTGAAGATTTTCTTGTATTATCAAATAAAGAATCAACCGATTCCTGAAGCATACGTTTTTCATTACGTAAAATTACTTCTGGAGCTTTGATTTCCATTAATCGCTTCAAACGATTGTTACGAATAATTACTCTTCGGTATAAATCATTTAAATCGGAAGTTGCGAAACGACCTCCATCAAGTGGCACCAATGGACGTAATTCTGGTGGAATTACTGGTACAACTTTCATAATCATCCAAGCAGGTTTATTTTCGCGATTTTTATTTGCATCACGAAGTGCTTCCACAACTTGTAATCGCTTCAAGGCTTCAGTCTTACGTTGCTTTGATGTTTCATTATTTGCTTTGTGACGCAATTGGAATGAAAGCGCATCCAAATCGATTCTATCTAATAGATCGATCAAACATTCGGCTCCCATCTTAGCGATAAATTTATTTGGATCATTATCATCCAAATATTGGTTTTCCTGCGGAATTACCTCTAGTATGTTTAAATACTCTTCTTCAGTAAGGAAGTCCATTTTTATTAATGGTTCCCCTTCCTCATTCACTGCAATACCCGGCTGAATTACTACGTATCTTTCATAGTAAATAATCATGTCTAATTTCTTAGAAGGTAAACCTAATAAGTAACCAATTTTATTTGGCAACGAACGGAAGTACCAAATATGTGCTACTGGTACTACCAAGTTAATGTGTCCAACACGGTCACGACGTACTTTCTTTTCGGTCACTTCCACACCACAACGGTCACAAACAATACCCTTGTAGCGAATTCTTTTATATTTACCACAGGCACATTCATAGTCCTTTACAGGTCCAAAAATACGCTCACAGAAAAGTCCGTCACGCTCTGGTTTGTGCGTACGGTAGTTAATAGTTTCCGGTTTTAAAACTTCCCCACGAGATTCTGCCAAAATCTTTTCCGGTGAAGCCAAACCAATAGAAATCTTACTGAATTTCTGAGCTGTGTTTTCTTTGTTATTTCTTGCCATAATGCTGAAAAAATATCTTTGTTGTTTTTGAAATAGAATAAGCTTTAAGTAGGCGAGCCATTGCAGTGCAACAGCTCACCTCAAAAATTTATTCTTCTAATCTAATGTCAAGTCCTAGACCTTTCAATTCGTGCATTAACACGTTGAAAGACTCTGGAAGACCTGGTTCTGGCATTGCTTCTCCTTTTACGATACTCTCGTATGTTTTAGCTCTACCGATAACATCATCAGATTTTACCGTCAATATTTCTCTTAGGGTACTAGAGGCACCGTATGCTTCCAATGCCCAAACTTCCATCTCACCGAAACGTTGTCCACCAAACTGAGCTTTACCACCCAATGGTTGCTGTGTAATTAATGAGTATGGTCCAATAGAACGTGCGTGCATCTTATCATCAACCATATGTCCAAGTTTCAACATATAAATAACTCCTACAGTTGCTGCTTGATCAAATCGTTGTCCTGTTCCGCCGTCATATAAATAGGTATGTCCAAATCTTGGTATACCAGCCTCATCGGTTAATTCATTAATTTGCTCTAGCGTTGCACCATCAAAAATAGGGGTTGCATACTTGCGACCTAATTTTTGACCAGCCCATCCTAAAACGGTTTCATAAATTTGTCCAATATTCATTCGCGATGGCACCCCAAGTGGGTTCAACACGATATCTACTGGTGTTCCATCTTCAAGGAATGGCATATCTTCTTCACGAACAATACGAGCTACAATACCCTTATTACCGTGACGTCCTGCCATCTTATCTCCTACTTTTAGCTTACGCTTCTTAGCAACGTATACCTTCGCAAGTTTTAAGATTCCTGAAGGAAGTTCATCCCCAACAGAGATCGTAAATTTCTCACGTCGTAAGTTACCTTGTAAATCGTTTTCCTTAATTCTATAGTTGTGCATTAAATCACGAACTCTCGTATTAGCTTCGTCATCTGTTGTCCAAACTCCACCAACTAAGTGTATATAATCCTCTACCGAGTTCAACATCTTAAGCGTATATTTCTTACCCTTAGGGAATACGACTTCACCTAAATCATTTGTGACACCTTGCGCAGTTTTACCGCCAACGATTACAAACAACTTATCCACCAATACATCCTTAAGACCTTCAAACTTAGCTTCATATATCAACCCAAGCTCTGCGATATCTTCTTTATCTTTTGCTCTTTTTCTCTTGTCCTTAATAGCACGAGCGAAAAGTTTCTTATCGATAACAACTCCACGAAGTGATGGTGAAGCTTTCAAAGAAGCATCTTTTACATCACCTGCTTTATCACCAAAGATCGCACGAAGTAATTTTTCTTCTGGCGTAGGGTCACTTTCTCCTTTTGGAGTAATCTTACCTATTAATATGTCACCAGGTTTTACTTCAGCACCAATACGAATCATACCATGCTCATCCAAATCTTTGGTAGCTTCTTCAGAAACGTTCGGGATATCATTGGTCAACTCTTCGTTACCCAATTTGGTATCTCTAACTTCCAAAGAATACTCATCAATATGAATAGAAGTGAATATATCTTGTCGTACTACTTTTTCAGAAATCACAATCGCATCCTCAAAGTTATACCCTTTCCAAGGCATAAAGGCTACTTTCATATTACGTCCTAGTGCGAGTTCTCCTTTTTCGGTAGCATACCCTTGACATAATACTTGTCCTTTTTTCACTCGATCACCTCTTCTTACGATGGGCTTCAAGTTAATAGAAGTACTTTGGTTTGTTTTTCTGAATTTTACTAACTGATATGTTTTCGAATCACCATCAAAACTTACCATACGTTCACTCTCGGTACGATCATATTTGATAGTTATCTCACGAGAATCAACATACTCAATAACACCATCCCCTTCTGCATTAATCAATACACGCGAATCTGAAGCTACTTGACGTTCCAAACCTGTTCCTACAATTGGTGAATCGGCAATTAATAAAGGTACCGCTTGGCGCATCATGTTAGATCCCATCAAAGCCCGGTTTGCATCATCATGTTCCAAGAAAGGAATTAACGAAGCCGAAATAGACGAAATCTGGTTTGGTGCAACATCGGTATAATCGACCTTTTTAGGTTCTACCAATGGGAAATCACCTTCCATACGAGCAATTACCTTATCGGTATTGATCGTTCCATCTTCGGAAATTGGAATGTTCGCTTGTGCGATTAGTTTATCTTCTTCCTCTTCAGCTGAAAGATAGATCGGCTCATTCTTGAGGTCGATCTTCCCATCTGTCACCTTTCGGTAAGGAGTTTCAATAAAACCAAGGTTATTTACTTTGGCATATACAGAAAGTGAAGAAATCAAACCAATGTTCGGTCCTTCAGGAGTTTCAATAGGACAAAGTCTTCCGTAGTGTGTATAGTGAACATCACGAACCTCAAATCCTGCTCTTTCTCTTGATAAACCTCCTGGCCCAAGTGCAGATAGACGACGCTTGTGCGTAATCTCTGCCAGTGGGTTGGTTTGATCCATAAATTGAGATAACTGGTTAGTTCCAAAGAATGAATTAATTACTGAAGACAAGGTCTTAGCATTAATCAAATCAATCGGCGTAAATACCTCGTTATCACGAACGTTCATACGCTCACGAATGGTACGAGCCATACGCGCTAAACCTACTCCAAACTGAGAAGACAATTGTTCCCCTACCGTTCGCACACGTCGATTAGAAAGGTGATCAATATCATCAATTTCAGCCTTAGAATTAATTAGCTCAATTAAATATTTTACAATGGTAATGATATCTTCTTTGGTAAGCACTAGCTTATCCATTGGGATATCCAATTGTAATTTTTTATTCATTCGATAACGACCTACTTCACCAAGATTGTATCTCTGGTCAGAGAAGAACAATTTATTGATGATACCACGAGCAGTTTCCTCATCGGGCGGTTCAGCGTTACGTAATTGTCTATAAATATGCTCCACCGCTTCTTTTTCAGAATTGGTTGGATCCTTTTGTAAGGTATTGTGGATAATAGCATAATCTGCTTGTAAATTATCCTCCTTGTGCACTAGGATGGTTTTCGAACCTGATTCTAATATCTCATTAATATGATCTTTTTCAAGAACTGTATCACGATCTAAAATAATCTCATTACGCTCAATAGATACTACTTCACCAGTATCCTCATCTACGAAATCCTCATGCCAAGTTTTCAAAACACGTGCAGCCAATTTACGGCCCATGTATTTTTTCAATCCAGTTTTAGATGCCTTAATTTCCTCAGCAAGGTCGAAAATTTCAAGGATATCCTTATCTCTTTCGAATCCAATCGCACGGAAAAGCGTCGTAACTGGTAATTTTTTCTTTCTATCGATATAAGCGTACATAACGCTGTTGATATCGGTAGCGAATTCGATCCATGAACCTTTGAAAGGTATCACACGAGCCGAATAAAGTTTTGTTCCATTTGCGTGGAACGACTGTCCAAAGAATACTCCAGGAGAACGGTGTAATTGCGAAACAACAACTCGCTCTGCTCCGTTGATACAGAAAGTACCAGAAGGAGTCATATAAGGAATAGTTCCAAGGTATACATCTTGAACAATTGTTTCGAAGTCTTCGTGCTCGTCGTCTGTACAATATAATTTTAGTCGTGCTTTCAAGGGCACACTATAAGTCAAACCACGTTCAATACACTCTTGGATGGAGTATCTTGGCGGGTCAACGAAATAATCTAAAAATTCTAAAACAAATTGGTTGCGCGTATCGGTAATCGGGAAGTTCTCCAAGAAAGTCTTGTAAAGTCCCTCTTGCCCTCTTTCTTCTGATTTGGTTTCCAATTGGAAAAAATCCTGGAAGGATTTTACTTGGATGTCCA
>Ga0256847_1001597_pt1 | contig 11216 bp, 11 predicted proteins | sample TeddybearmetaG_FD_189099 | JGI IMG/M metagenome (GOLD analysis project Ga0256847, IMG submission 189099) | Hydrothermal vent microbial communities from East Pacific Rise, Pacific Ocean - Teddybear | ecosystem: Environmental > Aquatic > Marine > Hydrothermal vents | place: Pacific Ocean: East... | reverse complement strand
GGGAAGCATTTGTGAAAACGCGAATTATGGAACCTTTAGGTATGGATAATTCGTATAGCACGATGTCGCAAGTACCAAAAGATGGTAATGTTGCCGTACCACATACAACAGAAACAGGACCGATTAGAACTATAGCCCATTTTGAAGATATGATAAACGGTGCAGCTGGTGGAATCATGTCGAATGTAGACGATATTAGCAACTGGATGCTAGTGCAATTAAACAAAGGAAAGTACGGCCCAAATCTAGAAAATCAGTTATTTACAGAAGCAAGTCAATTCGAAATGTGGAAGCTCCATACCTTACTTCCTGTTAATAGAAATCCGAGATACAACTCACATTTTTCTGGCTATGGTCTTGGTTGGGGTTTAACAGATTTAAACGGAAACTTGAGCGTTTCTCATACTGGAGGTTTACCTGGTATGCTTTCGAGAACAGTTTTAATTCCCGATTTAAACCTTGGCGTGGTTGTTTTAACTAATACCTCAAATGGTGGTGGCGCACTATTTAGCGTTGTGTCAAACACGATCGTCGATAGTTATTTAGGCTTAGATGATTTTGGATGGTCTCAAAAATATTATGATTATTACATAAAAAATGAAAGTGATGCCAATACAGTTACTACTAAAGTATGGGAAGATGTAGCCGCTGTAAATAGTGATCATATTAATAATGAAGATTATATCGGCGTGTATGAAGATGCTTGGTTTGGAAAGATTGAAATTTTTATTAATGAAAACAAATTGTGGTTTAAATCGTATCGATCGCCAAAACTAAATGGTCCGATGGCATTCTATAAAGCAAACTCCTTTGCAATAAAATGGGAGTTTCAAGATATGAATGGCGATGCATTTGCTATGTTTAGTTTAGATGAAAATGGAAAAGCGCAAAGTATTAAAATGAAAGGTATTTCGCCTAATATTGACTTTAGTTTCGATTTTCAGGATTTGGACTTACAACGCGTTAATAATTAATTAAAAAAAAGAAAAAACTAGTGAATAGCCTCAAAGAAAAAATTCTAGCATTACAGCAAATTTCTAAAGAATTAGAACCAAATGAAACGCGTCGAAATGCCTATTTAGAGAACGTAAAAAAATATGCAAATTCTTTTATAAATAATATCGAAACGGCTGATGCCTATTCAGATAAAAAAGAAAATGCTGAAGTTTTAGCTATCGATAATACTAAAAAATCGCTTGATACATTACTTACAATTTATGATAATGAAATTGCTTCAAAAGGCATTAAACCAGCTTCTGGCGGACATATAGGTTATATACCAGGAGGTGGAATTTACACCGCTGCCCTAGCCGATTACTTGGTTGATATTACTAACGAATATGCAGGAATGTATTTTGGATCTCCCGGTGCAGTTGCTTTAGAAAACAAGCTAATCGATTGGATGAAATCTGTTTTTGGTTTTCCTGAAACTGCCATTGGCAATTTAACTTCAGGTGGTTCGATTGCAAATTTAATTGCCCTAACTGCGGCACGCGATAAACATAAAATTAAATCGAATAATATTACAAATAGTGTTATTTATGTAAGCGAACAAGTGCATCACTGTATAAACAAAGCCTTGCGTATTATTGGCTTAGAAGATGTTATTATTAGGCATGTAAAATTAGATTCTTTTTCTAGAATTATTACTGAAGACCTAGCGTCTAAAATTAATAATGATAAAGCCGAAGGTTTAAATCCGTTTCTTGTAATTGCTTCTGCAGGGACAACCGATACAGGTGCAGTCGATCCGTTAAAAGAAATTGGTGATATCGCTGAAGCTAATAATTTATGGTATCATATCGATGGTGCTTACGGGGGGTTTTTTATTTTAACCCAACAAAAAAATGCACTATTAAAAGGAATTGAAAGTGCCGATTCACTGGTTATTGACCCGCATAAAGGCTTGTTTTTACCCTACGGTTTAGGGGCAGTTTTAGTAAAAGACAAAGCTTCAGTATATCATTCGCATCATTATATTGCTAACTATATGCTAGATGCAATTAGTGGCGAAATGCCGGTAAATCCAGCAGATGTTTCTCCCGAACTCACAAAGCATTTTAGAGGTCTACGCCTTTGGTTACCGCTTCAATTACACGGCATTGAGCCCTTTATTGCTTGTTTAGAAGAAAAATTATTGCTTACAGCCTATTTCAGAAAACGCCTAGAAGAAATTGGTTTTAAACTTGGTCCAGAGCCAGATTTGTCGGTGAGTTATTTTTGGTTTCCTATAACTAATGGCGATGAAAATGTATTTAATAAATTGCTAATGAAAGAAATTCATGCCGATGGAGAAATCTTTTTAAGCTCTACAATTATTAATAAAAAGTTTGTGATTCGAATGGCTATTTTATCTTTTAGAACAAAAATACATACCATCGATAAAGCAATAAATATGATAGATAAAGCAAGAAAAAAAGTAAGTTTAATATTTTAATTAAATGAATTTATACAATAAATACGTTTTGCCAAAAGCAATAAATTGGGCTTGTAAACAAAAACCAATGAAGTTTCAGCGTAAAAAAATAGTTCCGTTAGCAAAAGGGAGTGTACTAGAAATAGGTATAGGTTCGGGCTTAAACCTTCCGTTTTACTCGACAGAAAACATAACTAATCTTATTGCAATAGACCCTTCCGAAGAAATCTGGAAAAAGAATAAAATAGATATAGAAACACTTCCTTTTAATTTTGAATTTATAAAGGCTTTTGCTGAAAATATTCCGGTAGATTCAAATAGTATTGACACTATTATCACTACTTATACAATGTGTTCTATTTCTGATACTGACAAAGCTTTTGAAGAATTTAGAAGGGTATTAAAGCCCAATGGAAAACTATTATTTTGTGAGCATGGTAAAGCGCCTGACAAATCAATTCAGAAATGGCAAAATCGAATAAACCCAATATGGAAACGTCTTGGAGGTGGTTGTAATATAAATAAAGACATTCCATTAATTATTAAAAATAATGGATTTAAGCTTAATGAACTAAATGCAAATTATATCCCAGGATGGAAGCCTGCAAGTTTTAATTATTGGGGTGTTGCTGAGGCAAGATAAATGAAAAAAAACAACTTTAAAATGGCTATATACTTGTACGGAACGCTTTTTACGATAGGGTTGGTATTAACCTTTTTTGCCTATTCACAATACCAAAAAACTGTAAAACTTCAAGATATTGGAAGAAAAACTACAGCACATGTAATTCGATTAATTACAGTACAAGGTGATGATGGAAACACCTATAAACCAGTTTTTGAATATCTGGATAGAAGCAAAAACACAAAAACTTTTGTGAGTGACGTAAGTTCTAGTCCGCCATCCTACAAAATTGGAGATAAAGTAAAAATAGTGTACAATCCAAAAGAAGAAAGTGATGTAAAAGTAATTTCATATTGGGGTTTATATCGTTGGACAATAATTTTGATAGCAATTGCTTCTCCTTTACTAATTATTGGTGGCGGTTATTTACTTTATGTGAGATAGTATTCTTAATTCACATCTTACTCAACACCAGTTTCTTATATTTTTTTTCGTACCTTTAAAAGGACAACAAAACTGTTTAACCATTAAAATACGATAATTATGAAAAAATTAATCCTCATAGGGTTGGCTATCGTTATTAGTACATCCTGTCAGCAAACTGAACCACGTTACTTTTCTTCTTCACCCGAAATTGACACTGTAAAAGCATTACTTAATGATTATTACGATGGAAACTGGGATAGTTGGAAAACGCATTATGCCGATACAGCAAAAATATATTCTAACACTTGGAAAACTGCATTTTCGGTTCAAGAAAATCAAGAAGCTCTATTTAAAACCATTTCAAGTGTCTCTTCTTATAAATTCGATGAAGAGCCTATCTTTTTTGAAATGACCATAAATGATGAAGGTCAGAAATGGGTAAATTTTTGGGGAAACTGGCGCGGAATAATTAAAGATAGTGATGTTGAACTAGAAATTCCTGTACATCTTACAATGCATTTTGTAGATGGTAAAATTGTTGAAGAATATGGTTTTTGGAATAAGTCGCCATTTGTTACAGCACTTATAGAAGTTGAGGCTTCAAAGATGGAAGAAACACAGGAAGCAGAAGAAGGTGAGATTGTAGAGTTATAATCCTTATTTTTTATTAAAAAAAATTAATAGCAATAACAATTTTTAATTGTTATTGCTATTAATTTTAAACATTCAGTTTTAAAATTATAGTATATGTATAAATATTAATAAAATACAAACTAATTGTATACTCAAGTGTTTTGAGAAGTAAAATGTAAAGAGAACATTAGAGTTACTTACCTCTGTTCTTCTTCTCGATACAATTTTAACAGGTTGAAACTAATCGAAGTTACAAAACGGTATTATTATGATAAAGTTTTTTTAGAAAAAGCATAAGTTCCATTGTATAAATATAAAAGTGTCTCTGCTAAAACTAAATGATTACAAATATATGTTCTCAAAATACTATAAAACCTATAAATGACAGATAGGTGACATTTAAGTGACGTGTTAAAAACAAAAAAAACGTTATAGATTTGCATCAACAAAAATGGTACTTAATGAAACAGCAATCAATAAAAGATAATTTATTATATCAACGAAAGTTAAAAGGTTTTACACAAGAAGATTTATCTAACAAAACAACTGTTGGTGTACGCACAATTCAGCGTATTGAAAAAGGAGAAGTACAACCACATTTACAAACTATAAAATTATTAGCAGTAGGATTAGATATTGAAGTAGACGATTTAATTGTACTTGATAACCCTAAAGAAGAGACCATTAAACGTAAATGGATGCTATTATTACATGCATCACCTTTTTTTGGTTTAATCATTCCGTTAGCAAATGTTTTATTTCCGCTTTTTATATGGATGAGCAAGGCAGAAGACAATAAAATATATGATACACATGGTCGTGCAGTCATTAATTTTCATTGTACTATAAGTTTATTAATAATAATATCGTTACTACTATTTTTTCCATTTCCTGGCATCAATTTTTTTGGAACCGGAGCGGTTTTTCTATTCGGTATAATTTTTAGTCTTAAAAATACCATGTCTGCCTTAGGTTCAGGAACTTGTAATTATCCATTAGCTATTCCATTCCTTAAGCTTAAAAACGTTTAACTTTTTTTTAAATTTTTACTTACAAATGATAGGATTATTAGTAATAATAGTAGTCTCTTGGGTGCTCTTATATTTCATTGAGAAAAAAAACTTGCTAGTTTTAGGAATTATCCCTAACCAAAAACGCATAATTCAGTTTTTAATTGGATTCTTATTTATAGTGTTAATAAATCTATTATCGATTTATATTGAAACGTTGGTTATGTCAGTCAATTGGAAATTTAAATCTATTAATTATGGGTTAATCTATAAAGCAATAATCTACCATCTAAAATCAGCCTTAACAGAAGATTTGGTGTTTAGAGGTGCAATTCTGTACATATTAATAAGTAAAATAGGAGCCAAAAGAGCAATTTTATTATCAGCGTTTTTCTTCGGAATATATCATGTGTTTTCTTATGGAATGATAGGAAATAAAATTATCCCCATACTGTATGTTATTCTAGTAACTGGATTTACAGGTTATGTTTGGGCTTATACCTTTGAAAAAACAAAATCTATACTATTAGGTTTAGGTCTTCATTTAGGTTATAATTTAGTGATGACATGTTTTTTTCCATTACAACCTTATGGCGAAATAATGTTTACTGAAACATCTAGGGTTAATCTTTCGGAATGGAACGAATTATACTTTGCGCTATTTAAAGGTCTATTTCCATCAGTAGTTACTTTGATTTTTTTGAAATTCTTGCTTAAGTCAAATAATAAAATTTAAAAAAATATACTTTGAAAATACTATTAAATAAATATCCAACGCTATCGCGTTTTGCATTAGCAATCTTACTTTTTGCTTTTGCGCTTATACTAAGTTCTATAATAGATACGCCTTTTTTAAAGCAATATTTTCCATTTACGTCAGCTATTTTATTGTTTATTGCAACTTGGTTATTATACAAAACCGATAATAAATCATTACGTGCAATTGGGTTAAATTTAAGTTTAAGAAACATATCTTTTTTACCTCTTGGAGTGTTAATAGGTGCTATAGCTTTATTAATTGCTAAATATGCAAGAGCATTATATACAGGTGAATCATTTGCCATCAGTGAATCTATAAACTACTCAACTATTTTATATTCATTGTATACTATTTTACCTACCGTTGCAGTTGAAGAGTTTTTATTTAGAGGCTATTTGTTTAAGAAAACCATCAAAATTTCTAATGTAATTATTGCAAACGTCATTTTTTCAATACTATTTATGCTAATACACGTTTTAGATGAAAATGTGATGGAAAATAGAGGTATGATAATTCTTTTAATTATTAGTATTCCTGTAGGACATTTATTATTTGCTACGGCTTTATTAAAATCGAAAACACTTTTATTTCCGATAGGTCTTCATTTAGGAAACAATTGGGCAACACGACATTTAATTACCACCAGCGATAATAGTAACAGTTTCTTGTACGTAATAAATAATGCAACGTTTGATACTTGGCCTTCATTTATTGGCTTCATACTTATTTTTAATAGTGTATTCTTATTTGTAGCTTTTTTAATTTGGAAGTGGAAGCGTATTTCGCTCTCAATTAAAAAGAAAATTTCTAGAACTAACTAACGCTGTTAAAGAACTGTATTTATTTTTAATTATTTATCTTTAAAACCTTAATCAACAAGTTTATTTAAGTTCTTTGGAAAATCCAAAAAATGTGACTACGCGTATTATTAAAATTCAAATATATTTTTATTGACAGAAAGAAGTGCATCTTCTTGAGAGGGTACAAATTAATCTAGACTAAAACTTCGAGAAACTTCAACCTAAAAATATATAAAAGCTATAAAAAAAGTAGAAGAATTCGTCAACAAATAAAACAAAAAACAGACAAGATGAAAGTGAACAACATAATTAAAAGCCTTTTAATTTGCTGCTCCATTGTTCTATTTGTAGCTTGTAAAAACACAAACAACGATACAATAGTTAAAACCAAAAAGGAAGAAACTAAAACAGAAAAACTTCCAAAAAAAGAAAGACCTAGTGCTTTTAAAAAAGGTAAGTTTTTTACTGTTGGTGAAAAGCAGATGCTTTATGGCGGAGAAGATAGTACACAACATTTCGATATTACAAATTATACGTTAAAAGACGAACAGTTTCATTATGGAATTGGTCGAGAGGTATTCCCAGCTTTACTTAAACCTGAATTCATTTCTGTACGTGAAGCCGGCTCGATTTGGGCAGATAGTACGCGTTTTATTGTTGCTTATGCAGGTAATGAAATAAAAGCATATTCGGTAAAAGATCTTACACGCCACGAGGTTGTAAATGATATTTTAAACGGAGAACCAATTATGGCTGTTTATTGTATCCTTGCAGATTTAGGTGCAGTTTACGATCGCAAATATGGCGATAAAGAACTTACGTTTGCATTAAGTGGTTATACATATTATGATGAGAAAGTTTGGGGCGGTTTAGACGGATTTATTTTATGGGATCGCGAAACTGAAAGCCTATGGTGGCCATTAATTGACAAAGCTGTTTCGGGACCACTAAAAGGTGTTGAGTTATTAGAAATGGATAAAGCACATTGGGAAGATACTACCTGGAAAATTATAAAAGAAAAATATCCAAACGCACAAGTTTTAATTTCTGGACAAGATTATGAAAGACCTAAGAGTTGGGAACAGTATGAAGATGTAACCGACATAACAAAATCATTTACTCCAAAAAACTAGCACTTCACTTTATAATAAGTAAAATCGTATATTTATCATTCACATTAAAATTTAAAATCATGTTTTTAATAAGTATTGTTGGTATTACTGTTGCCATTGTAGTAGGTGGTGGTGTTGCCATATTGTATACATTATATCAACAAAATAAAAAGAAGAAAGATGAGTAAAAACATACTATTTTTTACAATTGCTTTTTTTAGTATTGGTCTTCTGTTTTCCCAAACCGAAAAAGAAAAGGTAGAAACCACAGTAAACAAGGAGGTTATTAAAGGACATATCTACTTTTTAACCGATGATCTATTAAAAGGAAGAGAAACAGGTACCGACGAAAACAAAATAGCCGCGTTATACCTTGCTAATGTTTTACGAGGTTATGGTGTAAAACCAAACCCAAAAACTGGAACTTATTATCAAAAAGTTACATTAGAAAAAACGAGCCCGCCAAAAAACACGAACCTCACTATTAATGAAAAAACGTACGATAACAAAGTGGTTCTTATAGCTAATAAAATAGATTATAATCAAGAGGCTATTTATATGGGCTATGGTTTAGAGGAAGACTATAAAGATGTCGATGTAACTAACAAACTAATTATTATTAAAGCTGGAAGCTCAGACGCTAATGATGCGCGTTCGGCATTTAGATTAAGAAGTCAGAAAGAAGAATTAGCAAAAGAAAATGGAGCTATTGGTATTGTTGAGTTTATTGAAACTGATGCTTCGATTTGGGGTTTTATAGATCATAATTTTAATACTGAACGTTTAAGTGTAGCTTCGGAAGAAGCAATGAAGTCTGAAAACACTAATTTTATTTATGTTTGGATTCAAGATGAAAAAGGGCTATTTGCAAAGGATATTAGTTCGAAAAAGTCGGTTCGAGTTAATTTAACTATGGACGATAAAACTAGCACAAAGGTATATTCTCAAAATGTTATTGGTATCGTAGAAGGTACTGACTCAATTTTAAAAAATGAGTATATTATTTATTCGGCTCATTACGATCATGTAGGGATTGGAACCCCAAATAAAGATGGAGACTCTATCTACAATGGCGCACGTGATAATGCTATAGGAACGACAACTGTTTTGAGTATGGCTGAAAATTTAGCTAAATACCCTACAAAACGTTCGGCTTTGTTTATTTTGTTTACAGGCGAAGAAAAAGGTTTATTAGGAAGTAGTTATTATGTCGAAAATCCTGTGCTTCCGCTTAAGCAAATGGTGTTTTGTTTTAATAGTGATAATGGAGGCTATAACGATACGTCGCTCGCTACAATTGTGGGCTTAGAACGCACAACTGCTGCTCAAAATATTATTGATGCCGCCAAAGCATTTGGTTTAAATGCTATTGATGATCCTGCCCCAGAACAAGGGCTTTTTGATAGAAGTGACAATGTACATTTTGCTAGAAAAGGAATTCCAGCACCTACATTTTCACTCGGATTTACTGCATTTAATGGTGATGTTACAAAATATTATCATAAACCTGGAGATGAAGCAGATTCTTTAGATTTTGATTATTTACTGAAATTTTATAGTGCCTATGTGCTTTCTGGAAGAAATATTGCGAATGATGCTGAAACTCCTTTTTGGGTTGAAGGTGATAAATATGAAGAAGATGGTAAAAAACTTTATGAGGATTAAATATGTTTAAAAAGTATTACCTGTTTGTATTAATATTAGTTTGCTTAAGTTTTAGTTTTTGCAAGCAACAAACTTCAATTACGATGTATCAATACACCGACCAAAACAACAATATATATACTATTAGTGAAACAGGTATAAAGTACAATCCTATTTCCCCAAACGAAAGTTCTTCAGGAGTATACAGCGGGGGCAAAAAAGATTCAGTTGTAATCAGCAAAGAGCAGTTTATTGAAATCTCGTCTTTAGTAAATTCACTAATTCAAAATACAGAAAATCAAATTTCACGAAGAGAAATGATGACTTCAGTATTAATAAAAGACAGTATAAAAGTAATCTTGAAACCTTCAAAAGAACGCATAAAGTTTGAAACAAAATTGCTTCAATTTCTTATTAAAGATTAATAAAAAAGGCTTCCGTACAATGTACGGAAGCCATATACTCTTTTTAGAGTATAACCAACTTAACCTAAACTTAAAATCTTAGCTTATATACTATAGACAGTAAAAAATAAAAAGGTTGCGTTCTTTTTATCTTAAAAGCAAGTTTCAGCCTGTATAGTTATTTCATAGATTATAAAATCACTTGTATCTAAATTTGTTATTCGCACATAAATAATTTGTGGGCTTTCAATATTTACATAACCATTTTCAGGCAATAAATTTATATTTTCTTCGGCATCAATAAACAAAAGGTGGAATGAAATCTCTACATCGCCCTGATCTTCAATATTATTAAATATTGCAATACAATCTTTATAGTTTTCAAAAACAAACTCTGCAAAAGAAGGCATATCGTCTAATTCACATTCTTTAAAATATGGACTTGTACAATATTGGTCTTCTTCACATTCTTTTTTTAGTACATAGGTTATATCATCGTTAGAAATTTGAATTGTTTCATTTGAAACGAAATCTACTTTCCAATCAATATTCCAATCTAAAGTAACCTCATCATCTCCTGTAAGGTTTATGTTTAAATGCAATTCATTTTCAATAAAAAAGAATATCCAAGTTCCAACATATGATGTGCCATCGTTATAGAAGAAGAACGTGCCATCGTCTTTAACATCAAATACTGCATTTTTATAAGTTGTGGGATCGTCGTCATTAAAAAGGTTTACTTCCCAAACACATTCCGATATAATTGTATTACTATTACCAATAATTGCTTGTTGACCTACAAATAAACAATCTTTAATAGCATTTTCAAGTTGTTCTTTATTTTCTACTAAAAATTCGGTGCCATCTTCTAAAACACTTTGAATAGGAAAACTTATCCCAATTGAGTACTCTTCTGGGATTGCAATTAAAAATTGATAAAAATCTCGGTCGTTATGCATTACTTCTCTGTTTACAAACTCGTTTGCTTCATCGTAGACAAACAATGTGAAATTGTAAACAAAATTGATACAAATAACGCTTCCAATTTCCGATTCGTCTGAAGTAACTTGTTCTAATAATAGAAATAAATTTGAATCTTCAGGAATTAATTCAACTTCTGTAAATACTACAGGTTCATTTTCGCAACTTGTAAAAAACGAACTAAAAATTAGCCCTAGGGTTAAAGTAAATAATAATTTTATCATGTTCTATAACTTTTACCTAAAGTCAAATAAAACATAAAAGGTTGCGTAGTAAAAGTTAATCAATAAAAAAACCATTCGTAAAATACGAATGGTTTTTCAGATTTAGTGCAAAAAAAGTTACACTTCATGAAATGTAAAAAAAATTAAATTGTTTACACAATTTTTAAGTTTACATTTCAAA
>Ga0256847_1001596_pt1 | contig 11223 bp, 9 predicted proteins | sample TeddybearmetaG_FD_189099 | JGI IMG/M metagenome (GOLD analysis project Ga0256847, IMG submission 189099) | Hydrothermal vent microbial communities from East Pacific Rise, Pacific Ocean - Teddybear | ecosystem: Environmental > Aquatic > Marine > Hydrothermal vents | place: Pacific Ocean: East... | reverse complement strand
ATTACGAAAATTTATGCAGATTGCGCGTAATATCTTAATTTTGCTCGATTTTTATACCACATGATATACCACGAACATCGTTTACTTCGAAAAGAAATTTTCAAGCTTCCAAAAAAGCACCAATCTATTGGTTTTGTCCCCACCATGGGCGCACTGCACGAGGGACATCTCTCCTTAGTAACGAAAGCATTAGAAGAAAATGACATTGCAGTGGTTAGTATTTTTGTGAATCCCACACAATTTGATAAAACAAAGGATCTCGAAAAATACCCTCGGACCCTTGATGCCGATGCTGCACTATTGAATACTTTAAAAGGAAACGTTCTTATTTATGCCCCTCAACCAACCGATGTATACGGGGCTAAAGTTGTTTCTAAAAAATACAATTTTGGCGGATTAGAGCACCAAATGGAAGGAAAATTTCGTTTAGGTCACTTTGATGGAGTAGGCACCGTTCTCAATCTTTTGTTCAGAGCCATCCAACCAAACAAGGCTTACTTCGGAAAAAAAGACTTCCAACAACTGCAAGTAGTCAAGAAGTTAGTAGAAATTGAACAACTCCCCATAGATATTGTAGGCTGTACTATTTTAAGAGAATCTCACGGATTAGCCATGAGCTCTCGCAACAAAAGGCTTTCTCCCAAACTATTTGAGGAGGCCGTGCTTATTCATCAAACACTTGCTGAAGTTCAAAGAAAATTCGAAACGCTTAGCATTCCTAAGCTAAGTAAAAGAGTCACCCAAGCCTTTGAAGAAAATGAATATCTGGAACTTGAGTACTTTGAAATCGCTAGTATCAAAACACTGAAAACTGCCCAACGAAAACACAAGAAAACGGTATATAGAGCATTTATTGCAGCTTTTGCCGGCGAGGTTCGACTTATAGATAATATATCGCTCGACTAGATTTTGAGTTGCCAACAAATTAGAAATTGGCAACCATCGATTGCTAGACAAAACTCCTGCTTCTTACTCCATACTTCATACAAATCAATTATCTTTGTCTCATGCAAATTCACGTTGTAAAATCTAAAATACATAGAGTAAAGGTCACTGGTGCCGATCTTAATTATATAGGTAGCATCACCATAGATGAAGATCTTTTGGATGCGGCTAATATTGTAGAAGGCGAGAAAGTTCAGATTGTAAATAACAATAATGGTGAACGTCTCGAAACCTACGCTATTCCAGGGCCTCGTAATAGTGGCGAAATCACGTTGAATGGAGCTGCTGCTAGAAAAGTGGCCCCCGGTGATATTCTCATCCTCATTACCTACGCGATTATGAGCATGGAAGAAGCCAAAAAATTCAAACCCGCACTGGTCTTTCCGAACGAAGAAAACAACTTACTGACATAGTTTGAATAAATCTTTATCAAAATTTTTGCAAGTTGCAATTCCCATGGCTTTGGGTATTTTTCTAATGTGGTATGTGTACGCACAATATACCCCTGAACAAAGAGGTGAAGTTTTTTCCCAATTTAAGAATGCAAACTACGGTGTTGTTATTATTGCAGTACTAATGAGCGCGCTGAGTCATTTGCTAAGAGCGTATCGATGGAATTTCATGCTGGCTCCTTTGGGATATCGACCTCAACTAGCCAACAACTTTATGGCGGTATGTGTAGCCTATTTGATGAACCTTTTTATTCCAAAAAGTGGTGAAATATCAAGAGCGGCAGTTCTCGATAAATATGAAAAAGTACCCTTCGAAAAGGGATTTGGAACTATTGTATCTGAACGCATCGTGGATCTTATTTTTCTCTTAATCTTTACCCTTGTCGCTTTATTTCTGCAATTTGACCTATTGTATGAATATCTCACCAATATAGTTCCTGTCAAAAAAATTGGAATCTCCATTGGAATTTTAGTCCTTTTATTTGGGTTGTTTTTACTGTTTCTTAAATACTCCAAGGGTGTCATAAGCAATAAAATAAAAGCCTTGTTTACGGGGCTTAAGGCTGGGGTTTTCAGCATACTTAAAATGGAGAAGAAAGGGCTATTCATTCTTTATAGCTTACTTATTTGGTTGTTATATATTAGTTCATTTTATGTGTCAACTTACGCATTGGCAGAAACCACAGGAATAGATTTTGGCATCATTATTATTACCTTTGTGGTAGGTAGTTTCACCTTTGCCTTTACCAATAGTGGTTTTGGATACTACCAAGTGGCTATTGCCGGTATATTGATGGTCTTTGGTGTCCCAGAAACCGTTGGGACCGCATTAGGATGGATTGTTTGGGGATCTAACATTGTTTATATTCTTCTTGCTGGGGGAATCTCATTTATTTTACTACCCATTTATAACAGGAAAAGATTGTAAAGTTTTAAGGTTACAATCCTTTCAACTTCAGAAAGTTGATAAGAGCTTTATACCAGCGTAATTTTCTGCTAAAATTAGTATATTACCCCATAAATTTTTCATTTTATGAAAAGAGTCTTACTTACTGCAACTTGCTTACTTTTCTTTATCGCTGGATTTGCCCAATCCAAAATAATCTACGAAGAATTCTCCTCCATAAAATTAGGGGAAACACGACAGTTGAAAATTCAACTTCCTAGAGACTATAAAGAAAACGTCGATAAAGTCTACCCTATAATTTTAGTGCTAGATGCTAATTATTTATTTGAACCAGTAGCTGGAAACGTAGATTATTTTGCCTATTGGGAAGATATGCCCGAATCCATTGTCGTAGGAATCATGCAAGGCGACGCTCGGTATGAGGATTGTGATTATGACGACACCAATTTTATGCCAGCCGACAAAGGGGCAGACTTCTTTGAATTCATAGGTTTGGAATTGCTTCCTTATTTAGATAGTAGCTTTCGAACCGCTAAGTTTACCATTGCTATTGGTCATGATTTTACGGCCAACTTCATCAATTACTATCTATTTAAAGACCCGCCATTATTTAATGGATATATCTGTTTGAGTCCAGATTTGGCCCCCATGATGGACGAAAGGCTTCCACAGCGCATTCCAAACATCCCTTCAAAGATCTTTTACTATTTGGCCACAGGAACCGATGACATCAAAGATTTGATGGAAATAAGTACTGCACTCGACAATTCGCTGAGCCCATTGAAAACCGACACCTTTGCTTATAATTTTGATAATTTTGAAGGAGCAACGCACTATTCATTGGTAGCAAGAGCGATTCCATCGGCCATGGAAAAAATATTTTCTGTTTTTCGCCCAATTTCAAAACAAGAATATACCGATGTTTTACTCAAAATGGAAACACCTATCGATCTATACTTGGTAGATAAATATAAAACTATTGAAGATCTTTTTGGTCTTACGAACCCCATTCGAGTAAACGATTTCCTTGCCACAGCAAAGGCGTGTGAAAAGACAAAACAATGGGAGTCTCTAAGAGCTATTGCAACGATGGCTAAAAAACAATATCCAGATACCGTTTTGGGCGATTATTATTTGGCGCGCTATTACGAAGAAGTAGGCGAGCCTAAAAAAGCCATGCGAACCTTTCAAGGGGCATTTAATAAAGAGGAGGTCGACTTTATTACCACCGATTTGATGCTCGATAAGGCCGATAAAATTAAAGAAGATTTCGGGTATTGATAGTTGGTTGTGGTTCCCTTATAATGAGGATAGAAATTCTCTGTTTTCAATAGCCCATGCCATCAAAACATCTCTCCCTGCAGGAAGCATCAACTTGGAAATTATATTAGCTCGGTGTTTTTGAACTGTTCGATGGGATATACTCAATAGTTCACCAATCTCCTTAGAAGTTTTTACCTGTGAAATTAATTGAACAATTTTCTTTTCTGAAGGAGAAAGAAATTGAATCCGTTCTAACAATGGTGAAATCTCTTTTTTAAATACTTCGTTAAAACTCCGACTAAAGTAATCACCCCCAGCCGCTACAGCACGAATGCACGCTTCAATAGCAGGAAAAGATTCGTCCTTTAACATATAGCCAGAAATTTTCAGGTCTTTTGCCTTCTGTATAAACGCTTTTTCCTTATGCGATGTAAGTATTATAAATTTGGTGACGCACTTTTTAGAACAGCATTTTTTAATCACTTCAAATCCAGAGAGCCCAGGCATTTCAATATCCAAAATGGCTATCACTGGGCGGTGTTTCAAAATAATATCGACCGCATCAAAACCATTCAAGGCCGACTCCAACACCGGATAGCCTTCTTTAGTTAAAACATCTCTAAGGCCCTTTAAGAGCATGGGGTGGTCATCTACAATAACAACCGAAATTTCTTCTTTTCTCAAATTGTAGGGATTTCTGTTTGGATGGTAGTTCCCTGTCCTGGTTTGCTATTTACACTAATGGCTCCTCCTAAAATACGGATCCGCTCAGCAATAGTTTTAAGACCCATACTTTGCTTTCGACGCGCCTGAATTGGATCAAAACCAATACCATTATCCTTTATTTTTACTATTATTTTTTGAGGCAATATTTTAATTTTTATCTCTACGGAAGTGGCCTCGGCATGCTTCAAAATATTAGTAATACTTTCCTGCATAAATCTATAAAAATTTAAGCTTTCTTTCTCTGAAAAATACACATCAATTAAATCCAATTCCGAGGTAAAGAATATGGTAGTGCTTTCATCTACATCAATTATAAGTTGTTTCAGGCTTTCCGTTAGGCCTAGCTGTTTCAAAACAACAGGATACAACCCTCTAGAAATACTTCGCACCTCTTCCAAAGCAGAATTTGTCATACACGCAATCTCGTCCAAGTCTCCCATCTGTGCTTTTCGCTTGATTAACGTTAGCTGCTGCCCAACACTATCGTGCAATTCTTTTGCAATTCTAGTCCGTTCTACTTCTTGTGAAAACATCAGTGCTTCCGAAAACTTCTCTTGCAAATGTCGTTTCGCCAGCGCTTGTTTCAAAAAATATAATGCTAAAGAAACTAGACCAAAAGTGAGTAATAAATAAAACCACCAAGTTCTGTAAAAAAAGTTTTTGGAGATAATCCTAAAGATTAAAGAGTTCCCAATTTTATTTCCTGAAAAATCCAGTGCTTCAATTTCTAATATATAATTCCCAGGAGTCAAATTTGGGAATCTAATGAACTGCTCCTCATTAATATCTACCCAAAGATTGTTATCCAATCTAAATCGATAATGATGTTCCCTATTCTCTACATTATGGGTGAGACCAAATTCTAATAGTAATTCTTTGTGCTCCGCTGGGAGGACAATCTCTTCTTTATTTCGCAATACACTCCCATTCAATACAGAAGTATATTCCTTTTTGCTACTGTCATAACTTTGTAATTTCAGCAACACCAATTCAGAATTATTGGCCGCTGGTTTCAATTCGTTTGGATTGAAATAATTAAGTCCTTTTATAGTACCCACCAAAAGGCCATTCCCTGTATTTAAGGCACTATATCTATTGGTCTCGTTGTTACTTAAGCCATCTTTTTCTGAAAAACGAACGGTAGATTGATCGCTTGGGTTGAAAGCCACAATTCCATTAAAGGTGTTAATCCACCACGTATCTCCTTCAAAGAGCACCGTCCCAATACCGGCTTTTAATGCATCCTCATATAAAGTTGTGAATGTCTTTGTTTCTGGATCGAAAGAAACTATGAGACCAGATCTAGTCCCTAAGAGATACCCATGGTCCTTGTGGTAATCTGTCATCAAAATAAAGGGGTCTTTCAATGTTTTCGATGCACCATAAAATTCTGTTTTTTGTGTAGAGAGATTATAAGTAATCATCCCCTTATCCGAGCCTCCAACCAACAAGCCGTTTTGTAGTTCAATGTCATAGACTTCTAAGGTATCTGTATTAGCAAGGGGCCGATGGACTTTTGTCCTTTTATTAAACTCCATCAAATGATAACCATGCGTACCATAAATAAAGGTTGAATCGCTGGCTTCTACCATACAAATAACTGGATAATGCCTAAAGGCCTCCACTTCCATTGTCTGAGCATTCACTTTAATCACATTACCCATATCATTACTCCAAATAGTATCTCCTTCAACAAAAATATTACGTGACGAATAAGGTTGCAAAGGAGTGCCATTTTCCGTAAGTGATAAATGAGACAAAACACCGCTCGCTACATTCAGTTGAAACCAACCAATGTTTTCAGTAGCTACGATATAGGTCGAATCTGTCAAAGCAGCAATGGATCGGACACTCGTATTTGGGATATAGGTTTTTATTCTATCCGAAGGAAATTTAAAATAGTGTAATTCGCCCTCAGAGGTTCCTAGCCATAGATCCGTTTTAGTATTACTTGAATACAATGATAGCCGAGGATATACTTCAAAAACATCATTGCTGTATACGGTCTGAAAGCCTTCCTCTTTATCGAAAGTTCTAAAAACGAGATTACCATTCTCCTGACTTACAATCAAATGTTCAAGCGCGTGATCCGTTATCACCCTATTATTATTCCCTGGAAGGCTCCATTTTGAAACCAGATCTACCGTAGATGTTTCATTTGAAATTTGATATAACCGCGAGTCTTCTTTAATGAAGGTGTAAAAGACATCTTCAGATTGAAATTCTCCAGTAATCCAAAACTTATTCTTATGAACTTCCCTGTCTCTCAAGAACAACTCCCCAGACTCCCTGTTTATAATCGTTCCATCCCAAGCGAGTGTGGTAATCGGGAAATTATCATCTCCAATAATGCAATAATCATCAAACCCAATAAAGGTAGTTGAAGGGTCCAACAAAAATTTATTTTCATCATTTGTAAAACTAAAAATAGGCTCCAAGGAAAGATCCTCATGAAGCACATTTACTGTAATCAATCGATCCTTCTGAGAGAGTAAAAAATCCTTATCATCAAACCCAAAAACACCAGAAAACGCCGTTAGCTCTTCCGATACAAAATCCGGTATTGTGAATTCCACGGTATAGGGGTCGAATAGAAAAATTATGTGCTGTTCAGACTTCGCGTGCAAATAAAACTTCCCATCCTTCCTTTTATAGAATTGGTCCACTTCAATCACATTTCCGTTGAATTCTGGAAGCATTACATTCTGAAAGGTACGGCCGTTGAAACGCTGAATGGCCAATTTCTTATCACTCAAAACAATGGTTCTCACATCAAGGCTTCGGCCTCCAAGCCAAAGAAACCCATCATTATCCATAGACATGGCCATAATATTGTCTAACTCTAAACCGTCTTGTTTTGTGAATGTTTCGTGGTGAAAACCCCCCGATTGAGCCCAAGTTGAAGCGTAACTAATTAAGAAAATTAAAAGGCATCTAAATTTCATTAGGGGAGAAAGATTCTTTTATTTGTAAATATATCTATTTTAGCTGAACTATTATGGCCAAAACTAAAACCACTTTTTTCTGTCAGAACTGCGGAAGTCAATATTCCAAATGGCAAGGGCAATGTACTTCCTGTAAACAATGGAACACTATTGCTGAAGAAATTATCCAAAAGGCAGAGAAAGTTAGTTGGAATATTGCCGAAGCTTCTCCGGTTAAGAGGGCTTCAAAACCTCAAAAAGTTTCAGAAATATCGACTGCTTCCGAAGCAAGACTTAATACCAAAAACAACGAGCTCAATCGTGTTTTGGGAGGAGGGTTGGTTCCCGGATCTTTAACCCTTTTAGGAGGAGAACCTGGTATTGGAAAAAGCACTTTGATGCTGCAAGTGGCCCTTCAGCTACCTTATAAAACATTGTACGTTTCAGGAGAAGAAAGTGCGCAGCAAATTAAAATGAGGGCCGAACGTATTCATCCCAATTCAGAAACTTGTTATATCCTAGCGGAAACAAAAACACAAAACATCTTTAGGAATATTGCTGAAATGGAACCAGATATTGTCGTGATAGATTCTATACAGACCCTACATACCGATGCCATTGAAAGCAGTCCTGGAAGTATCTCTCAAATAAGAGAAACTACGACTGAACTTATTAAGTACGCCAAAGAAACAGATACTCCGGTTATTCTAATTGGTCACATCACCAAAGACGGAAATATCGCTGGGCCAAAAGTCTTGGAGCATATGGTAGATACGGTGCTTCAGTTTGAGGGAGATCGCAATCATATTTACCGCATATTACGCGCTAATAAAAACCGTTTTGGAAGCACCAATGAACTAGGGATTTACGAAATGCAAGGCAATGGCCTACGAGAAGTATCCAACCCAAGTGAAATTCTTATTTCTAAGAACGAAGAAGACCTTAGTGGAACAGCTATTTCAGCGACCTTAGAAGGAATGCGCCCCTTAATGATAGAAATACAAGCCTTGGTTAGTTCGGCTGTTTATGGAACACCTCAGCGAAGTGCAACAGGTTACAACGCCAAACGACTGAATATGATCTTGGCGGTATTGGAAAAACGAGCGGGCTTTAAGCTCGGCGCTAAAGATGTCTTTCTGAATATTACGGGAGGAATTACCGTAGACGACCCTGCCATTGATCTTGCAGTAGTTGCCGCCGTATTATCATCTAATGTGGACATCGCCATTGATAAACGCATCTGTTTTGCTGCAGAAGTAGGTCTTGCAGGAGAAGTTCGTCCTGTCACCCGAGTGGAGCAACGCATTTTGGAAGCCGAGAAACTAGGTTTCAACGCTATTATTATTTCAAAATATTGCAAACTCCCGAAGCAAACTTATAATATTTCAGTGATCAAATTGGCCAAAGTGCATGATGTGGTAAAGCACTTATTTGGTTGAAATTCTTTTACCATTCAATTTACGGCGCAGGATTCGGCATTGCTCGATGCGCCTCGTTGATTTCTTGCAGCATCTCTTCAGAAAGGACAATGTCTACACTACTTATGTTTTCAGATAATTGCTCTAAAGAGGTAGCTCCAATAATATTTGAAGTCACAAACGGCCGCTGATTTACAAAGGCAAGTGCCAATTGAGTAATTGTTAGACCATGTCTTTGGGCGATATCCTGATATACCTGGGTTGCTTTTAAAGAGGCATCACTACTATACCTACTATAGTTTGGGAACAATGTCACCCGCGCATTCTCTGGTTTCTGTTGGTTCAAATATTTTCCTGACAACACACCAAAAGCTAATGGCGAATAGGCCAGGTATCCTATACTTTCTTGTGACAAAACTTCTGTTAATGCAATTTCATCTCTTCGTTGCAACAAACTATAGGCATTCTGGGTAGAAACCATTTTTAATTTCCCTTTGCGGTGCTCTTCCATATAACGCATCAAACCAAAGGGCGTTTCATTACTCAATCCAATATGCCGAATTTTCCCAGTTTTCACAAAGCCGTCCAATCGGTCCAAAACAACGCCGATATTATCCTCCCATTGGGCATTTGCTCCATAGTTATAATCCCTAACACCAAAAATATTCACCTCGCGTTCGGGCCAATGCAGCTGGTACAAATCGATATAATCTGTCTGAAGGCGACGCAAACTTTTGTCTAAGGCATCTTCTAATGAAGTTTGACTAAAATCTAAATTCGGTCTCATATCCTTAAAAATTCCTCTACCTGGACCTGTGATTTTAGTGGTCAGCACGATATCTTTCCGCTTCCCAGTTTTAGCAAGCCAGGTACCAATAATGCGTTCGGTTTCGCCTTGGGTTTCCATGGTAAAGGGTACGGCATACATCTCGGCAGTATCCACAAAATTGACGCCTTGCTCGTGGGCAAAATCCAATTGAGTGTGGCCTTCTGCTTCTGTGTTTTGGCGACCCCAAGTCATTGAACCAAGACATATTTTTGAAACTTTTAAATCGGTATTCGGGAGGTTGGTGTATTTCATTCAATTGCCTTATAAAGGCCGTGTTTTATAATTATAATTCGTTCAACAATTTATTAATTTCATCGAGTTTCGGAGTCAAAATCACTTCGATTCTTCTGTTTTTTGAACGCCCTTCGCTAGTAGCATTTGAGGCTAATGGCGCATGCTCACCCCTACCTGCTGCGGTTAAATTATCCTTAGGTATTCCACTGTTTTTAGTCAAGATTGAGACAATTGCTGTGGCCCGCTTCGTAGAAAGATCCCAGTTATTCTTAATATTACCACTACCTCCGTAGGGCACATTATCGGTATGACCTTCAATTAGCACGGCAATCTCTTTGTTTTGAGCGAGCACTTTGCCCAATGCCGTAACCGCTTCCGAACCACGAGCGTTCACTGCCCAACTTCCGCTGTCAAAAAGAAGCTTATTCTCCATAGAAACATACACTTTTCCATCGCGCTGTTCTACCGTAAGTCCATTGCCTTCAAAATTCGTTAAGGCAGCAGAAATGGCATCTTTTAACGCACGCATTTTGGCATCCTTGGCGGCAATAATTCCTTCCAACTCCTCCACGCGTTGTGAACGATCGGTCAATTGGCGTTGCAAATCTTTTAGTCTGGCTTCCTCTTCCGCTAAGGCTTTCTCTTTGGATTCCAAATCCTCTAGTAACTTCCGATTACGATCCATGTTTTCGGTGAGCGCGGAGGAACTATTCTTCTCCAAAGCATCGTAAGAAGCTTTCATGCGATTGTAATTGTTTTTGGCCGCTTCCAAATCCATCGCCATTCGTGTTTTCTCTGAATTCAGCTTTTCAATCTCCTTTCTTAAATTAGCAACGGTATAGACTTCTCCAGCGGTTCCAGAGCCATCCAATTGTGCATTCAACAATTCATTTTCAGCCTTTAGCGCCTCATTTTTGGCTTTAAGGTCTTCATAAATTTGTGATGAAACGCAAGAGCCTGTTAGCAATACGAGGGTAATTCCGAAGAAAATATTCTTTATCATAATATTAGGTTTAGGTTTATTGGGGCTCTTTTCTTAAGAGGCAAGTAAGACTGCGTTTTTTATAAGTTCAAATATCAATCAAAGGCCAATTCCACCATATGCGGGCAATGATCACTGTGATGTGCCTCGGGTAATATAACGGCCCGTTTTAAATTTTCTTGTAAGGGTTGGGAGACCATATTGTAGTCGATGCGCCAGCCTTTGTTGTTTGTTCGAGAATTAGCACGGTAGCTCCACCAGGTATAGTTGTCTGGTTCTTTATTGAAATGACGGAAGCTATCAATAAATCCGCTTTCCATAAAATTGCCAATCCATTCCCGCTCCACAGGCAAGAATCCCGACACCTTTTTATTACGCACTGGATCATGAATATCGATGGCCTCGTGACAAATATTGTAATCGCCGCAAATCACTAGATTGGGAAGCTCCTTTTTTAATGTATTGATATAGGTCTGAAAGTCGTCCATGAATCTCAGTTTATGGTTCACCCGTTCCATATTGCTTCCACTAGGTAAGTATAAA
>Ga0256847_1001595_pt1 | contig 11225 bp, 11 predicted proteins | sample TeddybearmetaG_FD_189099 | JGI IMG/M metagenome (GOLD analysis project Ga0256847, IMG submission 189099) | Hydrothermal vent microbial communities from East Pacific Rise, Pacific Ocean - Teddybear | ecosystem: Environmental > Aquatic > Marine > Hydrothermal vents | place: Pacific Ocean: East... | reverse complement strand
GTATGCGATACTGGAAAATCAGAACAACAATATTGATGTTAGTATTCACGCCCTAACGTACGATGCTTCATCATCGCAAAAGATCATGCACGATCGAGGACTGGTATCCGGGTATCAGGAGTGCCTATCCACGGGCCTGTGGCCAAGTGTGGATGTGCTGCCAAAAACAGAGCGCAGTCAAACAGGCATTGCTCTTGTTGAAAGACAACTCAACTGGTCATGCGTTACATAGATGCCCAACTCAGATATCTGTCTCTTCTTCCATTTCTTCAGGACCAAAGGCTGCATCTGACAATGGCCAGGTGACCATCCTGTCAACCAGATCATCAACGGCAATATCCGCTTCAGGGATGCAGCGTCCGCGCACACCAATTCCCGAGTAATGTACTGACATTTTGTCACCTGAAACCAGCGGGTGCCACCAATAAAGATCCTTGCCTTCGGCTATTAAACGATAGCCGCATGTGGGGGGGAGCCAATCGATTGTGCTCAAGCTTTCGGGCGTTAGTTTGATACAATCGGGCACACGTTTCTGCCGATTTGGATAATCCGTGCATTTGCATTTATCCAGTTCCAGCAGATCGCAAACAACATCGGTGTAGTGGACCTCACCCGTATCTTCATCCTCAAGCTTGAGAAGGCAACAGCGGGCGCAACCATCGCACAGAGATTCCCATTCTTCGCGGGTCAGTTCATCCATCGTTTTTGTCTGCCAGAAATGCGACATCGCCCAATCTTTCTTTACGCTGCAAAAATCCTCACAAGGCAGGCAACCAAACCGACCTCGCGTTTACCCATTTACCAGTTAGAATTTGCCATTTTTATCAGAAACGGGCAAAAAGTATTAACAAACCCTTAATGACACCTATATCTTAAAGGTGTCCAGTACTGTTGCGAGTGATAAAAATTGCCAAAACTACCGAAAAGATCTCGTTTCATATCGCGTTTATTCGATGCTGATGCCTATATTGAATCAGGTTCTTATCAGCTCTGGCAAAAATGCTGCCGGGGGTGGAGTGCTTATTCAACGGCACTGGACAGGTGGCGGATAACCGGCATGCGCCGTATTCTCGTTGATCTGCTCAGTGATGGCGCAACTGTGGCTACGGTCGCCCTTATTCTCATTTTCTACTTTGCCATGCCGGTTATTGACGAAAGCGATGAGGTCTGGAACAAAGGCCGCCGCTACAGTGTTGTATTTACCGATAAAAATGGCACTTTTGCCGGACGGCGTGGAATTCTGCAAAACGATGCCGTGCCGCTTGAAGAGGTGCCACAACATCTCATAAATGCGGTATTGGCCACTGAAGACACTCGGTTTTTTGACCATTGGGGTATTGATTTTTTTGGCATTGCCAGAGCTTTCGTTACAAATGTGCGCGCCAATGGTGTGGTGCAAGGGGGGAGTACGCTTACACAGCAATTGGCTAAAAACCTGTTCTTATCGCCGGAAAAATCGCTCAAACGTAAAGTTCATGAAGCCTTTTTTGCTTTATGGATTGAAGCAAGATTGAGCAAACCGGAAATTCTTAAACTTTATCTTGATCGTGCCTATCTTGGTGGTGGCACGTATGGGGTGGAAGCTGCGGCTCAGTTTTATTTCGGAAAATCAGTAAGAGATGTCACTTTATATGAATCAGCGATGCTGGCAGGGCTTTTCAAGGCTCCCAGCAACTATGCACCCCATCTGAATATCGAACGCTCACGCGCGCGTGCCAATGTTGTCCTTAATCGCATGATCGTTGCGGGGCTGGCGACAGAAGGCGAAGTATATGCAGCGCGCAAAAAGCCCGCAAATATTGTCACAGTAGCCAGCGCCGGTGCGCCCAATCATTATCTGGACTGGGCATTTGAGCAGACCCAACAGGTTCTCAAACGGCATAATCTTGAAAAAGAATATGTCATCATGGTGAAAACCACACTTGATCTGGAAATGCAGAAAAAAGCCCAGGATACTGTGAGCGCCATGGTCAACCTCAATGGGCGCGTACGAAATTTTGATCAGGCAGCCATGGTCTCCATGTCAACAGATGGCGCTGTGCGAGCTATTGTTGGCGGATATGATTATGAAGCCAGCCAGTTTAACCGAGCAACCAAAGCACTTCGCCAACCCGGTTCAGCCTTTAAACCCATTGTTTATCTGGCTGCAATGAGATCAGGATACACGCCTAACTCAGTGATGGTTGACAGGCCCATACGCATTGGCAACTGGAGCCCGAAAAACTATGGAAAATCCTATAGCGGGCGGGTAACGTTGCAAAATGCACTGAGACGGTCCATCAACACAATTCCTGTGCAGATTGCCCAGATAATTGGTCGCAAGAAGATCATTGAGACCGCCCGGTTGCTGGGTATGAAAAGTAAACTGACATCAAACCCTTCACTACCCCTGGGCACATCAGAAGTCACTGTTATGGACCTCACAGGTGCCTATGCAACATTTGCCAATGGCGGACTTCAAACGTCCCCCTACGCGGTTTTGGAAATTTCCCGCCCCGATGGTCTTTTACTTTACAGCCGGGAAAAGGATCACCCCATAGCGACACAGGTTTTGGACGCCGCAAGCGTTGAGGATTTAAATTTCATGCTCAATCGTGTGGTTGAAGCAGGAACAGGCAGGCGTGCACGGCTAAGTTTTGCTGATGTTGCAGGCAAAACGGGAACCACTCAGGCCTACAGGGATGCATGGTTTGTCGGGTACACCTCGAAGCTGGTTACCGGTGTCTGGTTTGGCAATGATGACTATAGCCCCATGAACCGCGTTACAGGCGGCAGTTTGCCTGCTCAGACCTGGCGAGAATTCATGGTTCAGGCTCAACTTGATCATTCTCCCGGTATCATACCAGGTGTTGCAACAAAAATTCTTACGGCCAGCGTAGAGCCGATTGACAATGCTCCGGTCATTGTGAGCAGCACACATTCAATAATTCTGGAAGAAACAGTCGATCCCGGCACACGGGTATACATGGGCATGGCTCAATTATTCCGCCAGATAGAAGCTTCTATCGAAGAAGAAAACGTAACTCCCGTTGCGCTTGTTCCAACAACAATCAAAACAGCGCAACGTCGCTGGTCAACAAAACAACCGACATTCAGATTTTCTACAAAAACATTTATGCTCAATTAGGGTGTGTTAAGTATCATCTGGAAAAGCTAGTATCTGTTGTAATTTGGATGGCATGTCATTGCGTAATTGGTTTTATATTCTTGTTTCCCTGGCCTTTGGCCTGGGCTCTGGCGTGTTATCGGCACAATATGCCATACAACAAGGGCTTGCCACACCAACCGTTGTCATTGGCCCGTGGCAAGCGCTCAACGAAATTGATATCAGCGAGCTTAATCCATATGCACTGGCGCACACGTCCGATCATGGAAATTTAAAAATTGCCAACTTCGAAGTGTTGTATTTCACTGCTTCAAAGGATGATAAAGAAAGAGTCCTTTCAGGCAGTTGCGACTATGTGCTCACAGGTAGCTTTCCCGATGCCAGATGGTGGAGCCTCACAATTTATGACCAGCAGGGTCAGCTCATTGATAATCAGGCTGAGCGATATTCTTTTAACAATACTAATTTATCGCAGAAAAAAAATGTGAGCTATCGAATAAATTTAGCTACCAACGCACGCGCCGGTAACTGGATTCCCTTAAAAGCTGAAAAACCCTTCGTGATCATGTTGCGTTTGTATTCTCCTGGTGTTGGTTCAATTCGTGATGCAAACCAGATCGCTTTTCCCAAAATCGAAAGGTTGGCGTGTTCATGAAAAAGCTCATGTTCTGGATCACAGCTACGGTTTTGTTTGCGGCAATCGGCCATATAGCCACGATGCTTTATTCGCAACTCACCCTTCAATCAAATAGCATCACAAAAATAACCAGCGACAGACCTGTTAACACATTAAATCTTATTGCATCTGTCAGTGCAAAATCCATGTTTGCACCTCTGGCCAGTCCGGATATATCCTATGGGTATTGCTCTTATGACATCAGTTCTGGCCCCTTGCGCGTGCGCGTAAATTTGCCCCCTACGTACTGGTCACTTGCGGCTTATTCAAAAAATGGGGTGAACTTTTTTACCATCAACGATGAACAGGTAAAAACGGAAAAACTGGAAATTGTTTTTGCTTCAAATGAACACAGAGCCCAGTTGGAAGAAGGTACAACCATCGTCACCCCGCCCACGCCGACCGGATTGTTTTTATTCCGCACATTCGTGCCTGATCGATCATTAATCGAAGTGGTTCAGGCACAGATGGAAGAAACCAGCTGCACGCCTTTATAAGGATGCGGTGTTGATAAGCATATTTGGATGAGGTTTTTTTCGGTTGCGCTGCTGGTAAATAAAGTGGTTCACCTCGATATGAAGCGTTTCCACCATGGATTTATCCACGGCCAGATCTAGTGTTGGATCAGCAATGGACATAACATCAATGATGCGCCGATAGCGCTTAACCCTCAATTTTGCAACGTGTTGAATGTATTTAATCTGTTGCAGGTTTTCTTGCCTTCTGACCGACACGTCATCCCTGTCTGATTGGCGTACAGATTTTATAGCAGCAAGTCTTTGCGACCTTATGCGATCATCCTCGATGATCTGATGGCTTAATTTATTCACTTTCCGTATCAAGAGAATGTCTTCTTCAATTTCGCTTTTAAGGGCGTAGGGATTTATTTTTGCATCCTCCGCCACATCCACAACCGGTTTTCTGGAATTCTCATGAGACCTGATCTCCTTTCCAAGGTGGGGTTGAGGTAATTTGGTCAACCCCAGCGAAGCTACAGTGGCGGTGTAATAACTTTCAATGGTCGGATAGCTCATATCGCGACCAATGCGGCGATGATACGTGCGCAGCAATCTCTCCTTTTGCGTTAGAGCAAAATGGGAGACAGGTTTATCTTTGGAAACAGCCAGAAAATTGCGAATGGATGGTAAAATTTCATCGTTATAAACGGAAGGCCTATCTCGACCAAAATCACCCTGCGTGCTGCAGGAAACAAATAAGCACAAAGAAATTGAGGCTAGGAGAACCTGGCAAACGCGCTTCAAGTCGCGTAAGTATGACAGGCAGAATTGATGCCCATTTTGGGCTTTCACTGCAATCACTCCTTTGACTTTTTCCTGGATTGCCGAGATTTCGGGTGAGATTTGGTTGCTGAATAAAGCCTGTCGGCCAAACTGAACCCTCTTCTTTCTATGCGCGCACCGGGGAATATAAATATTTCCGCAGGAGTAGCCAATCTCTCGGGCGGGCCCTCTGAGAGTTTCCTTGGTTGAAATTCCAGCACCTCACCCATTTCTTCCTCCTACACAACTCATTTTCACTAATCGTACATTTGACGGGAATAGTTGTGCCTACCCGCGCCAAATCGAGTAATTCAAACCTCAAGACAGTTAACATACGTATAACGCAGGTTCCATTTCGGGAATGTTGAGCAATTTTAACGTCCCATCGATGTTTTTATGATCAATAAAAGTAACTTTTACCATTTATCCAGACTTGTATGATTTGATAACAGATGAGAATTTCACCACTGCTTTAACCGAGAATTCAATGACGCATAGCGAAAACAGACTGGAACGATTAGTGAATCTGGCCAGCGATTCGAGCAGCGAACAACGCCGCTTGTTGCTGAGCGAAATAACCGAAGTCTTCCTCAAAGATACGGGCAGCCACACCGAAGTGATAAGCCAGTATTTTGGTGATATTATGGGTAAAGTTGCCTTTGAACTGGAGCAGAATGTACGTGAAGAACTGGCAGAAAGTCTTTCCAATGTGCCTTCCGCCCCTAGAGATCTCATCATGCGTTTGGCCCGTGATGAAATTTCGGTCGCAAAGCCTATTATCGAGAGAAGCTCAATCCTGAATGATGATGATCTGGTAGAAATCGCCAAAACAAAATCTCAAGACCATCTTATGGCGATGACACGGCGCGTTGATATTAGCGAGACTGTGGCAGATGCATTGGTCAATCATGGTAGTGATCAGGTTCTTGAAGGTGTTGTCAGAAATTCCGGGGCCCGCATTTCCCAAACGACAATGGCTCATGTGGTGGAACGTGCTCAGGGTAACGAAAAAATACAATCTCCGCTTATAGAAAGACCGGATCTTCCATTCGAAATGATGCAGGACATGTTCGAACAGGTTTCCATGGACTTAAAGCAAAAAATTCTGAACCAGACAAAAGAAATAGCCCCTGAAAAACTTGATGACATGCTCAATTCGATAAAAGCCAAGTTTGATAGAAAAGGCCGGGTACGTAAAAGAATTCTCAGCAAACCGGAATTATACGTACAGGGTCTGGCAGATAAAGACATGTTAAATGAAGGTGCACTGGTAACCCTCATTCGCTCGAATAAATATCCCGAATTCCTTGTCGCCTTTGGCAAGTTGACGAATATCGATACTTCCACTGCCAAACGTCTTGTTCAGGATGTATCAGGTGAGGGTCTGGCAATTGCCTGCAAGGCTACCGAATTTGATCGAACCACATTTTCATCGATTCTCATGGCATTATCACATGGAACGCCACGCTCTATCGATGAAACCTATAAACTGATAAATCTTTATGACAGAATAGAACTTCCCGTGGCGCAACGCACTATGCGTTTCTGGCGCGTTTGCAAGGAAGCTGCCGGTGGCACTCTGCCTAATAATGCCCCTGACAATACAGCCCAACTCGCCCACGCAACTGTCTGATTTTATTAATCTGACAGCACATTATCCAGAAAAACCCGGCCGCTGCGATCTTCGATTTCAATGATCCAAAAATCCGGATCATATTGGCGTTGGCGCTCCAGGTACGTATCAACTTCAGTTTCTGGAAGTGGTTTTTGTCCCAGAGGTTGTGACCATCTGCGTTCACCATTTTCATCATGAGCGCCTCCAGGTGCGGCTCCATAAATTGTGGCGGTACCATCGAGGTAGTTTGATTTAATGAATATATCACCAGCATCTTCATTGCCGCTCTGCACAAGCATGGCTGACAATCCTGCGTCATTACACCGGCGCACATGGGCTTGCACCCATAATTTACTTTTTAATCGCAGCATCTTTTCTGAACCTGCTCATGCGTTCAAGTAAGTGCAAGGCTGGCAAAGCTTGCCTTTCGTATCAGGGCGTCAAGAAGTGCTGCTGAAATCTCACCGGTTACGGGAAATTGCCGGGCGCCTTCAAACTTTTTAATGGCATCGCGTGTTTTTTCGCCCATGACACCATCAACCGGACCCGGCGCATAGCCTAACTGGGTCAGTCGTGTCTGGACAAATCTGATTTTTTTATCACCAAGTAATTTGGTCTTGGCACTTTCTGCCGTTTTCTTTTTGCTGGTGGCAGCCTTAAGTAATTGGCCGATACCATCGCCCTTTGCCCGTGCGGTGACTGTTTTTGGCTTGGTGCGCGGTAAAATAGAGACCTTCTTGGGCGCGCTCGATTTTCTGCGCAATACATTTGATTGAATTATCGGCGTTTTAGATTTTGTAATTTTCTGATGTTGCCCGTTATTTCCAATCGGCGCCGGGTGTTTACCCTCTTGCCCAACAACAGCATTCATTATGATGACCGTGGCAACTGCTACAATTGCCGGCAAGGCCAAACTTCGTCTACTTATACTCAAAACTACCTCCTGCACACATTCTTTCATTCATCTATATACCGCTCCTGTTTTTGAATCAGGATTTGGAAAATCTCAACCAGCATTTCTGGTCAAACCCAATGGGTTTTCATGCTCATTGGGTTGTCGCGTATTCATTGTCTCACTTTGCGAGATTTCTTTATTGTTTTCAAAATCATAATTCCGGGCCTGATTGTGACGGGGCATGAATATGGTCACACAGGTGCCTTTGGAAAGTTCACTGGATATATTCATATTTCCACCATGAAGCTCGACATATCCCGAGACGAGCGACAACCCAAGGCCTGTCCCTTCATAATTTCTATTATTACTTCTATCGGCCTGAACGAAAGGCTGACACAGTTTGGGGATCACCTCACTGGAAATTCCAATGCCATTATCAACAAATGAAAGTGTAATTTGACTTTCACTGGCGTTCATTAACACCAGGACATCGCCGCCTTCATGGCTGAACTTCACCGCATTGGAGATCAGATTAAACAGGATTTGATGCATGGCGCGTTTGTCAGCTGTAATATTGCAAACATTTTCTTCCAGGTTTTGAAGAATTTTCACCTGTCGCTGATCGGCCGTGACCTGCATGATTTTTACCACGGACGTGATAAGCTCGGAAAGGTTGAAGTCCTCCGGCTTGATTGTCAATTTCCCAGCCTCAATCATCGACATGTCCAGCAGATCGTTGACCACAAGCAACAGGTGGGCTCCGCTTTGGTGAATAAGACCGATGTAATCTTTTTGGTTTGGTGTCACGTTTTTATTGAGACGTTTATCTCTCAGCAAATCAGAAAACCCAATGATGGCATTGAGTGGCGTGCGTAGCTCATGACTGATATTGGCCAGAAAACGCGTCTTGGCTCTGCTTGCTTCCTCCGCACTATCTCTTGCCTGAGTGATCTCACCCTGTTGTGCTTTTAGTTCAGAAATATCACGTGTCACCGCAACAACGCGAACCTGTTTGACTTCATCATCTGCACCAATGTTCATTTTATCTTCAGATAATGGCTTGCACCTCATCTCCACCCAGGTATAGCCAGTTTCCAATGCCTCTGGATGAGCTTCTGTCTGTCGCGATTTTAATCTGAACTCAGCATGGGCGGGGGCACTCTGTGTAGCGGCGCTTGAGAACGTCTTCAAATATATGTCTTTATCATCAGGATGAATGAGATTGAAAAACCCATTGCTTATTATACCGTCTTCTCCAAGTCGGGCAAACTTGTTGGCAGCACCGGAACAAAACAAAACCTCGCCCAATTGGTTATGGTAGGTGATCATGTCTGTGGCATTTTCAGCCAAAAGCCGGAATTGGCGCTCACCTTGATGGATGAGCGTTGTTGCTTTTTCGTGCAACACCTGAGTGTTCACCACCAGACCACTGATATAGGCCACGGCTGAAATAAACGACAGACCAATCAATATTGTTGGATCAGAGCCGAGAACGCGGTTTGCAGGCAGCAGGTTGGCAAAATCCGCATAAACCAGCAAAACCACACCTGCACATGAGAGCACGAGGGAGGATGCGATTACTCTCTTACTGCCGGAAAATGCAGATTCCACCGGCACCACAATCATCCAGGCCATCACGAAGGATGTAATACCCCCGGTAAAAGCTGCGGTAAAAGTGACAAGAGCCGTTAGATTAATAGCCGATAATAGATGCGCTACTGCCAGTTTGCCTGTTCGGGACAAAAAGGTGGCAATATATGCAGGAGCTATCAACCCGAGGAAAATGAACAGGCCCACAAAATCACCTGCCCCAATTACGATAAGATAAATGGGCAAGGCTGCAACTGCCAGCAGCGCACTGCCAAGGTGGGAGGTAATAAAGGAACGATGGCGAATGCGCTCAATGGCATCACTGCGCGCTGATGAATGTATCAACAGGCGTGAGCTACGCTTGAATATGCGCGTTAAGTTTTTTATCGCCAAGATCATCGCATCCCCATGCAACATAAGCTTAAACCCATCAAAATTATGATGCCTTAGTGAGCTTAAAGAACACTGAAATGGTGCTGTCGGGGTGGAGATAAATTCATAAAATTTGAAACTATTTATGTCTGTTTTTTCAGTTACTTAGAATAACTTGGTATAAAAAGTGTTTCATTTGCTCTGACAATGGTCAGGAATGAAACACTTTATCTCTTAATCGAATGAATGCAGCGAATAATTCTTATCTTCTGTAAAATAATTAAAGAGCTTTTCGCTTGATCATCCGGGGAGGCGATATTATTTCTCACGGGGTTTTTTGCATAAAAAAGAATGGCATTTGATAAGGCTCAAGACCTAGAATAAGCTGTCATACCTTCTCCTCGCATCAACTACCCTGCGATATCATCCCTCTCACATAGCCGAAAACACCTCCAGCAAGCTCACAATACAGTAACCGTTGCGGATCACACGGGCCTGGCATTGTTATTTGGCCATATGGAGCCTGTTTAAATCCCTGCCGCGCGTAGTATGTTTCATCTCCCACCAAAACAACTAACTCATGGCCAAGGTCTTTGGCGTTTTTCAGCCCGGTCTCGATCATATCAAGTCCCCAGCCTTTTCCGCGTTTTGTCGGATCGACCGCCAGTGGACCCAGCATTAGGGCGGGCGTGTTTGCACCGATACTAATCGGCCAAAAACGAATGGTTGCAATAAGGTCATTGCCCAAAAATCCGGCGAAACTCAAGCCAGGTTGCGCGTCTACACCTTCGCGCAAACGATATGCTGTTTTGGTGAAGCGGCCAGGGCCAAAAGCCAGATCAAGCAAGTCTTCAACAGCTTGATCATGTGAGGTTTCTTCGGGGATTATTTTAAAAGTCAGATCAGACATGGAAACTTCCAGACAACAAGAATTTTGGGATTTTAAATTGATGCCGGGCGTTCAAGCGCCTTATCAACCAGGATGTCTGAAATTATAAGAGGGGATCAGAAAAATCAGCAGCACAGACCGGCATTCGCGAAGGATGCGCGAATGGATCGTCGTCGTCGGATGTGAACATCAAGGTGCATTACTGAGCTTCTTATTTCATTTACAATTGTTGACGTAGCACGTGGCGAGAATTCCGTCTACACCATATCATCGTAAATATCATAGTAGATCAATCAAAGCAGCTGGCCATCCTTTGAAGATCGCATAGATATAGAGAACATATAGGCTGAGAAATAGAACAGCCTCTTTGCGGCTTATGCTCATGCCGGTCACCAGAACGGGTATCAGCAAAATGGTGACGGCCATCAGTACCCAGCTGTCAAAATAGATAATCTGTGTGGCAAAATCGATGGGTGATACCAATGAAGTTGCACCAAGAATAAACAATACATTGGATATGTTGGAGCCCACAATATTGCCCACTGCCACATCACTGCGCCCCCTGCACGCAGCAATAACCGATACAGCCAACTCCGGCAGGGAGGTGCCGATTGCCACCACGGACAGCGCGATAACAGCTTCAGACAATCCAAATTCACGCGCCAGTGTCACAGCGCCATCCACCAGCAGGTCAGCCCCTAAGATCACACCGGCCAGACCGCCTAAAAACATGCCCACTGACACATATAACTTTTGTACTTCCCCACTGCGCTCTTCAACATCAGCTACTGTAAGTTCCTGG
>Ga0256847_1001594_pt1 | contig 11234 bp, 8 predicted proteins | sample TeddybearmetaG_FD_189099 | JGI IMG/M metagenome (GOLD analysis project Ga0256847, IMG submission 189099) | Hydrothermal vent microbial communities from East Pacific Rise, Pacific Ocean - Teddybear | ecosystem: Environmental > Aquatic > Marine > Hydrothermal vents | place: Pacific Ocean: East... | reverse complement strand
GCTTTTTCTCCAGAATGAAGGTTGCGCAGAGCAATAAATTTTTTTCGATGTATCCAGGAACGAAAAGATATATCCCAGATCAGCCTGTCTAAAATAAGGCGAAATCCAACCCTGTATGGGTTAAGAAAATCTCGACTACCACCTGGTTTATGCGATTGCTTAAACCGGGTCATGCAGACGGCTCCCGATCCCACCATCGATGGGTACTTCTGCACCTGTGATAAATCGTGCGTCGTCAGAACAGAGAAAGAGTGCCAGTCTGGCAATTTCTACTGGTTCGGCAATTCGGCCGACTGGGTGATAGGATTCCAATTCTGAAAATTTTCCCGGATGCTCACTAAATCCTGCGAGCAGCATGTTTGTTTTAGTTGCAGCCGGTATGATGGTGTTGACAATAACATCACCGGAGAACTCCATGGAAAGAGCCCTGGTTAGTCCAGAAAGTGCCGCCTTGGAGGTGGAGTAGGCACAAAAATCGGGTTTGGTCAGCCGGGCATGGATACTGCCGATATTGACAATGCTGCCATTAGCTTTTCTAAGTGCAGAATCAAAAAGTTTTGCCATCACAAAAGGTGCAACAAAATTAATTTGCTGAGAAGAATGGAATTCAGAAATCGATAAGTTCCGTAGGGGTTTTACAATTTGATAGGCGGCATTATTAATGATGGCTTGCAGATCAGCCGCTTGCTCGTCGATAAAACTGCATACTGCATCCTGGAACCATTTGTAAATATTACTATCGGAGGCAAGTTCAATCAGATCACAACGAAGATAGAGATCACATATTGTCTCGTTCTTTTCCTGTAAATCAGTACCAATTACCAAATAGCCAGCAGCTTTGAATTCCTGACAAATTGTCTTTCCTATTCCACCGTTACACCCGGTAATAAGAGCAATTTTTTTGTTACAATTGTTTTTCATACTTTGCTGAAACTGCAATCAGGACTTTTTACTATTACCTTGTACCACAGTTTTTTTGACCTTAGTGCTACTCTTCGAAGGAATATGTTGTTTTGTAGCTGCTGATTTTCGTACAACTTTGAATACAGCAGTTCGCCAACTGATTCCGACTAGTGCCACATCTTGGTGATTAATGACACTTGTGTCGACGAAATCCTTAACATCAGGCCAGCCAGGAGCATCGTAATCGTCAAATACTATATATCCCCCTCGTTTTACGGATGCGAGATAATTTACAAAGTCAGCCTTAACACCAGCATAGCTATGGTCGCCATCAATTATTAGCACATCGTGAAGTGGTTTAGATGCGAAATCGATTGAAGAGTCCTCTGTACTCATAGATTTAATCAGCGTGTAGTCGTGCTCAGGAACACCTGCTAATGCGAGATTTGAACGAAATGTTTGCTCGTCAATTGATTCGTCAGTGATAATATCCCTCACGTCCTTGCCATAATAACCGTCTAGTGGATCAATGGCAGTAAGATGTACAGAATCGAAGCGCGATCTTGCATGGTCATGTATTACCGTCAAACCGATACCAAACAAAGTACCAATTTCCAGAACGCGTAATTTCTTGTTCTTAACAGATGAGGCAACTAGAACGCGTAAAACAGCATCCTCAATTGTTGTAGCAAGTCGTCCTCTTGAAGTGTTCTCCAATGTACATATACGATGTGCAAGGTAAGCTAATGACTTTGGAGTAAATTTCAGACTAAGTTTCTTTGACCATTCTTGCTGTAAAACTTCAACATGTGATTTTGTGAGTTTACGTTTGAAAGACTGGTAATCACCAAAATTAAATACTGATGAAGATGAAATTAAGTTGCTATATTTGCGATCCACTATTTCATAGTGCTGTAATTGCTGTTGAGTTTGCCACGCAATTCTTTCTCCAAACTTATTTTCTTGCTTTTCAATTCTTTCATTAAGCTGGTTTTCAACTTGAACCACTTTTTCTCCCTGTGCAAATAATTTATCGACCTTGTCGCTAAGTTTGTCAACTTTTTGTAATTGAGTAGTTAAATGCCCTTCAAACTTCTCATTTTGCTCACTCTGCACCTTTAGTTTGTTATTAGTGTAAAGCTCCGCTTTTTGCCTTTTTTGTAGTTCACGCATTATTTCGGCTTTTAGTGCTTGCCTCAGATTTTTCTCCCGATTGGCAAATTCAATCATTTTTTTACTTCCATACGAGATACCCATGCCTGAGATTGCGAAAAGAACCAACAAACTTGCAACAACCAAGAAATATCTGCCATATGGAATAAGTTGTTGAATAAAAATGGGTGCGGAAATTAGAGTTGACAAAAGAGCTAAGCTAAAAATAGAAGCTATTGGGTGTCGTTTAAGGAAACCCAACATCCAGATAGCGAACTGGCCCATACTGAACAGAGTCAGGCTTTTAGATTTTATTTTTTCAGCTATGCTCGCGTATGTTAAACGACGTTTCAGCTCCGGCACCCAATTTTTAGAATGGCCAAATTTAGACTCTGCAAATTGAGCTTTTTGATCGGGTATATTCTGGGTTAAAGGGTCGTTTACTTGATGATGAGGTGATTTGCTTACTATTTTAATTTTATTATATTTTATATTTAACGCCTGATTATTAAAGAGACTCTTATAATCTACACGGTCAAAAACCTCTAACTTTCCTCCAACAGAAGCATTATAAATCTGTCTTCCAGTACTATTATAAACAAGTTTTGCCTGCCTATAATTCATTTCGACCCGATCAAGTTTTGGATCTTTCCAGGTTTTACCTTTTCCAAAATAATTCGGATGAAAATGGTTATCATCATCTGTATCGGAGAGAAGGACATCACCAGTACGTTTATGGCTTTTAGGAATTACATAGCTGAAGTCCATTCCGATTAAATATATTTCTGTAAACCCAAGAAAATAAGCTAACTGCAAGTTAATATGAGTAACTGACTGTCCACAGAAAAGTTGGTCTGAAGCATCAGTTGAAAATCTTGGAACAGCATAATTCAGAGATGACTTTTCATAAAATCCTCGATTCATTTTGAAAAATATTGTTTTATCATTCTTACCATGTAGATTTTTATATACGGTTGGGAAAAATTTATATTTCGGCTTATCGTAAGACTTGATTGCTTCTATGTTTTCCTTCATGACCGAACTGTCTTCCACTACATAAAAATACGGGTAAAAACCAGTTTCTTCAGTCTTATAGAAAATACCGTTAACTCCAAAGGTATACTCACCTTTAAGCAAACTCAGGTCATGTTTATTGAGAGAAGGTCCATTACCTATAATAAAACAACGCTCACCGATAAAAGCATTATATAGTTTTCTAATATCGTCAACATCTGGGTCGGGTGCGTCATATAATTCACGACCCTTATATCCATCAAAACCGCAATAATCTGGTGGAAGGAATGTCTCATAAAGTGGTGGTGGTGCTGTCATTTCTATAATTCCATTAATGGTAAGTGATTTAGCATTTTTATATAAATCACGTTCTCCAAAGCATTTAGCCCTCAATTTCATCATAGCAAGAGTTTGAATCGGGCTACAGTGAGAGCACGCTGAATGGATAAAATCAGTGGCTTCAAGATTCGGTTCATATGCACAATGGTAATTCTGCTGAAGATGTGAATATATTTCGTCAAAGTTTTTGCGTCCTACACTATCTGTAGGATGATTTAAGTGAGCATATACGAATGGTGCAATTCTTAGCCTATCTGGGCTTATATGATTCAAAAGAGTAACATCGAGTGCGCGATCCTCACATGAGTAACCACAATACTGTTCAAATCCATTTATTTGTAAGAATCGATCTTTACAAATAATAAGTATTCCACCAGATATTGAAACGGGTCTTTTTAGTTTGCTTTTATCGCACAGTAAAACAGTATTTATCGAATTAAGAATTTCAATTGTTTCGTCAGCATCAGAGTCATAAACATTCTGATAAGGAGAAATAGCATCGTACTCATCCTTATAACAAGCTAATACCTCAGAAAGAAAATTCTCCCCAGGTAGAATGTCGACATCCATAAATACTATAACATTTGAATTAGGGCAGAAATGCTTAACGGCAACATTGTAGCCCCATCCGCGGTTATATGAATCTGGATTGAAAATAAATTTATAGCGAACATAGGGTTGGAGTTGTATTTCAGTAGAAGGAAATTTTTTATTGCTATCTTGCTCAACCAGAAGCACGTCAAATAAGTCTTTAAAATAGAAGTCAATCCAGTCAAGAATAAATTTAAGATGTGTCAATCGTTCAGGTGCATCGTCAGAAAGCCGTAAACCTATTATCAATGATGCAAGGGGCTTACTTTTACCTGGAATAGATTTGAGTTCTGGTAAATCAGCTTCTTTTAATCGTGCAGGTGGCCTAATCGGTAAGAGTTTCGCAAAATCTGTTTCTATGAGGATCTTTGGAGGACAGGTATGAATACCCGAAGAATGAACCTCTTGTTTTTTTATTATATTGATGAGCTTATTTAAAATGTACCTATTACCTGCTTCTGATAGATGAATGTTGTCACATGTGTACTTCTTTATTTCCTCTTCATTCCAGGTTAATAAATCTACCACTCTACTAATTGGTAAAGAATCAGCAAAAAGTTTCGAGTACTTATTAGTTATCGCCATATTTGTTGGCCGTCCCTTATTATGATCACCGTTCCAATCCTTGAGTACTTTATTAGAATTAATAAAAATTAAATTTGGGATGGACTTCAATCGTGGCAATAGAGCCTTTTTTGCCATATTAAGAGAATACATATTAATAGTTTTTTCACCCTGAAATAACGTATCAAATGGCTTATTGAGATATTTCGTAATTAAATCCTGGCCAAAAAATTTATCGAATGTATTTTTTTTATTGTTTACTATTTTCTGAGAATAATCCCTTGTATTAAAATCTTTTGAATTCGTATTTTCTTCAACGCTATTGTTATAGAGATCATAATTTGCACTTTTGTAAGGTCGTGGAGACCAATCAACAATTCCGCAGTAGAGTATTATCCAACTGTAGGCTGAAATATTAATTTGCTCAATGAATTCAAGAAAATCAATGGTAGTAGTCCATTTCATTGGACAAAGCATCAACTCTATCTCATAGTTCGGAAGCTCGTCCCGTAAACTTTCTGCAAATACCTTATGTTTTTTTCCTACCGGAACGTGTTGACCACGACTGTCCGTGAAAACTAAAATCCTCTCTTTTTGTAACATACAATAAAATGTTCCAGTTCTTAATATTTAGCAATTTTATTTTGCAAGAAAATACCAATCATTAGTTAAAGCAGACCAGTCGTCATTAGAGTTTTTGATATAGATGTCTTCAAAATGACTGTACCCTGCTTTCTTAAACATGGCCAAAGTTCCTTCCCGAGTGGTTTTCCAATCTACACCCCCCATTTGCCTATTTTCATTTAAAGTTGTCTGAGTTGAAAAAAATGCTTCCTGTGAGTTTTTTCTAATATATTTTAGTAGTGCAATATTTAGTCGTTCGCTAAAATGATAAATTAAACCGAAACAAAATATTGTATCAAAAGTTCCAAATGATCTCTTATAATCATCTGCAGTTGCTTCGTTCTTAAATCTAGAATTAAGAACCTGAGCATTTACTTTAAAGTAGTCAACCACAAATTTGGCTTGCTTGTAAAACATTTCGTTCCCTTCAACACCTACTAATTCACTTGGTTTGAATTTTGATAGTTGAACTAAATTTCCGCCTGCATTACAGCCTAGGTCCAGTAATTTTTGCCCTTTAAACTTATCAACATCTATTGCTGAACTCAATTTCTCCCATAAAAGTTTCTTTGATCGACCTGGGCCAGTCTTAATTCCTGGTCCAAAATCTATATCCTCCCACCACTCTCCAAGAGAGTTAATTTTCCACTGCAAATCACTGGATTCCAAATTATCCATTATTACCTCTGAATTGATCTAACTATCGAATGATGAATTTTTTTGTAAAACAGCCAGTCCTGGAGTAAACCACGAAACTTTTTCCAAATTAATCAAATCCACACTATATTTTTGCTTTATCTTCTTGAGCGCTCCGTGAACATACATATCTTCTCCCGGATCAGATATTTCATAAGTATTATCAAATATAAGAAGAGCATCATTTTTAAGAACTGGATAGATTGTTTCAAACTCAAATAATACGTCACTATAAATGTGCGATGCATCAAGGAAAGCAAAACGCACGGAATCTATCTCATTAGTTATACCAGGAAGAATATCATGAGAATTTCCAATTCGAAGATCAATTCTGTCAGATACTCCTGCCCGGTGAAAATTTTTTTCAGCTATATCTGCATTCTTCTCATCTAATTCCACGGTGATAACTTTTCCTTTACATCCAGAGTCGATCAGTGCCTGGGCGAGTATAATCGTAGTGCATCCTTGATTTGTTCCAGTTTCGATGAGAATTTCTTCACGATCCCTATCAAGGTGTGAAAGTAAGATATGATAAATCACCCCCCAACCAGGATATCCAATTGTTAGTCCACTGCGTTGTTTGGCCTCTTCTATGGTGGTCACTCCATCTTCAAGTTCAGCTAAATATTGATTTGGTAGCAAATTTCGATTGTAGTCAAACATACGATGATAAATTGGTGGTTTCATCTAAATATTTTCCTGGCTGCTCTGAACAGGAAGCCAATTATATGGAAGTGTGACAGCACCAAAACACCTGTTTTTCCCTTTATTTATAGTAATCATAGGGTTTTCATGTCTATAAAGGAATTCAATGCCATCCATTACTCCTAGTACCGAGATGTAGTTTCCTGGATTTAATGCAATTCTCGGAATTTCTAGTACTAGCTCAGTGATTTCCCCTTCTACGGCATTTATTTTTTCCTTCATGAATTCTGTTGAGAATCCAGTAACATAAATGTCATCTTCTGTCCAAATAGGGATGCCTAAGATAAGGTTTTTGGGTGTTTGACTTAATCTGAACCTTACTTTGAAGTAGAGACTTTCTAGTGGGTCAAGTTCTGTTATTGGGTTTCCGCCTTTATCGCACCAATAGTGCTTAGGTTCCGATTCGAAAACCGTTTTATTATGCATTTGTGGCCCCAATATATTTGTTCGTCTATTCTCGCTTTTTTCTTTTGGTAAAACTCTTATAGAATCTTCATAAATCTCAACTGCCTTACTGGGGTCACCCTGAAATAAAATTTTACCATTCCCTAATAGGATTACTTGATCGCAAAATTGTTTGATACTACTCATAGAATGAGATACTAGAACAATTGCAGAATTTGCTCGGAGCTCTCGAATTCGTGAAAGACATTTTTGCTGAAATCTAAAATCGCCAACTGACAGAATTTCATCAATAAAAAGCACGTCCGGCTTCATCGCTACCATAATCGAAAAAGCCAGGCGCATAAGCATTCCGGAGCTATAAGTAGAGACCGGCGCATCAAGTGCGTCACCCAATTCTGCAAAGTCCACTATTTCGTCATAGGTCATGGCAATCTCATCCATGCGTCGACCCAGCATTGCGCCGCGCAGATAGATATTTCGACTACCGCTTGCTGCCATTTGAAAACCCGCAGTCAAATCGATCATCGCAGATGCTTTACCCATTATTCGAATTTCCCCCTCATCGGGAAGGAGTTGACCAGCTAGTAATCTAAGTAGAGTGGTTTTCCCGGCACCATTAAAGCCAATGACGCCTAAAGCTTCGCCTCGGTTTAGAGTAAAGTTGATATCTTTAAGCGACCAGAATTCACCTTTTTGTAATTCTTTAGGTGGTTTTGGTGAATGTCCCAAAAGGGTTTGACTAAAAGTACTTGCCAGTCTTTGTCGAGTTGTGCTTTGGACGCGTGAATAAAGTTTCGATAATTGCTCCACTTCCAGCACTGTATTGGTTTGCGTCCACATCAGTTAATTCCTCTAACACGGTGTTCCATGATATAAAACAGGCGGGCAGAAACCAAAAACACCAGAAATGCAATGCCGGACATGATTAGATAACCATGTATGTTATCTATAGTTCCCCGGAAGACTATTGAGCGACTGATATTAATATAAACAGCGAATGGGTTAAATAGATTTATAGTGGATAGCAGTCCTGCATCATGAAGAGGAAATATTACTCCGCTGATAAATATACCATACTGAAGGACGATGTTTACAATACGAGAGACATCGTTGTAAATGACATTCAGAATACCTAGAAGTAAGCCAGCCCCTATAAAAAATAAGAAGGCTGGTAATAGAAGAAATGGCAATAATAGGGTATGCCAGGTTGGCCAACTCTGAGTGGTAACAATAATTATCGCTACAAGTGCCAGTCTCACCAATGTGTCAAAAAGAAGTTTAGCAAAACCAGAAACGATGGATGCACTTAATGGGAAGGCAGTTCTCATAGCCTCTTTATTTCTGGAGAGTACAATCTGAATTGGTGTATGAACACAGCCTGTAAACAGGAACCACAGAGTCACGCCAAATGTCAGAAAAGTTGTACCGTCAACACCTTCAAAATTTGGAAAGACGCGTAACTTAGAAAGGAACCAATAAACTGTTAATGGAACTAGAGGCAATACGTAATTCCAAAATATGCCAAATTTAGTACCAGAGTATGCGGCATGGAACTGTTCATTGAATACAATTCGTATATGATTACGGAAGTTCCATATTTCACCAATTAAATGCTTAATAGCAGATAAAGACCCTTCCTTTATTCTGCTATCGGGACGAATGATGCGAGCCTGCAGAGATTTTTGCCCTGGCATGATAATCAAATAAGCGCCAGGAATTTGAAAAGCTTGTCGATTGCAATACGACTAGTGCGTTCAACTGCATCGGATGTGTTGGAAGCATTGTGTGAGCCGAAAATGCAGCGAGGATGCTCTCGTAAGTACGAGTTTATTGATAATGGCTCCTCTTCAAATACATCAAGCGCAGCAGAATAGACTTTTCCACTTTTGAGTGCTTCCTCTAACGCTTTTTCATCGATGACCGGACCTCTTCCAACATTGATCACCCGGACACCCTCCTTAGCCTTAGCCAGTACATCCGCATTGACCATATGGTGGCTGGATGGGGTTAGGGAGCAGGTAATAACAAGAAAGTCAGCTTCTTCTATTCTGTTCGGCCATGTATCTAGTTCTACGGCTTTCAGTTCTTCGGAGGGTTGTACTACAAGGTCATACGCGATGATTTTCATGTTTGCAGCTAACATTCGCTTAGCTGCGTTCTTACCAATATCTCCGTACCCGACTAATGCTACTGTCTTTCCAGACAAGGAGATGCCACGAGGTTTTGGCCATTGACCATGACGAACCCCATCATCGATCTGAAATGTCTCTCTTGCGAGGGCGATGATATACCCCATAGCAATATCTGCAACTTCTCCACCAAACATATTAGGAGTATTGATGATCGGAATGTCGAAATCCTGGCAGGCTTCGAAGTCCACATTATCAACGCCTATTCCCCATTTAACGGCGGCCTTAAGTTTTCCTGCTTTACCAGCAGCAAAAACCTCGCGCGTCGCCGGGTCATCGCCAATGATCCAGCCATCGTGCTGGGGAACCAGTTCTATTAGTTCCTTAACTGACATAATTTGCACTACTTTTGGCGCGGATAATTCCACATCATGTTGGTCAAAAATAGGGCGAAATGTTTCGATCATGCCCAACATTGGTGGGCAGGTAACCAGTATCTTCATTATTGTAATTCCTGGCCATTCAATAAATAACTTGCCGCGACAACAGCAAAATTCCAGTCTTCAGGGGTATCGATGTCGATGGACTCAAATTTTGGGCTTTCAAACAACATTGGTTTAATTCCAATTCGGGCATTAGTTTTAGCAAAACTTTCGCGATTAAAAATATAAAGATTAGAGTTTTCTTCAAACCAGGGTTCTAGATCCTGGGTACGAACAAGATTGGCCGGATCGTGGTTAACCGGGCTGCAGTCTGAACGATAAAACCTGGTTTGAATCTTGTCCACTGTGAATAGTGAATCTGCTGTGCCTTTTAAAAGAGCGGATCTGTAAACGGTTAGGGCTTTTCTCATGGTATCTGATTTTAGCAGTGGATTAGTAGTGTGCGTCATCATGTATACTTCTGCATCTACATTTTCAACGTCATCGGCGAGAATGAGATTCATAGAAACCATATCTCCACAGATTTCAGGTTTGCGATCACGAATTAGGACTCTATCGTTATCGGTAAGACCATTTTCAGCCAATATTTGGCGTGCATCAGTGTTGATCACTACTAGATCGATTTCTTCGACCGCAAGTAGTGAATCCAATATCCAGCGAAATAAAGGCTTACCGTTAAATTCTCGGAAATTCTTACCTTTAACGCGTTCACTGTTTGCTTTCATTGGCAAGAGGGCGACGGTTTTTTGCCTCATCTTTACTCCTTAATTCGTTGGGATAGAAGTACTCTTCTTTCTGCGTATGGGAGAGTTTTCTGTGGTTATGATTACCAACGAAGCTGCCCCAGAATTGCAAAACGCGGTATTGTACAATTTTGCTGGCATTTCGTATAAATATTTTTTCTTTAGTGGCTTTTGTCCAATCCAGCCAGACACTCGATACAACATATCGGATCAAATCCTGAATATGAATATGAACCTGGGGCATGATTTTTTGCAGGGCTATGGCTTCCCGTTCGAATCGTCGTTTTACTTGTCCCCATGTTTCCTCGTGATGATGATAAACAACAGCTTCAGCTACGTAAGCGATTGAATTTCCATCGTTGACTAAGCGTTGAGCCAGCTCCATATCCTCTAGCCCTGTCAGTTCTTCATTAAACTTGTAAATGTCCCATACTGATCGTTTGAGAGCGGAATTTGCATTATTGCAGAAGAAGCCTTCCTGTGGGATTCGGCTTAGTTCGGGATAGTACTTAGCAAAGATTCTACATTCACTAAAGTGGCTGACTGACCCACCAACCTGCTTCCCGTAACTATAACTTGCTTTATTCTGCACTAGAGGTTGACATAAGAGACTTAGCCATTTTTTGTTGGTTGGAACGCAATGTCCACTGATCATTATCAAAAAATCGCCCATTGCAGTTTCACAACCCATATTAAGAGAGCGGCCGAAGGAAAATTCCTTCCTGGATATATGCAGGATCTTGCAGCCATGTGATTTAGCAATCTGTAAAGTTTTATCTTCGGAACCAGAGTCTACGAGAATAACTTCGTAACTCAAATTACCTGTTTCCTGGTTTTTTATGCTTGTAAGAAGAGCGTCAAGATGCTTTTCTTCATTCAAAGTTCGAATAATAATACTGGCAAGCATAACTAGAGTACTATAGCGG
>Ga0256847_1001593_pt1 | contig 11237 bp, 6 predicted proteins | sample TeddybearmetaG_FD_189099 | JGI IMG/M metagenome (GOLD analysis project Ga0256847, IMG submission 189099) | Hydrothermal vent microbial communities from East Pacific Rise, Pacific Ocean - Teddybear | ecosystem: Environmental > Aquatic > Marine > Hydrothermal vents | place: Pacific Ocean: East... | reverse complement strand
GCAAAAATTATATCATTAATTTCAAAATTCTCAACATCATGTTTAATAACTAATACTGGTATATGCGAGTACCTAACTACTTTTTCAGTATTTGAGCCTACTAACATTTCTTTTAAACCAGTGGCTCCTTGTGAGCCCATTACAATTAAATCAACATTGTGTTTTTTACTTTCTTCAATAACACCATTGAAAGCTTTATGAAATTTAACCTCTTCCGTAATTGTAAGTCCATCAAAAAATGGTGATTTCTTAATTTTCTCAAACTTTTTGTGGATTGCTTTCATATAAAAAATTGCTTGCGCCCCACCTTTCATATTATTTGACTCAATGGGGTCTATTGCCTCTGATGGAATATCTAACATGTGCAATAATATAATTTCACTATTTGTTTTTCTTGCAATCTGAGATGCTACTTTACAAGCATATTTAGCTTCATCAGAAAAATCAATTGGAACTAGTATTTTTTTCATGACTGGAGTTTTAAAAATTCTAACCAAATAAAGGTATTTAATATAACGATAAAAAACTATGATTCTTGTCATTGTAAAATATAGTTTATATATTTGCACCGCAAAATAAAGGTGTTTATGGAATTGGAGGGGACGGAGAGTCCCCTCTTTTTATACAAAAAATGGAGAGAGCGCTTGTAAAAAAATTGGTTGATGAGGCTGTACTTGAAAATCAAGAATTATTTTTAATTGATTTCAAAATTTCATCAGATAATAAAATCATGGTTATTGTTGATGGTGATAACGGGCTTACACTGAAAGAATGTATGAGAATAAGCAGACATGTGGAGCATAATCTAGATAGAGACACATTAGATTTTTCCTTGGAAGTAACATCACCAGGAGCAACTGAACCTTTAGTAAATAAAAGACAGTATAAAAAGAACCTAGGGAGAACTTTAAAAATTACAACTGAAATAGAAAATTTTGAAGGAAAACTAGTGAAAACTGATGAAAATGAAATCATCATTGAATGGAAGGCTAGAGAGCCAAAGCCTATTGGTAAAGGAAAAGTAACCGTTACTAAAACAATTGTTTTACCATATGGAGATATAAAACAAGCAAAAGTGAAAATAAAATTTTAATTTAGAGAGCATGGAAAACATCGCATTAATAGATTCTTTTTCTGAGTTTAAAGATGATAAAAGTATCGATAGAGTAACGCTTATGGCGATACTTGAAGATGTGTTTAGAGCAGCATTGAAAAGAAAATATGGTTCTGATGATAATTTCGATATTATTATAAACCCTGATAAAGGAGATTTAGAAATATGGAGAAATAGAATTGTGGTAAATGATGGTGAGGTTGAAGAACCAAATGAAGAAATAGAATTGTCAGAAGCTCAAAAAATTGAACCTGATTTTGAAGTTGGCGAAGATGTATCAGAAGAAGTAAAACTAGAAGATTTAGGCAGAAGAGCTATTTTAGCATTACGCCAAAATTTGATAGCAAAAATACATGAACATGACAACACCAATATCTTTAAACAGTTTAAAGAATTAGAAGGTGAAATTTACAGTGCAGAAGTACATCATATTAGGCACAATGCTATTATCTTATTAGATGATGAGGGTAATGAAATTATATTACCAAAAAGTGAACAAATTAAATCTGATTATTTTAGAAAAGGAGAATCTGTTAGAGGTATTATTAAACTGGTTGAATTGCGTGGAAACAAACCTGCCATTATAATGTCAAGAACGGCTCCTGAATTTTTGGTAAAATTATTTGAGCAAGAAATTCCAGAAGTATTTGATGGTTTAATTACTATTGAACGTGTAGCGAGAATCCCTGGTGAAAAAGCCAAAGTAGCAGTAGATTCTTATGATGACAGAATTGATCCTGTTGGTGCCTGTGTTGGTATGAAAGGTTCTCGTATTCACGGTATTGTTCGTGAGCTAGGAAATGAAAATATTGATGTAATTAATTTTACGAAAAATGATCAAATATTTATTTCTAGAGCATTGAGCCCAGCTAAAGTAGTTTCTGTAGATATCAAAGAAGTTGCAGAAGGAGAAAAACAAAGAGTAGAAGTGTTTTTAAGACCAGAAGAAGTTTCTAAAGCCATTGGTAAAGGTGGAGTTAATATTCGACTAGCAAGTCAATTGACTGGTTATGAAATAGATGTGTTAAGAGAAGGAATGGAAGATGAAGATGTAGAGCTAACAGAATTTTCTGATGAAATAGAAGCTTGGGTAATTAAAGAATTCAAAAATATCGGTTTAGATACCGCCAGAAGTGTGCTAGATTTAGATGTAAGTGATTTGGTAAAAAGAACTGATTTAGAAGAAGAAACAATATTAGATGTTCAACGCATATTAAAAGAAGAATTTGAAAATTAATTTTATCTTGTATTTGATACTATATTGATTTGGTATTCACTTATAAAAGGAATCTAGAAATAAAAGAAACAACAATATAATTATATGGCTACATTGAGGCTTAATAAGGTTTTAAGAGAATTAAACATTTCGTTAGATAGGGCTGTTGAATGTCTTTCAAAAAAAGGGTATGAAATAGAAGCCAGACCTACAACGAAAATATCTGATGAGATATATAATGTGCTTTTGGAAGAATTTCAATCAGATAAAAGTAAAAAAGTTGAATCTAGAGAAGTAGGTGAAGAAAAGCGTAAAGAAAAAGAGGAGCTCCGTATAGCGCAAGAAAAAGAAGTAGAGAAGAAACGCTTAGAAGAAGAAGCCAAAAGAAAAATATTCAAAACTGAATCTGAAAAATTATCAGGTGTTAAAACTGTTGGTAAAATAGATATTGCCCCAAAAACTGCCTCTAAAAAAGAAATAAAAGAAACTCCAACAAAAGAAGCTACAACAAAAGAGACTTCAACAAAAGTAGCTACAAAAGATTCTGAAAAAGAAGTTAAGTTAGTAGATACACCAAAAGTTCAAGAAACAGTAGTTGAAGAAAAGACTGTTGAGCCAGAAAAAATTACAACTAAATATCAAAAACTAACAGGTCCTAAACAAATTGGCGAAAAGATAGATTTAAAACAGTTTGAAAAACCAAAAAAGAAAACTGAAAAAAAACCAGAGAATAAAACAACTACAGACACAAACGCCAATAAGAAGAAAAGAAGAAGGATTAACAAACCTATTAGTGGTGGCAATTCATATTCTCAAAAACCAAATTTTAGATCAGGGGGCGGAAATAAAGGTAGAGGTAGAAAAAGCATTGTAAAAGAAGAACCATCTGAAGCAGAAGTACAAAAACAGGTTAGAGAAACTTTAGAAAAGTTACAAGGTAAATCTAAAAAGGGTAAAGGTGCAAAATATAGAAAAGAGAAAAGAGATTTACATCGTCAACAAACTGAAATAGACTTAGAAATACAACATGCAGAAAGCAAGACCTTAAAAGTAACAGAATTTGTTACTGCTAGCGAAGTAGCTACTATGATGGGTGTTTCTGTTGCCGAAATTATATCAGCCTGTATGTCATTGGGTATGATGGTAACAATGAATCAACGTTTAGATGCAGAAACACTTACGATTGTTGCAGAAGAATTTGGGTATAATGTAGAGTTTGTAACTGCTGAGGTAGAAGAATCTGTTGAAGAAATAGAAGATAAACCTGAAGATTTAGAATCAAGAGCTCCTATTGTTACAGTAATGGGACATGTTGACCATGGTAAAACTTCATTGCTTGATTATATTAGAAAAGCCAATGTTATTGCTGGTGAATCTGGTGGTATTACACAGCACATAGGTGCCTATGGAGTTGAATTACCTGATGGACAAAAAGTAGCATTTTTAGATACTCCAGGTCACGAAGCATTTACTGCAATGCGTGCTCGTGGAGCTCAAGTAACAGATATTGTAATAATTGTTATCGCTGCTGATGATTCTTTAATGCCACAAACAAAAGAAGCCATTAGCCATTCACAAGCCGCAGGCGTACCTATAATTTTTGCCATTAATAAAATTGACAAACCTGATGCCAATCCTGATAAAGTAAAAGAAGAATTGGCAGCAATGAACTTATTAGTTGAAGATTGGGGTGGAAAAATACAATCGCAAGATATTTCGGCTAAAACAGGTCAGGGTATTGATGAATTGATGGAAAAAGTAATGCTTGAAGCAGAAATACTGGAATTAAAAGCCAATCCAAATAAAAACGCCATCGGTACGGTTGTAGAAGCTTTATTAGATAAAGGTAAAGGATATGTTTCAACCGTTTTAGTTGAAGCAGGCACTTTGAAAATAGGTGATTTTGTCCTTGCCGGAAAGCATAGTGGTAAAGTAAAAGCTATGCATGATGAACGTGGTAATAACCTAAAAGTAGCTGGGCCATCAACACCAATTTCTATTTTAGGGTTGGATGGAGCACCACAAGCGGGTGATAAATTTAGAGTGTTTGATGATGAGCGAGAAGCAAAACAGATTGCTACCAAACGCGAACAATTACAACGTGAACAATCTGTTAGAACACAACGGCATATTACATTAGATGAGATTGGTCGTAGAATTGCATTAGGCGACTTTAAAGAATTAAATATTATACTTAAAGGTGATGTTGATGGTTCTGTTGAAGCATTGACAGATTCATTACAAAAACTATCTACTGAAGAAATTCAGGTAAACATTATCCATAAGGGTGTTGGTGCCATTACGGAATCAGATGTGCTATTGGCCTCAGCATCAGATGCAATTATTATCGGATTTAATGTAAGACCTTCCTCAACGGCTCGTTCTTTAGCAGAAAAAGAGGAAATAGACATTAGAAACTACTCTATTATTTACAAGGTAATAGATGAAATTAAAGATGCAATGGAAGGTATGCTTTCACCAGATATGGTAGAAGAAATTACTGGAAATGCCGAAATTAGAGAAACTTATAAAATTTCTAAGGTAGGTACCATAGCCGGTTGTATGGTTACTAATGGTAAAATATTTAGGAACTCAAACATAAGAATTCTAAGAGATAATATTGTTGTCTTTACAGGTGAATTAGCTTCGCTAAAACGTTTTAAAGATGATGCAAAAGAAGTAGCCAAAGGTTATGATTGTGGTATTCAAATCAAAAACTATAATGACATTAGAGAATTAGATGTTATTGAAGCATATCATGAAGTAGCTGTTAAAAAGAAATTAAAATAGCGAAGAAAACGGTAGCTATCGAATAAAATTTAAAAAGCCTATGAAAGTAATTTTATAGGTTTTTTTGTATACCCTTCCTAAATCCCTTCATAATTTGGTAGTAAAATTTAGTATCTTTGCTATCATTATTAAGCTCATATGTTTTTAAAGAATTTTTGGCCGGGAGTCTCTAGAATTATCCTTAAGGGACGTATTCCCATTTTAATAATTCTCGCTTTAATCACCTATTTTCTTGCAACACAAATGCAGTACATGCGTTTTTCGCATAGTGAAGCCAATTTATTGCCAAGAAATCATCCCGTAAATTTAGAATATAACAAGTTTTTAGAAATTTTTGGAGAAGAAGGTAATCTTATTATATTGGCAACTCAAGATTCAAGTATTTTTACTTCCAAAAAATTCAATAATTGGAATGTATTATCTCGTTCATTAGATACTTTTCCTGAAATAGTAGATTTTACAGTTTCTATTGGAGATATCAAAAAACTAAAAAAAGATACTGAAAAAAAGCAATTTGTTGTCGAATCATTATATGAAAATGCTCCAACAACTGATGCTGAAGTTCATAAAATTAAAGACGAGCTCTTTAATAATTTACCCTTTTTTGATAATTTCTTGTTCAATAAAAAAACAGGCACCATAAGAACAGTAATCTATCTAAAAAAGGATATTGTAAATACTCCCATAAGAAAGGACTTTATTTTTAATGTATTAAATCCTACTATAGAGCAATTTGAAAAAGACAATAATATAGACGTTAAAGTTTCTGGTATGCCTTATATCAGAACCATGAATTCTCAAAATATTATTGACGAAATTGGAATATTTTTGGTGCTGGCATTAGCAATAACATCTTTTATATTTTTCTTATTCTTCCGTTCTTACAGAGCTACTTTCATCACGATGTTAGTTGTAAGTGTTGGGGTAGTTTGGGCCTTTGGATTTATTGGTTGGTTCGGATATGAAATATCTGTTTTAATGGCATTAATTCCACCATTAATTATCGTTATAGGTGTACCCAACTGTATCTTTTTAATTAATAAATACCAACACGAAGTTAAAAGTCATGGTAATCAGGCAAAATCACTACAGCGTGTAATTTCTAAAATAGGGAATGCTACCTTAATGACAAATGTTACCACTGCTTCTGGATTTGCCACTTTTATTTTTACCAGAAGTCAATTATTAAACGAATTCGGAATTATTGCTTCCATCAATATTATGGCAATTTTCGTATTGTCGTTATTAATTATTCCTATTATTTACAGTTTCCTCCCAAAACCAAAGGAGAAACATTTACAGCACTTAGAACGTAAATGGATAGAACGAATTATAGATTGGATGGAAAATATGGTTCGTCATAAACGTATCGCCGTTTATATTTCTACACTATTAATTATAGTTACCAGCATTATTGGTGTATATATGATTCGCGTCTCGGGAAGTCTAATTGAGGACATGCCGAAAGGAGAACCCTTCTTTAAAGACATTGTATTTTTTGAAAAAGAATTTGGCGGTATCATGCCATTGGAAATTGTAATAGACACCAAGCGTAAAAAAGGTGTAATGAAACTTTCTACATTGAAGCGAATGGATAGATTGAATGAAATTATTGATGAAATTCCTGAACTATCTCCCTCTATTTCTGTATTAAATTTAGTCAAATATTCTAAGCAAGCTTATTATAATGGCAATCCCAAATACTACCAATTACCAACCAATCAAGAAAGAAGTTTTATCCTATCATATACAAAAAACTCTGATGTCAATTCAGATTTGCTCAACAATTTTGTAGATTCTACAGGTCAATATGCGCGAATAACCACCTTTATGAAAGATATTGGTACGGACAAAATGGAACGTATTGAAGAGCGCTTACTCGCCAGAATTGATAAAGAATTTCCGAAAGAAAACTACAATGTTACCATGACTGGTAAAGCCTTGGTCTTCTTAAAGGGCACGAATTATTTAATCAGAAATTTAGTAATATCGCTCTCGTTGGCCATTCTATTAATCTCATTGTTTATGGCTTGGATGTTCAAATCGTTTAGGATGATAATTATATCATTAATTCCAAATATTTTACCATTACTGGTTACTGCCGGATTGATGGGCTTTCTAGGTGTACCCATAAAACCTTCCACTATTTTAGTATTTAGTATTGCTTTCGGTATTTCGGTAGACGATACCATACATTTCTTGGCAAAATACCGGCAGGAGTTACAAGCAAACAATTGGAAAGTAAGAAAATCAGTATATGGAGCTTTACGAGAAACAGGTGTAAGTATGTTTTATACTTCCATTGTACTCTTTTTTGGATTTTTAGTTTTTATCGTTTCTAGCTTTGGCGGTACAATTGCCTTGGGTGGTTTGGTATCAGTAACTTTATTATTTGCAATGGTTTCAAACCTATTATTGTTACCATCATTATTGCTTTCGTTGGAACAACGAATTGCCAACAAAAAAACATTTAAGAAACCTGCCCTTCAAATTTTACCAAAAGAAGAAGTAAATATTGAAGATAGCAATTCAGACGAAATTGAACTTAAAACTGACAAATAAATGAAGGGAATTATACTAGCAGGTGGAAGTGGTACAAGACTACACCCATTAACATTAGCAGTAAGTAAGCAGTTAATGCCTATTTATGATAAACCGATGATTTATTATCCTTTATCTATATTAATGTTAGCCGGAATTAAAGATGTATTGATTATCTCAACACCACATGACTTACCTTTATTTGAACGTTTATTAGGCAATGGCAACTCTCTTGGGTGTAACTTTCAATATGCTGTGCAAGAAATTCCAAATGGATTAGCACAAGCATTCGTTATTGGAGAAGAGTTTATTGGTGATGATGACGTTGCTTTAATTTTGGGTGATAATATTTTTTATGGTACTGGGTTTGAAAAGTTATTAATAGAAGCTTCCACACCAAAAGGAGGAATTGTGTTTGCTTATCATGTAACAGACCCTGAACGCTATGGAGTCGTTGAATTTGATAAAAATCATAATGCTATTTCTATTGAAGAAAAACCAGAGTATCCAAAGTCAAATTATGCCGTTCCAGGTATTTATTTTTATGACAATAGCGTTGTTGAAATTGCTAAAACCCTAAAGCCTTCTACTCGTGGTGAGTATGAAATTACCGACATTAATTCTATTTATCTACAACAAGGTAAGTTAAAAGTTGGCGTATTAAGTCGTGGTACTGCTTGGTTAGATACGGGTACCTTTCAATCACTCATGCAAGCACAACAATATGTACAAGTTATTGAAGAACGCCAAGGACTAAAAATTGGTTGTATTGAAGAAGTAGCCTATCATAAAGGATTTATTTCCGCCGAGCAACTTACAAAAATTGCGCAACCTTTGTTAAAAAGTGGTTATGGGCAGTATTTGATGGGGCTTATTAAATAATTCTTATTAACAAGGTTCATCTTCCTTTTATATAATAATTTTCACAAACAATTCGCAAATCAAAATTCGTCAATCGCGAATCATTCTTTATCTTTGCATCTTATTAAATTTAAAGAAATGCAACAAAGTATTGCTGAACTATTACAATCGAATCAATTTTCACAAGAAGTACAGCTAAAAGGATGGGTGCGTACCTTTAGAGCAAATCGTTTTATCGCTGTAAATGATGGATCAACCATTCATAATATTCAATGTGTTATTGATTTTTCAACTACGAATGAAGATCTTTTAAAACGAATTACAACAGGTGCTGCTATTGCTATTACAGGAATATTGGTTGAAAGTCAAGGTAAAGGGCAATCTGTTGAAATACAAGTTTCCAACATAGAAATTCTAGGAGATTCAAATCCTGAAGAGTATCCCATTCAACCTAAAAAACACAGTTTTGAATTTTTACGAGAAAATGCACATTTGAGAATCAGAACAAATACGTTTAGTGCAGTAATGCGCGTGCGTTCTACATTGTCTTTTGCAGTTCATAAATACTTTACTGAAAACGGATTTTACAATTTTCATGCTCCCATCATTACAGGCTCCGATGCCGAAGGTGCAGGAGAAATGTTTCAAGTTACTACACTTGACCCTAATAAGCTACCAAAAAAAGAAAATGGTGAAATAGATTATGATAAAGATTTTTTTGGTAAAGAAACCAATCTTACAGTTTCTGGTCAGTTAGAAGCCGAAACCTATGCCATGGCATTGACCAAAGTATATACTTTCGGGCCTACATTTAGAGCAGAAAATTCAAATACTACACGTCATTTAGCTGAATTTTGGATGATTGAACCTGAAGTTGCTTTTATGGACTTAAATGGCAATATGGATTTAGCAGAAGATTTTATAAAATCTGTTATTTCTTATACGTTGAAACATTGTAAAGATGATTTAGCATTTTTGGATGAACGTTTTACCAAAGAAGAAAGTACAAAACCGACATTACAACGCAGTGAACTATCTTTATTGGAAAAACTAAGCTTTGTAACAGAGAATAAATTTAAACGTGTTAGTTATACCGAAGCCATAGATATTTTAAGAAATTGTAAGCCTAATAAGAAAAGGAAATTCCAATATATTATCAATGAATGGGGTGTAGATTTACAAAGTGAGCATGAACGTTATTTGGTAGAAAAACATTTTAAATGCCCTGTCATATTATTTGACTATCCTGCTAACATAAAAGCGTTTTATATGCGTTTAAATGATGACGGAAAAACTGTAAGAGCAATGGACGTGTTATTTCCTGGAATTGGTGAAATAGTTGGAGGTGCACAACGGGAAGAACGTCTTGATGTACTGAAAGAAAAAATAAAGGCACTAGATATTGATGAAAAAGAATTATGGTGGTATTTAGATTTACGAAAATTTGGGACCGCAGTGCATTCTGGTTTTGGTTTAGGTTTTGAACGTTTGGTACAATTCACTACGGGTATGAATAATATTAGAGACGTGATACCATTTCCTAGAACACCGCAAAATGCAGAATTTTAATCGTAAATAGTGAAGGCGAATTGAACAACTTCAGGTTCTTTTTTTGTATCTTTAATAATCAAGAGTTAATTAATGTTAAAACAGAGTTTACATTACAAATTATTACAAAAATTATCGCCTCAGCAAATTCAGCTGATGAAGTTAATTCAATTACCAACGCAAGCTTTTGAACAAAAAGTAAAGCAAGAAATTGAAGAAAACCCTGCATTAGATAGTGGCAAAGAAACTAGTGATGACGTTGATAATGATTTACAAAATGAATATGATGATACCGGTACCGAAACCATTGAAACTGATGTAAATATTGATGAATATTTAAGTGATGATGAAATACCAAGCTATAAATTACAAAGCAATAATTATAGTAGTGATGATGATGAAAAAAGTATTCCTTATGCTGCCGGAACGTCATTTAATCAATTTTTAAAGAGTCAATTAAATACCTTTCGTTTAGATGAAAACGAACGTCAAATTGCTGAATTTTTAATCGGCAGTATTGATGATAGTGGTTATATACGTAGACCTATTGAAGATATTGTTGATGATTTGGCTTTTTCTGAAAATATTTTTACCGATGAAAAAGTAGTAGAAAAAATGTTAGACCAAGTGCAGCAACTAGACCCTGCAGGAGTTGGCGCTCAAAGCCTTGAAGATTGTTTATTAATTCAGTTAAAAAGAAAATCAGAATCATCAAGCAGAAACTTAGCCATCTCAATTCTTGAAAAATCTTTTGACCATTTTGTAAAAAAACATTATAAGAAACTCATTCAAAAATTTGACATTACTAAAGATGAACTAAAGGGTGCTATACAGGAAATTTCAAAGCTAAACCCTAAACCTGGAGGTTCATATTCTAGTAACACTAAAATTGTTGAACAAATTGTTCCTGATTTCTCCATCAGAATAATTGAAGGTAAATTAGAACTAACATTAAACTCACGGAACGCTCCTGAATTACATATTTCATATGAATATAATAATATGCTAAAGGGGTATGCTGCATCAAAAGATAAATCAAAATCACAAAAAGATGCTGTACAATTTATCAAGCAAAAATTAGACGCCGCTAAATGGTTTATTGATGCTATAAAACAACGACAGCAAACATTATTATTAACTATGAATGCTATTATGCATCGTCAAAAG
>Ga0256847_1001592_pt1 | contig 11240 bp, 10 predicted proteins | sample TeddybearmetaG_FD_189099 | JGI IMG/M metagenome (GOLD analysis project Ga0256847, IMG submission 189099) | Hydrothermal vent microbial communities from East Pacific Rise, Pacific Ocean - Teddybear | ecosystem: Environmental > Aquatic > Marine > Hydrothermal vents | place: Pacific Ocean: East... | reverse complement strand
TCTACACGTAGTGGTTGCTGCCCTTTGTCGGCCACAAACCTAAAATGTTCGTAGAGATCATCACTACCCGTTTCTTCGACTTCTGGGCCGTTAGTTTTCTCCATTGTTTTCTTTTTCCGATTCATTAACATCTAGCTCTTCCGAAGCTGCCTCGATGGCGTTTCGGTTGAGGCCTCCATTACCATCTCCTAAAACTAGATCGATGACTGATGTCTTTTGTAATTTATCCCCTGCTTCAATTTTAATTCCTTTGTGACGTAATTCCAGCACTTCGTCCTTGGCGATGTACTTGCGATAGGTCACTTTACCGACAGCAAATCCTATAGATTTTAAGGTAGGTTCTGCCTGACGTCTGGTTTTACCAACAACTCCAGGTATTTCAATCATGGGATAACCAGAGCGGTTCATATAAATGTAGATCTTCCGATCTTCCTTTACAAATGCACCAGCTTTTGGTATTTGCTCGATAACAGTTCTATAGGGAAAGGTTGGATTATAACTGGCCGAATCTAGTACTTCAAGTTTCAAATCTACATCATCCAGAACATCCTCTGCTTGTTCGAAGCTCATTTTTGAAAGATCAGGAACTTCAATTTCCTGACCATGATTGGTCGTGAGTTTCAACCACCAAAGCACAATAAACGACAGCACAATAAGGGCAATAACTGCTATACCCAATTGTTTTAAAAAGGCCTTAGTAAACAGAAATTTAAAAAATGTCATACGTTAGGTGTTAGGGCACAAAAATAGTAAACGTAAATTTAGTATCATTTCGTCTACGTATAATTTTTAACAAGCTTAATTTTTTCAGAAAAAACTCTTAATATTTTGCAAAACCTAAATCTGACAGAAAATATTGCTAAGACAATGGGAGTTCTATTAAGGGAATAATGATATTTTTGTAAAACTACCTAACAATCTATTTGATATGGCAAAAAAGAAAGTAGCCGTGGCCATGGGAGGCTATTCCAGCGAATACGATATTTCCATTCAAAGTGGCACCATCGTTTGTGATGCTTTGGATAAGAATATATATGAAGTCTACCCAGTTCATATTTTGAAAGACGGCTGGCACTTCATTGCCGAAGATGGCACCAAAAACAAAATCGACAAAGGAGATTTCAGCTTTAAAGAAAATGGTGATATCATTATTCCAGATGTTGTTTTCAATACCGTGCACGGAACACCTGGCGAAGATGGTTACCTAGCTTCTTATTTTGAACTTCTAGGCATCTCTCATACAAGTGCAGGGTTTTACGCTGCAGCCCTTAGTTTTAATAAAAGAGATTGCCTAACTGTTTTAAAAGGCTTCGGAATTCCTTGCGCAACTTCCTATTATGTCAATAAGGGAAGTGACATAGATACTGCTGCTATAATTAACAAAGTTGGGCTACCCTGCTTTGTGAAACCGAATCGAGCCGGCTCTAGCTTTGGGATAAGCAAGGTGCAAAAGGAGGAAGAGCTGCAACTCGCGCTCGATAAAGCCTTTGAAGAAGACCATGAAGTCATCATCGAATCGGCTCTTGTTGGAACAGAGGTGTCGGTAGGCGTATTTAAAAACAACGATGATTTGATCGCTTTTAACCCAACTGAAATTGTTTCAGAAAACAATTTTTTCGATTATGAAGCGAAGTACAAAGGCAAATCGGAAGAAATTACACCCGCTCGTATTTCCGAAGAAGACACCTTAGCAGTCCAAACAGAAGCCATTAAAATATACAGCTACCTGAATATGAAAGGTATTAGCCGTTCCGATTTTATTATTCAAGACGGTGTCCCCTATTTTATTGAAATTAATTCAACGCCAGGGCTTTCTGCAGAAAGCATTGTCCCAAGACAAGTGAAAGATGCCGATATGACGCTCACAGAATTTTTTGGAATGCTGGTGGAAGAAGCACTTGTATAGCATTCAGAATAAACAATTCTTAGAGGTTAAAACCTTCATTCAATTAGGTACAAATACGTATAGCAAGACAAAAATACCCTTTGTATCTTCTACTCCTAATAATTAGCTTTTAGGAATGTCAGGTCACGAAAGCAAATCCAAGCCCAAAAAAACAGCAATTCCGAAGTCGGATTCAAACCCCGTATCCAAAAATCTTAGTACTTCAAAATTTGCTGACAATCGCCCCGAGGCAGTTGCTCAAAGAAAACTGCAAGGAATGGCCAATGAAAGTCTGCAGGTGGAACAAATTGGAGAATCACAGACCATGGCCAATGATTATACTGCAATGGCACCCATTCAAAAGAAAAAGAATACTACTGGATTGCCAGATCAGCTTAAGTCTGGAATTGAAAATCTTTCTGGTTTTGCCATGGACGATGTGAAAGTGCATCGTAATTCGGATAAACCAGCTCAATTAAATGCCCATGCATATGCTCAAGGAACTAATATTCATTTAGCTTCAGGACAAGAAAAACATCTACCTCACGAAGCCTGGCATGTTGTGCAGCAGAAGCAGGGAAGAGTAAAGCCTACCATTCAGATGAAGGGCAACCCTTCGACTGGACCTCGGACAGGGGTGAACGTTAACGATGATAAAGGGCTGGAAAAAGAGGCCGATGTTATGGGTGCGAAAGCTGCTCAAATTTCGGAAGAAAAAAATCCAGAAAAACCCCTTCAGAAAAAAGGACTAACGTCCTCTTCAAAAACAAGTCAGTTAAAACAGAAAACAGACCTCACTTCAGGGGGGTTGAACATGATCGGAGAAACTCATAAAGACTATCCTGATAAAAAAGCTCGTGCATACGACGCAAGTAAAATTAAAGGGAAGCTGGGGTCAGGTGTTCAATATTATCAGGAAGGTTCTTTAAAAACAAAAAAAAGTAATAAGGATTTTTCGGACCCTGTCGACTTGCGGGTAGAACAAATTATCTCCTTTACCCAGGATCACTGTAAGAAGTTAGCCCCCAAATTGAAGGCAATTGATTTGAATAAATTGGATTTGGAGGTGGTAGAAATTGCAGAAGGAAAAGAAGCTTTGTCCACAACCATTGAAGAATTGACCCCACAAATTACCAGTGATGAGTTCGACGAAGAAGCGGTCATGGAGGTCATCATAAGTAAAAACTTTGCTGTTGACAAGTTGGAAATCTTGTCCAAAACAGAAACATGGAATACCGAGACCGTGGATCCGGAAGATAAGTATGAAGATAATTTTTATGCTATTTCGGACGCCATTGATTTTCTAATATTCGCTAAACAAAAAGAGCTTAATTTAAAGGGGGGGCTAATGCCAGTTTCTAGCGAAATTAACGATGGAAAGCTCAAATTAATGCAATCAATTAACAAGTTTCATGCTAGCTTCAACCAAAGGCTACCCACAACTTTGAAACTTTATCTACACCTTAAGCACGAACGACTCTATGAAAATTCAGCAAATCATTTCGAATTTGCCGTGGCAAAAATCCCAAAGGTTCTGGCTGTTTGGAATGAGATTAGTTTACTCAACGATCATGTGGTAGAAGTCTATAAAACGACAGATGGCAAATTGCTAAAAGCTGCTATCATTCATGCCCTCGAATTAATCAAAAAGCTCCTAGCCGTACTTAATAGTGGGATGGCTGAAGGCGCAAAAAACAGACCTCAAGAAGATGTACGCAAGCACCGAAGTGAAGCCATGCACAATGCTGCAGAAGCAATGCATGCTAAAAATATAGCATGGAAAGTTGGTGAACTCCATATTCAAGATATACTTGGATTAGAGGAAGATAAGAAGATCGAAACCGATTATACCTACATTACAAAGGCAGATTTTAAGGCAAAATACTATGACTCTACTGAGATCAACGAATTTGACGGAAGTCATGATGTTTTAAAACATCAAGAAGAAGCCGAAGGTGCAGAAAGAGCAATGTATCAGAGTGCAGATCAAATATTATCCGATCCAAAAAAAATGAAGGTCGCTATGTCCAATGAGCCTAACTGGAATGCAATATTTGGGAGCATTGAACACTTGGATCTCAGTAACCTTATTACCAACGCTACCGGAATTATAGTAAATGCGATACTCAAGGGCAAAATGCCCAAGCTTAAATCCATCTCGATTCCAAAACAAAGTATGACTCCAGATTTAAATGGCAAACTGATAGGTTATGGAATTGTGGTAAACCTGATATAATTATTAGGTACGGTTTCAAAAAAAGCGCATACCATTAAAGTATATTCCAACTTACATACGTAAACAACATTCATTATTCCGTATTATAAAAATGAGGAGACAAATCGGCAAATATCATTAACTTAGTGGCTAAATACGTTAGAAATGAAAATTGCTGTTTTTCCAGGTTCATTTGACCCCATCACACTAGGCCATGTAGATATCGTGGAGCGAGCGATTCCATTATTCGATGAAATTATTGTAGCCATCGGGACCAACGCGACCAAAAAATACATGTGGAGTTTAGAAAAACGACAAGAATTCATTGAAAGAACCTTCGCGAACCACCCTTCCGTAAAAGTAAAAACCTATCAAGGACTTACTGCCGACTTCTGCAAAACTGAAGGAGCTCAATACATCTTGCGAGGTCTTCGAAACACGACCGACTTCAACTACGAACAAACCATTGCTCAGGCCAATCATAAGGTGAACGACGTGGATAGTTTATTTATCATTTGCAGTCCAGAACTTTCACATATCTCCTCCTCTATTGTTCGAGATATCGCTAGAAATGGTGGAGACATCCAGAGTTTGGTACCGGCAAAGGCAGGTATCGCATCACCTTCCTAAAGGTGTTCTTCTTAAATAGAAACGTGCTAGTAAATTTTAAAATAGGTCTTTGGCAACAGCTAATTGTTAGTTAGAAGCCCAATTTGCGTCTTATTCTTATAACCTTAAAGTAAGAAGTATGGAAACGACCAAATTTCATGAACTCTGTGGGGCCTATGACGCTGCCCAAGAGAATTTCAATACCTATGAAAAGGATTGCCATGTTTTTTCTATGGAATTTGTACGTGAAATTAAAGCGTATTATCAAATACCTGAGAGTCAGTTTTCATTGTATAAAACAAATAAAGAGGGAGATTTTGAATTGGTACCCTCCGCACTTATTCATGCGCTAACGCTAGGAGAAGATCACCATTGGAACTTTGGATTTGGACTTACCGTATGTCGTGCTCTTGAGACACTTCCTGAAGAACTTATTTTGGTTCATATTATGTTTAGAAAAAATAATGACGACGAATTTTTTGTAAAATATGCCTACGGCGGCGAAGAATATAAAGTTGAAAAAGGGAGTTCGGAAAGCTATATCCCGTTTTTTGATTTTTTGTTTTCCACCATTATTGCCACCTACCAAGGACAAATGCAGCAATTTATCGGAGAAAAAACGACGCGAAAGCTTGGATACATTCAATAAAATAAGGGGCAACTATTAGTCGCCCCCTTACGTCGATAAACCGAAACCAACTTAAGACCTTGAACCAGTCTTTACTTTATAGTTAGAGATTTTCCCTTTACTATCAATTAATTTGAATTTGTAAGTTCCAACTACAGAATCTTTAAAATCAAATGTTTTACCTAAGCTGTTCTCATTCCCAAGGTTTTCCTTATACAACAACTCTCCATCCTCGCTGTAGACAGCTAAGGTATATTCAGAATTATTTGTATTCAAGATAGAAACTTGAACCAACTCATTTTCTTTAGTGATGGTAATCTCGCCCGTAGCAGAAGAAATTACTTTACTGTCATTGGCGTAGTTCGCCATAAAGGTCAAAAGCATGAAAGCCGTAATAATTGTTTTAACTGTTTTCATAGTATTGTATTTAAATGTTTGTGGTACAAAGATGCGAACGAAGTACAATTCCCACATCCACTATTTTGTTCACTATTGGTGTTTTTTTACCTCTAAAAAAGCCACATATATATTTTTTGGTTAAAATAGCACACATTTTAGGTAAATTTGCATCAAACATAGAGCCAAACAATATGTAAATTGTTCTCAATGCCTTTGATCAAGCAACCCATATTAGAGTCCATATCATCCAACTACGGAAACTCCTTAGCTATTCATCGCTATGAAGAGGCGTCCAATGATTTTGCACCAAAGTGGCACTTTCATCCAGAGATTGAATTGGTTTATGTAAATGGCGGCTCAGGAAAGCGTCATATTGGTAATCATATTTCCAATTACACCAATGGCGATCTAGTGCTCATCGGAGCCAATCTTCCGCATTTTGGTTTTACAGATCGACTCACTGGCAATAAAAGTGAAGTGGTTATACAATTTAGAGAAGACTTTTTAAGCAAGGACTTTTTTGAAACTCCTGAAATGACAGCCATCAAACAATTGTTTGACCGAAGCAAGCAGGGAATTGTTTTCCATTCTGAAACTAAGAAGGAAATTGGTCGTCAAATGGAACAACTATTGGATCGCCCTCCGTTTGAACGTATCATAGATTTCTTGGGAATCCTGAAGGCTTTATCCGAAAGTCCGAATTTCAAACTATTACATGTAGATAACGTAATTTTAGAGACGAAACCGCAAGATACCAATAGACTGGACATTATTTATACCATCGTAAGAACTGAATTTACGCGCCACATCCCCCTTGCTGAAGTAGCTAATGCGATAAGTATGAGCGAACCCTCTTTCAGTAGGTATTTTAAGAACAAAACAGGTAAGACGTTTACTCAATTCGCCAATGAATATCGATTGGTCCATGCTTCCAAACTCCTGGCAGAAGAGGGTTTAAGCATCACGAGTATCTGTTACGAATGTGGTTTTAATAATTTCTCACATTTCAACAAAAAATTCAAAGCCTTTACTGGCAAAAGCCCTTCCCAATACCGAAATGAACTAAAGACCATCTACAAGCCGTAGTTGGGCGAATTTAGGCCACAAAAAAACTCCTTCAGTATACCTGAAAGAGTTTCAATATTGTAAAAAGTAGTGGTCTAAATTATAGAGCCGCTACGTGCTTTGCCAAGCCAGATTTCAAGTTAGCAGCTTTGTTAGCGTGAATAACATTCTTCTTCGCTAGCTTGTCTAACATAGATACCACCTCAGGAAAGAAAGCCTGCGCTTCTTTCTTGTCGGTTAATTCCTTTAGCTTTTTCATCGCATTACGTGTCGTTTTGTGTTGGTAACGGTTACGTAAACGCTTTACTTCGCTATTTCTGATTCTTTTTAAAGCTGACTTATGATTCGCCATAATCTCTTTCTTAATTTATTTTTGTAGTCCGTAGGGGAATCGAACCCCTGTTACCAGGATGAAAACCTGGCGTCCTAACCCCTAGACGAACGGACCATTTGCTTTTTAATGCGGCTGCAAAAATACAACTTTTTTGAAATGCTGCAAATTCCAAATAACTTTTTTCTCAAAAAATTAATACGCCTTAGCAAACAAGACTTTTCTCACACTTGGTTTCCCAGTAACCATACAGTTTCCAGGCGCATTATCATCGTCTAAAGGAATACAACGAATCGTTGCTTTTGTCTCCTTCTTAATTTTGTCTTCCGTTTCCGTAGTACCGTCCCAATGTGCCGAAATAAATCCACCTTTACTAGACAAAACCTCCTTAAATTCTTCGTAAGTAGCTACTATCGTAGTCTTTTCAGTTCTAAAGTCGGCTGCCTTTTTATACAAGTTTTCCTGAATTACATCCATCAGGGCCACAATATTGTCTGTGGCTTCTTCCGTTTTCATGAACTCTTTTGTCAAGGTATCGCGTCGCGCGACTTCCACCGTTCCTTTTTCTACGTCTTTAGGACCAATGGCAATTCGAATAGGAACTCCTTTTAATTCGTATTCATTAAACTTCCAACCCGGTTTGTGTGTATCACGATTGTCAAACTTCACTCGAATTCCCTTGGAACGGAGTTCAGCAGTCAATCTATTGGCAACTTCAGTGGCTGCAGCCAATTGCTCGTCATTTCTATAAATTGGAATAATCACTACTTGATCAGGCGCCAATTTAGGAGGCAATACCAGACCGTTGTCATCGCTATGCGTCATAATTAGCGCACCCATTAAACGAGTAGAAACTCCCCATGAAGTAGCCCAAACATAATCCTGCTTCCCTTCTTTATCTGTAAATTTCACATCAAAAGCTTTGGCGAAGTTCTGACCCAAAAAGTGAGAAGTACCTGCCTGTAATGCTTTACCATCTTGCATTAACGCTTCAATACAGTACGTTTCCAGAGCTCCTGCGAAACGTTCGCTCTCCGTCTTCACGCCTTTAATAACAGGAACCGCCATATACCCCTCTACAAAGGTGGAATAGACATTCATCATTTGTTCCGCTTCCACAATAGCTTCAGCTTTAGTGGCATGTGCGGTATGTCCTTCTTGCCAAAGAAATTCGGCAGTACGTAAAAATAATCGCGTTCTCATTTCCCAACGAACCACATTCGCCCATTGATTGATCAACAAAGGAAGATCACGATAGGATTGGATCCATTTTCTATAAGTATCCCAAATAATGGTTTCCGAAGTAGGTCTAACGATCAATTCTTCTTCCAATTTTGCATCAGGATCCACCTCAATACCACTTCCATCTGCGGCATTTCTTAGTCTATAATGAGTTACAACAGCACATTCTTTTGCAAAACCATCTACATGGCTGGCTTCCTTGCTGAAGTAGGATTTTGGGATAAGAAGTGGGAAATAGGCATTTTGATGCCCAGTTTCTTTAAACATTCTATCTAGCTCTGCTTGCATTTTTTCCCAGATAGCATAGCCATACGGTTTGATTACCATACAGCCGCGAACCCCCGAGTTTTCTGCCAAATCGGCCTGAATAACTAGTTCGTTATACCATTTTGAATAATCCTCACTTCGCTTTGTTAAATTCTTTGCCATAGTAGTGTTTTTTGGCACAAAAGTTGTGACTATGTTAAATATTATTAGTTCTCGGCAAAACTAGTTATTTTTATGATGTTGAACAATTTTAAACACTTCGATATGCACACCAAAATACACTCCTCCAGAAAATTATTCTCTTTAACCCTCTTCGGCTTGGTTAGCTTTTTGCTTGCAAGCTGCACAACGTATCGAAACACGCCGGACAACGATGGTATTTACGGCAGTGGTTCTACTGAAGTGACCACTACTGAAGAAACCGAAACAGATGGTAATAACAATTACTACAAACAGTATTTCCAAAGTAAAAATCAAGCCATTCAGGATATTCCTGAAGAAAACTTAATTTTTACCGATATCGAATCCTACACTACAACTGAAGTGATTGATGAAGACGGTAACATTGTTATCCTTGAGACTGACAATTACGAAGAAGGTTACGCAGGCTGGGGTGATAACAGTGAGGACATCACAATCAATGTTTATGGCGGCGGAGGTTTCTACGGAAACTTTGGAGGCTGGCATAACCCATGGGCTTATAATGGCTTCTACGGTCCTCAATGGGGCTGGGGATGGGGAAGTTCCTGGGGATGGGGTAATGCCTGGGGATGGGGCAATCCTTACTGGGGCAACGGATGGGGATTTAGTGGTTTCTACAACCCATGGTATTGCGCCTATAATGGAGGATGGTATGGAGTTTATAATAGACCTTTCTATGGTAATGGGTTTGCATCCAATTACAATAGAGGCAGAAGTAATACAGGTATTGGTGCTGGACGATCTCAATACAATCGAAACAGATCTGGCATCTCCAACAGAAGTGGTTATTCTAGGTCAGAAATTGGCCGCAGATCGAGCCGAGCTCGTACAAACAATCGATATAGTAATGCAAGAAGTCGAACTTCGGCTAGAAATGTGCGACCTAGCAGCAGCAGGGTGAATCGTAGTTCAAGACCCAATAGCTCCGTCAACAGATCTTCAAGACCAAATAGTTCCGTAAATAGGGCGTCACGACCAAGAACTTCAGTAAATAGATCCTCAAGACCCAGTGGATCGGTAAATAGATCTTCCCGCCCTAGTGGCTCAGTCAACAGAAGTAGCTCCCGTAGTGGAGGCTCAAGAAGTTCTGGGACTCGAAGAGGAGGACGCGGACGTGGATAAAATCGAATCGCTATAAAAACACTTCAACAATAAAAAAATCATCATTTTATTCTTACAATGATATGATGATTTTTTTATGCGACACCTTTGCCCTTGTGCATTGGTAGGCAACAAAACCCTTCAGAAAAATATAGACATGAAAAAGACCCTATTATTTGTCCTTAGTTTTGCTTTTGCATCTCCCGTAATAGCTCAAAATCTAACAGATGGCCTGCGATATGGAAACGACTTCACCACCGGGACGGCACGTTTTAATGCCATGAGTGGTGCCTTTGGCGCACTGGGAGGAGATATGTCTGCCATTGGGATCAATCCGGCTGGAAGTGCTGTTTTCCTGCAAAACGGCGCCACATTTACAGTTGCTGTCAACGCCATCGACAGTGATGCCCGATATTTTAATGGGAACACGGAAAGTTCTGAAAATGATCTTAATATTAGTCAGGTGGGCGGTGTTTTTATATTCGAAAACGGACAGGAAGGTTCTAAATGGAAAAAAATAAGTTTAGCCGTTACTTACAACCAAACAGGTTCACATGACAATGATTTATTCATTAGTGGGTCAGGAAATACTTCCATTGCGAGTTTCTTCATAGAGCAAGCGCAAGGAATTTCATTAGATGTTCTCGAACTGGGAATCGGTGAAAGCATTCCGAATGTTTATTCTTTTCTAGGGGAAACCCGAGGAACTAGCGCCCAAAATGCATTTCTCGGATATCAAGGCTTTGTCTTCAACCCTGTGAGTGACAACCCTGGTAATACCCAGTATGTTTCTAATGTTGGTGCGGGTCGATTCGACCAGAATTACCTTCAGTTGAGTCAAGGACAAAATGGGAAGTACACCTTCAATCTCGGCGCTCAATATGGAGAAAATCTTTTCTTCGGAATTAACATCAACTCTCACATCATCGATTATGAGGAAACCAACTTGATTATTGAGCGAAATTCAAATCCGGGTGGCGAAATTGATCGAATTCAATTTGAAAATAGCCTTTCAGTCACTGGAGCTGGCTTTTCGGCTCAATTGGGAACTATTGCTAAGTTTAACGACTTTAGGCTAGGATTTACCTATGACACACCAACTTGGTTTCTCATTTCTGAAGAAACTTCGCAATATCTAGAAACCAGTCGCACGGTAGACAGCCAAAGCATCACTGAAATAGTAAACCCAAGAGTTATCAATGTTTTTGCTGACTATAATTTGCGTACTCCAGGGAAATTTACAGGGAGCGCGGCCTATATTTTTGGTAAAGAGGGCCTGTTGAGTTTTGATTATTCC
>Ga0256847_1001591_pt1 | contig 11248 bp, 10 predicted proteins | sample TeddybearmetaG_FD_189099 | JGI IMG/M metagenome (GOLD analysis project Ga0256847, IMG submission 189099) | Hydrothermal vent microbial communities from East Pacific Rise, Pacific Ocean - Teddybear | ecosystem: Environmental > Aquatic > Marine > Hydrothermal vents | place: Pacific Ocean: East... | reverse complement strand
GGCTACAATTTTGGCCGTAGATGACATGAGAAGTATGCGTGACCTGGTTAAATCTGTACTCGAAAAACGAGGCTATGAAGTAATCACCCAGGAAGACGGCATGCAAGCACTGGAATATGCGAAAAATAATAGTGTCGATCTGGTTATATCCGATATTAATATGCCCAATATGTCAGGCCTGACTCTGGCTGGCGAATTACGCAAACTTCCCGGCTATGCAAAAACTCCAATTTTGATGCTTACCACCGAAGATGCCGACCAAAAAAAGCAAGAAGCCAGGGCTGTTGGTGCTAATGGCTGGATTCAAAAACCGTTCAACCCAGAACGCCTTGTTAACGCAGTTGAAAAAACCATAGCCAAAGTGTAGTATTTTCCTGTTGTTGAAATTCTTCGGCAACATAAAATTACAACATCTGGGTCAAAGTACTGCCACGGCATACAACACAGGTGCAATATGGGCTGTTTTATCGTATATGAGTGAATGCAAATATCAGTCTTTCAGTGCTCTGGCAGAAATAAATGACCCAGAGCTTTTAGTCGACGTTTTTTTTCAGCACATCGATCCCGATCAAAACCAGCAGCTCAATATTACAATATACGAATATTCCGAAAATCAATGGTTTCATATTCGCAAGAACGGAATCAACGAACCAGTTACCAACGCTAAAACTCTTGAACTCCTTGAAAATCTTCCTCGCGAAGATGAAAGCTTTCATTGTTATGTCGAAAAATTCGAAAGCTGGTTATTCAGTTACAAACCACTGACCAGTAAAGTTAACGTTCTAGTGATCCAGACAACTGCAGATAATCTGCTGCTGGACAATGATTACGTCCAGCTACTTTTTCATTTTTACTGCCATCAACTCCAGTTACTCAAGGGTACTTATCGTGATGCGCTAACAGGTTTGTATAACCGGCGGGCATTTAATCATAAAATCATGCAACTACTTGGTCAATCCGATCAAAATAAAAGACGTATAAACGGTAATCAGCCCGGCAGTTTTGTGATGTTTGATATCGATTTTTTCAAACGCATTAACGATACTTTTGGTCACCTTTATGGTGATGAAGTTTTGCTATTACTATCACGCGTTATGATCGATTCATTTCGTGAAAATGATTTACTATTTCGCTATGGGGGGGAGGAGTTTGCAGCAGTTTTGATGGATATAGACCCGAATCTTACCAACACAATTTTGGACCGGTTCAGACAAAAGATAGAACAATATAATTTTCCGAAAATTGACCAGGTCACTATTAGTATTGGATTCACTCAATTTGATACCAAACTTCAACTTGATGAACTAATAGCGCAGGCTGACAAAGCGTTGTATTACTGCAAACAAACCACTCGAAACACTGTGCATAATTACGATTTGCTGATCAAAGATAAACTCATTGATCCGGTCGAACGTGTTCCTACAGAAGAAGCTCTTTTATTCTAAACCACAGTACAAGATCAGTATTTCACATTAGGCAAGGAGTGTGTCAAACAACCTTTAGTCACTACCGAAGAGTGCCCCTTATCAATCAACTATTAATCGATTCTGAAGCCAATGGTATTTCCTGGTCAGGTATTTTGAACCATCGAAAATATTAGTCCTGTTTAATTTAAGTGTCGAATACTATATTACTATTGCCTCAGAGAGTTCCCGATAAAAACAGTGCCAAATTTTAATCAACTAGATTCAGGACATATCGAAAAGTGTTTAAAGCAGGATTGCGGAGTGACTCATGACATCGACCTTTCATCGATAGATCAAGATCTGCAAAAAGCTGCGGTGTTGATTCCTTTTATCAAGCATGAAAAAAACTGGCACCTGTTATTCATTCGCAGAGCTTCAAATGAGTTTGATTTTCATAGTGGTCAGGTAGCTTTTGCTGGAGGTAAGCATGAACCCCACGATCAGGATCTATATCAAACTGCACTACGCGAGGCTCACGAAGAAATTGGTATTAACCCGCTGGATGTTGCTATATTAGGTAAACTCAATTTTCATCACAGTATCACACACTTTCAAATTACACCTGTTATTGGGTTGATTCCCTGGCCTTATACTTTATCGCTAGATGAGCGGGAGGTTGCCCGCGCTTTTACGATCCCTCTGGACTGGCTCGCCGATCCTAATAATCATAGAATTGAACAACGCCGGCTTACACAGGAAAAATCTTACCCAGTAGTATATTTTAAGGAATACGACAATGAACTATTGTGGGGTGCAACCGCGAGAATGACCCTGTCACTAATTTCTTTACTGACTTGCTCAACCTAATATTTAGATTTAATACACCACACTATATCCTGTAAAATCGTCCATCTGTGAAAAACTCTTAACCCAATAACAAACGATATTGGATAGACTGGGTCATAATGGAAATACATTGAGATTAGAAATGCTGGATCAAACCAATAACAACTCGATTCAATATCAGCAGGAAATCAAAAAAGCCACAGATTCGATTGGCCTGATCATTCTTGGCAAGCCAGAAAAAATCAAACTGGCGATTTGCTGTCTGCTGGCTAAAGGTCATTGCCTGATTGAAGATTTACCTGGCGTTGGTAAAACCACCCTGTCGCAAACAATAGCGAAAGTATTCGGTTTAGAGTTTAACCGCATACAATTTACCAGTGACTTGTTACCCGCTGACATTCTTGGTGTTTCAATTTTTGACAGCAAACAACAACAATTTCGCTTTCACCCCGGCCCTGTGTTTACTCATTTTGTTCTGGCCGATGAAATAAATCGAGCCACACCGAAAACGCAATCGGCTCTGCTTGAGGCGATGGAAGAACGCCAGGTGACTGTTGAGGGTGAAACGCGCCTGCTGGAACAACCATTTTTCGTCATCGGAACTCAGAACCCCCTGGATCAATCCGGCACCTTTCCTTTACCCGAATCGCAACTTGATCGATTTATGATGAAGCTGGAACTCGGTTATCCGGATAAACAGGCAGAACGAGCACTGCTCTCAGGCAGTGATCGTCGTGAGTTATTAAAGAATATGAAACCGCAATCCAGTGTTGAGCAATTGTGCCAGATTCAACAATTTGTAGAGAATATCCACATATCAGAACCCCTGCTCGATTATGTGCAGGATTTGATCAGCGCAACACGTAATCCAGCGGTTTTTATTTATGGTCTATCACCAAGAGCCGGTCTGGCCGTTATCCGTGCCGCAAAATCCTGGGCTTTAATCAATGGTCGTGATTATGTCGAACCCGGAGATGTGAAAGCAATTTTCGAAGCAGTGAGCAGTCATCGGCTGACGCCTTCTAATCAACAAGGTCAGTCATCTTCCGTGCTGATTCAACAACTGCTGGATAGCGTGCCAATTCCTTAAGCCTAGTTAAATGTCCTCTCTGACACTTTTTGTACGCAACAGTTACCGCCAGCGGATGCAACGCTGGTTCGCACGACACAATCCAACAACAACTCAAAATATTAAACTGCATCAGCGACGTCTTTACATCCTGCCAACACGTTTTGGTTACTTGTACCTTTGTCTGATGATTTTACTGTTTCTGTCTGCGGTCAATTATGAAAACAGTATGGGGTTTGTGCTTACCTTCACACTGGTTGCTCTGGGTATTATCAGCCTGTGGCAAACCCACAAAAACCTGCTTGGAATCGAAGTTAAACTGCGACCACCTGCACCCGTATTCTGTGGAGAAAGTGTCAATTTTCGATTTGAGCTAAACAACCCAAACCGACAACAACGATATGCCGTCGGCATTCAATATGCGCGATGCCCGCCCACTTATGTCACCATGGCTGCAGAAAGTAGTACAAACTTGTCGGTGAAAATTCCAAGCAAGTTTCGCGGAAAATATCAGGCTTCACATTTTTATATTTTTACCCGCTACCCTACCGGCCTGTTTCATGCCTGGGGCTGGATAAAATTTGAAACACCGGTTCTAATTTTCCCCCACCCGGATTATTCAGCTAAATTACAGCAAACTTACGATAGTGATGATGACGGCAAAATCACGACCAATACGATTGAAGGTGATGATTTCGCGGGTCTTAGAGAACACCGTAAAGGAGAATCGCTACGCCATATCTCCTGGAAAGCTTACGCTCAAGGCCGCGGCCTGTTGACCAAAACTTTTCAGGGACACGTTAAACCCAGCCTCTGGATTGATTGGGAAAAAATGAGTGAAAGCCACCTTGAAGGTAAATTATCACAAATGACAGCGCTGGTGATTTTAGCTGAAAATGAGAACCGGGCTTATGGCCTTAAGTTACCTGAGCAAATGATTCAACAGGGCAATGGACCTGCCCATCGATTAAGTTGCTTGAGTACCATGGCCGGATATGCTCAGAAACAGACAGATCTGGAATTTGAACCTGATGCCGAGTAAGACGCCGCCAACTCAGCCAATTCATCGCATTGCAGAAGAGTTAGTCGATGCCAACAGCATATTTGCGGTTTGCCTCGTCTTCCTGTTACTTATTGTACCGCACTACCCCCATTTACCGGGTTGGATTATAGGCTTCATCGTTACAGCTCTTAGCTGGCGAGTATTACAAAATATGGGCAAGGTCAAAGCGGTTCCCAGGTGGCTTTTGGTGGTGCTGGTTTTGGCAGGTGGCATTAGCGTGTTTGCCCAATATTGGACTATTGTTGGCCGCGATGCTGGACTGGCAATGTTATCGGTAATGACTGCCTTCAAGTTCCTTGAAAGCCGCAGCCATCGGGACTTATTGATTTTGATATTTTTATGTTATTTCCTGTTGGCCACGCATTTTCTGTTCAGCCAGAGCATTTTGATCGCAGTTTTTACTTTCTGTAATTTAATTTTTATCACCTCTACACTGATCACGTTGAATCAACGCGACGCTTCCGTCTCATTAAGACAGAGACTGTCCAGCAGCACGCGCCTGGTACTGTATTCGCTGCCTTTAATGCTGGTGCTGTTTGTTTTGGTCCCCCGCATTCCCGGACCCTTGTGGAGCCTGGAAAATCAGCAACGAGGCGGTGTTACCGGTCTCAGTGACCAGATGTCACCGGGCAATATCAGTAATCTCATTCGTAGCAACGAAGTGGCTTTCCGGGTCAATTTTGACGGTCCAGTACCCGCTCAAAGCAAACTTTACTGGCGCGGCCCGGTGATGGTTGGTTTTGATGGCAGAAGCTGGTATCAACAGCCGCGTGAAAGTATTAGTCAATTTAGAATTAACGCCAAAAGTCCGGTGACAAAATATACCATCACGCTCGAACCCAACGGCCAGAAGTGGTTATTTGGCCTGGATATTCCACTTAAGCGGATTAATAACAGCCAGATGTCCGCCGATTATCAGCTAATTAATGAAGATCCGATCAACGACCTGAAACGCTATCAATTACAATCAATGCTCAGCTATCAACTTGGGCAGAATGAATCACTTGACTACCTGCTGGAAGCTAATGATTTCCCAGCGAACAGGAACCCTAAAACCATTGCACTCGGCCGTCAATGGGAAAGACAATTCTCCAATAAAGCTGACATAGTGCAGCAAGCGCTCAAGATGTATCGCCAGCAGGAATTTGTCTATACCCTGCAACCACCACTACTGGGTAAGAACCCCGCAGATGAATTTCTGTTTGATTCCAGACGTGGGTTTTGTGAGCATTACGCCAGCAGTTTCTCGCTTTTGATGCGTGCTGCCGGTATTCCCAGTCGGGTTATTACTGGTTATCAGGGTGGCGAATTTAACGATATCGGCAGATACCTGATTGTGCGTCAATCAGATGCTCACGCCTGGACTGAAGTCTGGCTGGAAGATGAAGGCTGGGTCAGGGTCGATCCAACTGCTGCAGTATCCCCCGATCGTATTGAAAAGGGACTGGATGCCGCTTTACCGAATGAAAAATCTGCGTTTCAGTTTCAACAGCGCAATGCGCTATTGGGGTCGATATTGTTTAGCTGGGATAACCTTCAGCACAACTGGAATGACTGGGTTATTAATTACAATCAAACTAAACAACAGCGATTCCTGAGGGATCTGGATATCGGCATCGAAAACTGGAGCGACATGGTGTTTGCGCTGGTATTTTTACTGACTTCTATTACCGCCAGTTTTTGGTTGATCAGTTGGATACGAATTTTGCCAGCAAGACCAGAAGAATTTGAACGTCTGATGAAAAAATTGCTAAAAAAGTTATCTCGCCTCGATTTAAAAAAGCAACCGGCAGAGGATATGAGGGCTTTTTTAAATCGAATTGTAGATGAGGAGCAAAATATTCTGGACGCAAAAACCAATACACGGCTAAAACCGATATTTGAACTCTATAGTCGAATTAAATATGGTCCAAAAAATAAAACAGCTTTACGGGTTTCGCAATTTAAGCGTCTGATCTCAACTTTGCCTTTAAGTTAGGAAGTCATAAAAATCAAAATGTTCATTACTAATGAACCTCTTGCAAAACTTGTGAGTAATGTGGGCTTGGCTGGACAGCCAGGGACTCAAAGTCAGCTGGGGAGTTTTTGCCACTAAGGCGATGGATGCTATGTTACCAATGCTCGGTTCAGGCGATGCCTGCAACGACAATGACATTCTTTGTTACGACCACATGCCGCGCCTGTGAGATAACCGATAATTGGATTGAATGAAACCTGGAAAAGAGCTGTTATGCTTCTATTTCCATTTCCTCAAAAACCACCTGGTTCCGACCGCCTTCTTTAGCAGCGTAAACACCATGATCTGCAGTAGAAAACATCTGATCAAAACTGCATTTTTGCCCTTCAATCAAAGTTGTCACACCGATACTCGAGGTAATTGTGAGATCATTCGGTTTCAATTGCTCTATTTTCTGACGTAATTTTTCGGCCTTTTTCATGGCAAATTCTGCATCACAATGATTCAATAAAATGACAAATTCCTCACCTCCAAACCGGGCCGCCATGTCGCCCTCTCTGAAAAAGGTATTTAAAATTTTACCTGTTTCAGCCAACACAATATCACCCACTGCATGGCCATGATTATCATTCACCAGTTTAAAATGGTCCAAATCGATCACCATTAAACTGACCGGATATTTATGACGCATTGCCTGAGCAATAAATTTAGACGAAAATTCGGTCAGGCTATGGCGATTATGGCATCCTGTTAAGGGATCGGTTGTTGCCAATGAGAATAATTCACGGCGTTGGTCATGAACTTTATCCAGCAGCCTTTTATTGGTCATAAGGTTGCCAACTCTGACGATCAATTCTTCAAGTAAAATTGGTTTTTGCAGGAAATCATTAACGCCAGTTTGATATAAAGACAATCGCAGTTGTTGACTATCATTAGATGTAATTGAAATAACTGGCACAAAACCACGTGCATCATCAAGACTGCGAATTTTACCAATGAGCTGATGCCCATCCATTTTACCTTCAAGGTTAATATCGGTAATCACCAGGTCAAAAGCCTGGGCATCAGAACCATAGGAAACTTCATAACGAAATTCATCCCAGGCTTTCTCGGCACTTAAAAAATGATCTACTCGATAACCGGTTTGCTCTAGACCGGCAAGGATTACTGCTGCAATAGACTTACTGTCTTCTACGAGCAGAATCCTTCCTTCGAAAAACAGAGGGTCGAGTTTAATTTCTACAAAGTGAGTGATCTGATCTGCAATTTGTTGCAAATTTTGTTTATAAACGATCTCGTCGAGATTCAGCTTAGCGAGTTGCACATCATTCTTATGATCGCTGGTTAAGAATAGTATGGGAGTATTCTGGTTTTGTGAGCTTTGCTTGCAGATTTCGACAAGCTCTATTCCGGAGCCATCCAGTAATAGTTGGTTTATGCAAATCAGATGATAAAACTCGCCTTGCAGATATTCTTTGGCGTCTTTGATGTTGTCACAAATATCGGTTTCAAAGCCTTGTTGGCCAAGAATATTTTCCAACAACTGTCGATAAAGCCGACTATTTTCTGTTATTAGTGCACGCATGACTCTAGTGTACTGTAACGAATAAAGAGCACATATCAGCACAACGAGAAACTGTTAGCTGCATGGCGCGTCTCGCAGCCCAAGTTAATGAAAATTGGGGCATGCCCTTTACAAGAGACTTAACGCCGCAGATGACAATTTCTCGTTGTGCCCGAAGGGAGGTTCGCAAATGGCACAATCCTGTGTTGCAACCCTTACTAAGGGAGTGGCCATTAGCTGCATGTTGTGCCTTGTCTTGTGCCATTTGCGAACCTCTGATAAGTATTCTTTATTCGTTACAGTACGCAAGTATAGGAGATGATTTATGTTTTCTCTGGGTATAGTTAATATTTTTGATGTATTTATTGTCCAGCAATTTAACTCGGAAATCGAAAGCTCTCTATCTGCCAACTGTCTTCTCTGGCTTTTAACACTAAACATGAGGGACCACCACGCGTCAGGTTTTCTCCAGCGGCACCAGGATTGACCACCCAGGGAACTTGAAAATCATCGATAACTTTTCGATGAGTATGACCGTAAACGATTAATCTGGCAGTCGGGTACGCTTTTCGCATCTCATCATGTGATGGTTTTATACGATCATATTTGTGACCATGCTCTATGACGACTCTGCCGCCAGGTAAATCCAGAAAATCGATTTCTGGTAGCTGACTGAGCAGGTGTTGTTGATGCTCCGGCCAAATCGAGGGTTGGTCGTTATTACCAGCCACTGCGATTACCTTTCCTGATTTGGGTTGCATGGATTGAAGTATGTCGGCATTACAAATATCACCTGCGTGAATAGCAATATCGGAGTGATCAATAATTTTTTTGATTCTCGGATCTAGCCTGGCATGAGTGTCGGAGATGATGGCTACCTGAACCATTTTAGTATTCAATTCTGTCAATTTAAACGCTCTTTAAATTTACCTAAACTGCTAGGCGTGCATCATCTTCCCTGGACTTATCAGAGAAGACAATAAATAAGCAAATGATTATATAATAATTATTAACAGCCAGCTATTGACAGTTCTTCTCTGGATATCAATTTGGTTAATCTGGTTTTGCAGAAGGCTCCCTAGTACTCCAACAACATTGTATTGATGGAGCACTAGTATTAACAAGATTAATAAGAGTGCCGGCTTATTTCAGAACCCAGTTCATCCAGTATCGATATCGCAGTATTGCTAACGTTTTCCTCAGGATCATATTGTGCCTGCAACAGATAAGGAACCACACTCTCTCCACCTATTTCTCCCAGTGCCTGGACTATTTGAAGCCTGATTTCGTTATCCTGGTCAGTAATCAAACTTGTTAGAGCCGTAACTACCTGCTCATCTTCCAACTCTGACAAAGCAATTATTGCAGTTATTCTCACCTGTCTATTTTCGTCGAACAGTAATGGTTCTATCTCCGTAATGATAGAAACATTATCCTGTGCGGCTAAACTGATAATGGCATTTTGGCGGTTTATCGGAGCTGGGTCTTGTAACGCGGGAAGCAGTGCTGAGATTGTATTTTGGTTATTGATATTGCCCAGTGCTAGTATTGCAGACAGTCGAACATCCTGGTTTTTATCTTTCAACAAAATGGATAACTCGGGTATAGCGTCGTTAATTGATACCGATTCCAGCCTTATTATTTTTTGAAGTTTAAAGTTGAGTTTATTATCTTGATGATTTGTTGAAGAAGCAGGAACGTTTTGTTCCATTATAAATGCAAGTTGCTGCAACCAGGAAAACTGAGTTTTCGAAGTGGATTCAGTCTCCAGAACTACTTCCTGGAAATTATAGCTGACTCCAAAAGAGGAATGATTCTGGTTTCTAGAATTCCTATCATGACCTTCATAATTTGAGGCATCAGGCTGATATTCGCTTGTTTTCACAAAAAAGAACCAAGCTGTCACCAAAATCAGCAGCAGTATAGAAAATACAGCTATTTTTTTATATGCCATTACTGTGTCGCTGCGGTAAGCCTACCCGACCACGCCTTTATAAAGCAGGGTCTAGTAGGATTCCCAGTTATATTCAATCAACTTCGAAGCAACTTTCAACTGCAGTTTTATTGCCATTGGTTGAGCGAGCCAATATTTCAAATTTAAACTCATCACTGAGGCTGATGAATCCTGCCGGAATGGTCAACTCAGTCACACCATCGGGTAACATGGTGCTCATAACTAGTTCTTGTTCTTCATTTTCAACTACAACTTCGTAGTATTCAATTTCCATGGGTCCTGTTTCCCCCAGTGTTGGATGAGATTCAATTACTTCATCCCAACTGATAGTGACCGGATCTGAAACGCTGGGCAGAATGGCATCACAATCTGCAGCAGCAGGTTCACCCGAAATCATGATATTTTCTGGTGATGCTGGGAGAACATGTGATAATTCGACCTCACTTTCAATTTCTTCTCCATCCAGGGTGACCCCCTCGATTTCATATTCTCCTGCCGGAAAACGAGTAAAGAAATCATCCGGATCAAGTTCATCAAAAGTTGGTTCGGCACTTTCAAAAAAGATTTCGGTCAAGCCCTGCCGTTTGAGACGACCTTTGACCCTGATTTTTAACATAGTGCGTCCATTAGGATCCTCAATCTTCAGTTTTTTCCATTCATCACCGTCAATTTTAGCGTGAATACCAAGGTCTCCATCGGTATTATTCAGTTCAAAAAACAACTGCGCTTCATCAAATTTCAGTTCTTCATTGGCGACAGCAAAGGTTGAGGCAGACATAAACGCAACTGCCAGGGTACAGAGAGACATTTTTGTATTAATAAATTTCATTTCACAATCTCCTTCATTAAGATGAAACTTAAATCCGCAACTTCTGATCAGAATCAAATCATTTGTTACGGATCAAGCAACAGGTTGAAACATGCTGAAGATGATTTTTCTGGACTTCATTTAACTACTGCATAAGGAACCGTAAATCTGCTCATAAAAATCATCACCTGCTTAAGTACACAAAATATTCGTTATCAGAAAATTTAAAATTTTGTGTAACCTCAATTTAACCTGCCAATCTCATCGTTACTTTGCCATTTGATTGCCATTTCGTAATGTTCTCTTTTTTTCTATAAATCAGTCATAATGAGCATCTTGTAGTCTGTCCTATGAGGTGAGGTTATGAACCTTGAGCGCGTTGTATTTGGATTTGTGATTATCCTGGCTTTGACATTCAATTTTGTCTTCGTCATGGGCGATATCGATAATGCCCAGCATCATAATGTATGGATTCTGACTATTGCTATTCTGGTCAATTTGATTGCTACCGGCTTAAAACTGGGCGACCGTTCTCAGGTTGGTGCTCTGCTTCTGGCGAGCAGCCTTGTTGCCGATGTCCT
>Ga0256847_1001590_pt1 | contig 11255 bp, 13 predicted proteins | sample TeddybearmetaG_FD_189099 | JGI IMG/M metagenome (GOLD analysis project Ga0256847, IMG submission 189099) | Hydrothermal vent microbial communities from East Pacific Rise, Pacific Ocean - Teddybear | ecosystem: Environmental > Aquatic > Marine > Hydrothermal vents | place: Pacific Ocean: East... | reverse complement strand
TGGTGTTCTCCGCCGCCAAGCTTTTCTTTGCCTATGGGCTGGGCAATGGGCTGTCGTTCCCGATGGCGGTGGGGGCCACCACCCTGCTCCACCCGGGGCCACCGGACCCGACCTCGGTAAACGCCATTTTGCGCGAGAAAAAACCCAGCATATTTTATGGGGTGCCGACGCTATTTGCGATGTTGCTGGCTTCCGATGATTTGCCGGGTGAAGGGGAGCATGGGCTGCGGCTGTGCACATCGGCCGGGGAAGCACTGCCAGCGGATATCCTGAAACGCTGGCGTAGCCAAGTGGGCGTGGACATACTGGACGGGTTGGGCTCCACTGAAATGCTGCATATTTTTCTGACCAATCAGATGGGGGACATCCGCCCCGGTACGTCTGGTAAGCCGGCGGACGGGTATGAGCTGCGGCTGGTCGATGATGACGGCGGAATTGTTGAAGCATCAGACACATTGGGGTTTCTGGAAGTATCCGGGCCGACCAGTGCGGTCATGTACTGGTCGCAACGCGAGAAGAGCCGTGAGACTTTCAAAGGGAAATGGACCCGGACCGGCGATAAATATTCCCGCGATGACGAGGGCTATTACCTCTTCGCCGGGCGGGATGACGACATGATGAAAGTGGGCGGGATTTACGTCTCCCCCTTCGAGGTTGAGGGGGTGCTCCTGCGTCATGAGGCGGTTCTGGAGGCAGCAGTGGTCGGCTGGCCGGACGCGGACGGGTTGATCAAACCCAAAGCGGTGATCGTGACCCGGGACGGTATCGAAGGCACGCAAACTCTCGCGGAAAACCTGCAGGCTTTTGTGAAGGGAGAGCTGGCAGCTTTCAAATATCCGCGATGGGTAGAATTTGCCGATGATCTGCCGAAAACCGCAACCGGCAAGATCCAGCGATATAAGCTGCGCCCACCCACATGAACGACGCCAGAACATTTGTCACTGCCGGGGGACATCACCTCGAATATAGATGGATCGCCGGGAATGCCGAGCGGCCTACCTTGATATTCCTGCATGAGGGCATGGGCTCGCTGGCCATGTGGAAAGATTTTCCCGATGCGTTGGCCAATGCCACCGACTGCCCGGCGCTTGTGTATTCTCGCTATGGCTACGGGTGGTCGGACACCCTGACTGAGCCGTTCCAGCCGGACTATATGCACCGCGAGGCCAGCGACGCCCTGCCCGACCTGATGCGGGCATTCGAGGTGGATCGGCCGGTGCTCATCGGGCATTCTGACGGGGCATCGATTGCCTTGATTGCTGCCGGAGAAGGCACAATTGCTCCCGGCGCTCTGATCCTCGAAGCCCCGCACGTGTTTGTTGAAGATGTGACGATCGCATCAATTAAAGCGGCCCGAGAGACTTTCAGCACCACCGATCTGGCTGAGCGGATGGCACCCTATCACCGGGACCCGATATCAAGTTTTCAGGGGTGGAATGATATTTGGCTCAATCCGGATTTCCGGGACTGGAATATTGAAAAGCTCCTGCCCGCCATCGCCTGCCCGATACAGATTATTCAGGGGGAAGACGACGAATACGGCACATCAGAGCAAATCAGGAAAATTGAAGCACAGATAAGCGGGCCCTGGGAGACGCACATTCTTGCAGACTGCCGCCACAGCCCTCATCGTGATCAGAGAGAACAAACTCTCCAGGCGATGGCCGCCTTTATTGGTAAATTATAACACCAAAATAAATAAGGGCCCCAGCGGAGACCAGGGCCCTTAAACACAACAATAATTACACAATAAGTTCGGTTAAGGGTCTAACTTTTTTTCGTGTTGATCCCGAGAAGATGATACGGGGGACACCAGCCCACAACGCCTGTGAGAAACGGCACCACACCGATATACCCCCAAACGCCGACTTTTCCGAAATAGGCGGCAGCAACCAGCGCAAGGCCAACAACAATCCGCAGTAGGCGCTCGATATTTCCAATATTTCCAACCATGATTCGTCTCCTCTTGGTGATTTGGCTGGAATGTAAGGGTAATGCCCATTGCAGTCTGTAACTTTGTCACAAAACGATGTAAGCATGGCACATGGGCCAGAGAACAAGTCCAATTGAATGGATTTCACAGTTTCCAACTCTTCAGAACGCGAAGAGCGAAACTCTGGACATATTACGCACTGCTTCCCAAGTGATAACAGCGCCTGCTGGTCATGTGATATTTCAACCCGGCGACCAGTGCCGTACTTTTTTGCTCGTCATTGAGGGAACAATTAGAGTGCGCAAATACGCACCCAACGGTCGGGAGATCGTATTGTATCGGGTGAGTGGCGGGCAATCCTGCGTTTTAACAACCTCTTGCCTGATCGATCATGAAACCTATTCCGCTGAAGGGATCACCGAGACGCCGGTGATGGCGGCAGCGATTCCACGGGCCACTTTTGAATACATGCTCGAAACGTCCCCGGTTTTCAGCCGGTACGTCCTCTCCATATACAGCTCCCGGATCAGCGATCTGATGATGCTGGTAGAAGAAATTGCCTTCCGGAAGATGGACGCCCGACTAGCAGACTATCTGGTTCAAATGTCGATTAAAGGGCCCATTATCCATGCCACGCACAGCGAAATAGCTGGGGAGTTGGGTACGGTACGGGAAGTGGTGAGCCGCCTGTTGAAAGATTTTGAGCATCGGGGGTGCTGCAAACTACGGCGAGGACAGATCGAAGTGATGGACGTTGAGCAACTCTCAACATTTGCCAAAGCGCTTTGAATTCTGCCTCCCTCTTGATATATTATATTAATTGAATATGTATGAAAAGCCATTCAAAATGTATTTACAAAGGCCCAATCTAAATTGAGCAATCCGCAAATAACATCATTTTTCGATGAGGATACTTTCACCGTCAGCTATGTGGTGAAGGACCCGGCCAGTGATGCCTGTGCAATTATTGATTCCGTGCTCGATTATAACCCGTCCGTCGGGCGCACCAGCACTGCATCTGCCGACAAAATCACCCACTTCGTGAAGGACAACGGCTTAACGGTCGAGTGGATTCTGGAAACCCATGTCCATGCGGATCATCTGTCAGCCGCGCCATATATTCAGGAGAAATTAGGCGGTAAAATCGCGATTGGGGCCAATATCACCGAGGTGCAGGGCATTTTTGGCAAGATGTTCAATGAAGGCACCGAGTTTGAGCGCGACGGCAGCCAGTTCGACAAACTGCTGAACGATGGTGACCTTCTCCCAGTTGGGGAGATGACAATTCAGGTTCTGCACACACCGGGACACACACCCGCCTGTCTGACTTTTGTGGTTGGGGATACGGCCTTTGTCGGGGACACCCTGTTCATGCATGATTACGGCACTGCGCGGGCGGACTTCCCCGGCGGCGATGCGGCAACCCTCTATCGCTCGATCCAGAAGATTTATGCTCTACCGGACACAACCCGATTGTTCATGTGTCATGATTACAAAGCGCCGGGGCGTGATGAATTTCTCTGGGAAAGCACCGTGGCCCAGGAGAAAGCCAAAAATGTACATATTCATGAGGGCGTGACGGAGGATGAGTTCGTGGCAATGCGCAATGGGCGCGACGCGAACCTCAGTCCTCCCCGGCTGATCCTGCCCTCCATCCAGGTCAATATGCGGGCGGGTCATATGCCGGAGCCCGAGGATAATGGCACGCGCTATCTGAAAGTACCCATTAATGTGATTGGTGGTTGAGACCACAAGGCGGCATGAGTAAGCTCAGGGTTGTAATAACTTATTTGAGAGCTTGCCTATGCCGACCATGTCCCCCCTTTCTGAGTTTCCTAAAAGCAGCTTGAAGTCGCTGGAGATTGTCCTCGCCGATATTGATGACACGCTAACTTTGCATGGGCGCCTACCCGCTATTGCCTATGAGGCGATGGAGCGGATCCAAGCGGCGGGCATCAAGATGATCCCGATCACCGGCCGCCCGGCAGGATGGTGCGATCATATCGCCCGAATGTGGCCGGTGGACGGCATCGTGGGGGAGAACGGTGCGCTCTATTTTCAATATGATGCGGCAGAGAAAAAGCTGATCCGCCGGTTCTGGAAAACGGATGCAGAGCGGGCTTCAGATCGCAAAAAGCTTGATGTCATCCGGGCAGAGGTGCTGGCAAGCGTGCCGGGCGCCGGGATCGCCTCGGACCAGCCATACCGCGAGGCGGATCTGGCGGTTGATTTCTGCGAGGACGTGCCGGCTCTGAGTTCCCAGGCTATTGATGACATCGTGGCGGTGTTCGACAAGCATGGGGCGACATCCAAAATATCTTCGATCCATGTGAATGGCTGGTACGGAGCTTATGACAAGCTCTCGATGACCCGGAAAATGCTAGACGAAGTGTTCGGGGTCGAACTGGATCAGGCGCTGGAGACCATCACCTTCCTGGGGGACAGCCCCAATGATGCGCCAATGTTCGGCCATTTTCCGTTGAGCATCGGGGTGGCCAATGTCCGTGAACTGGAGGACCGGCTGGAGTACAAACCGGTTTATGTGACCGAAAAGCCGGGCGGGCTGGGGTTCGCCGAATTCGCAGATATGCTGCTACTCAGCCGCGGTCTCAACGCCTGAGACATATTTGGTGATCGTGGTCGCCATGGTTACGGCGTCCGTATCATAGGGAAAGAAGGTCAGGAACTTGCCGTCCGGGCTCATCAGATAGATCAGGCTCGAATGATCGACGAAATAATCATTTTTATCTTCAAGGTCGGCTGGAATGACCTTGCGGCGGTGAATGCGGTAGGCCTTGGCAGCGACGCGGATTTGCGCCTCCGAACCGCTGAGACCAATAAGGTTCTCCCCGTACAGGGCGACATATTTTTTCAGGAATTCAGGCGTATCGCGGGCCGGGTCGATGGTGACGAATATCGGTTGGACTTTTTTGGTGTCCTCCGGGGCTACGCTCTCCAGCGCCTCAGTCATGGTCTGGAGCGAATAGGGGCAGATGTCCGGGCAGAAAGTATAACCAAAATATATCAGCATGAACCGGCCGCGAAAATCACGATCAGTGACCGTCATGCCGTCTTGGTTGACCAGCTCGAACGCCCCGCCAAACAGGCTGTCCAGCGGCGGCGGAACTGGTGTTGCCGCGCGGCCAATACTCGCACTGACCGCCACAAGGGCGGCCAGCAGAGCTGTCGTTATAAGTCGACGCAACGGATTTATTCCTCAGGCTTGAGACCGGGGATGCCGAACACGCCGTCCTTCTTCAGAACCGCTTTGACCTGCGGATCCATGCGGAACCACTGGCCGGCAGCCTTGCCGCCATTGGCCTTGGACCATTCCTTACCAAACCAGTTGGCGCGGCTCCATTTGCCATCGGGGAGCGGCTTTTTGAACTGCACCACGAAAAGCGGCATCAGAGGATCTTCGATCAACAGGCCATCAAGGCTCACCCGCTTGCCGCAGGACTGGATCAACTCAGCGGTTGCACCAGCGAACGGCTCGAAGTTCTTGACCACCGGGATGAGCCGGCCGTCATCGGTTAGAAGGCCGAGCTGGCGCTTGCCTGCCCCGCAACTTTTGGTGCAATCGCCGGTGACCTCGCAGAGAAGGTCAACGACCTTGCCATCGGTCCGGGTGACTTTTTCATGATCTATGCCCCATTCCTCTGCGGCCTGCGCCGGTAAGGTCATGAAGGTCAGAAGGGCGGCACTGACTATCGATAAATTGCGCATGGGTCTACTCCCCGAACGGCTGAATGCCGTATTCTTCATGGGTGAGATTGACGATGCCCTTATCGTCCGCAACCTGGGAGACAATCAGGTAATTGACGCCATCACGGACATAGAGATTGCCATCAACGGTGACCTCGTGGGTCTGGATCTTGACGATTGTGGGGTTGGCGACGGTGTTGTCATCATCCTCGACCTTGAGGATCATATAGACCTTGCCGTCTTTACCGAGAATGCTGACTGGTACACCGCCGACCGCGCACCAAACCGCACACTGGTGATGGGCAGTCCCCTCGGAATACATGATCTCGGTGACATAGCACCAGGTATCGATGATCTCTCCGGTGACCTGTACCCGGGCTGGCGATGTCGCCGCCATGGCCGGGGCTGCCAGCCCCGATGCGAAGACCGCTGCCGCGGCCAAACTCAGTATTCGCTTCATCTTATCCTCCCAATCGATCCGTGCCCAAGACGGGCTAGAACAGCCTAACTAAGGTCTAAAATAGCAGAAGCGACCTCTAGGCGAATGACAAAGGCGTGAGAACCGGCAAGCAGAGCCGGTTTTACACTGTTATGACGTGATTTTGATGAGTTTGCCCGGATTCATCAAATTCTGTGGATCAAGGGCCTGCTTTACGGCCCGCATCATGGCCAGTTCCGGCTCGGTTTTATAGCGAGTTATCTCATCCACTTTCATTTGCCCGATGCCATGCTCGGCGGAGATTGACCCGCCCAGCCGGGCGGCGATGCCATGCACAATATCGTTGATCTGCTGCCAGTGGCTGAGAAACTCCGCCTTGTCCATGCCGGGGGGTTGGGAGAGGTTGAAGTGAACATTGCCATCGCCAATATGGCCGAAGGGAACCGGGCGGATGCCGGGCATATGAGCCTCGCAAGCCTGGCAGGCTTCGGTTATGAACCGGGCCATGGCCGACACCGGCACGGAGATATCGTGCTTGATCGAGCCTCCTTCGGGCTTCTGGCATTCGGACAATCCTTCGCGCAGACCCCACAGATTGCCGGCCTGGTCTCCTGATGACGCAATGACCGCATCGCTCAGAAGTTGCTTCTCCATGGCGTCTGCCAGAAATTCTTCCAGAATAGTTTGCAGGGAACCGTCATCACGCCCCGACGACACTTCTATCAGGACATACCAGGGATGTGGCGCGCCCAAAGGGTCCATCGCCCCTTCGCGGTGGCGGAGCACGAACTCAATGCCAATCCGCGGGATCAACTCAAAAGCGGTCACCTGATCGCCACTGGCGACCTTGGCGAGGCTGAGGAGGCTAACGGCAGCTTCAGGGTCCGGCACTGCCGCAAGGGCGGTCCGGGTGTCGCCATGTCGGGGAAACAGGCGCAGGCTGGCCGCAGTGATCACCCCCAGCGTGCCCTCGCCGCCAATGAACAGCTGTTTGAGATCATAGCCGGTATTATCCTTATACAGCCCGCTTAAGGAGGACCAGACCTCCCCAGAGGGCAACACCACCTCCAACCCAAGACACAGTGCCCGGGCATTGCCATATTTGAGGACCGCCACCCCGCCAGCATTGGTCGAGAGAATGCCGCCGACGGTTGCCGTACCTTCCGACGCGATGCTCAGGGGAAACAAAAGGTCTCGTTGTTCGGCGGCTCGCTGCACGGCGGTGAGCGTCACCCCGGCCTCGGCGATCATCGTGCTGTTGGCGGTATCAATGGCGCGGATAGATTTCATCCGGGTGAGCGAGAGGACGATCGCCTGCCCGCTTGCATCGGGTATTTGTCCGCCGACCAGGCCGGTATTCCCCCCTTGGGGGACAATGGGCACGTTTTCCTCGGCGCAAAGCCGCACAATGCGGGACACCTCATCGGTCGAGCCGGGTCTGACAACGGCCAGCGCCTGACCCTGATACCGGTCCCGCAATTCGGTGAGAAAACCGGACTTATCGGCTTCACTGGTCAGCACCCCATTGGGGCCGGTGATCTGTTCAAGCTGAGTAAGGAAGAGTGTGTGGGAATTTGACATATCAATAGATTAGTTCGCCAAGAGCCAGTGGGAAAGGAGAGAATGAGGCAAAAAGTCAGTGCGGCAGCCCGCCACACCATCGCTGTTGATTTTCATTTGCAATAACAGCGTTAGCAGTGTAAATGATAATCAATTGCAATATCAAAGTATAAGAGTGTGTCCGTTATGAGTATCAGGAAATCTCTTGCCGCCCTTGTGGCAGGCACGATTGTTGCCCTCTCCGCCGGGGCGATCGCCAAGGCCGCTGAAGAAGTGAATGTTTACAGCTATCGGCAACCGGCGTTGATCAAGCCGCTATTCGATAAGTTCACTGCGGAAAGTGGGATCAAGGTCAATGTTCTGTTCGCCAAGAAGGGCCTGGCGGAGCGGCTTCAGGCAGAGGGTATGAACTCCCCCGCCGATCTGATCTTCACCACAGATATTGGCCGCCTGACCGATGTTAAGAACGCCGGACTGACTCAAGCAATAACCAATCAGGTGCTGAGCGCCAATGTGCCGGCAAAATATCGGGACCCGGAAGGCCACTGGTTTGGTCTGACCACCCGCACTCGGGCGATATTTGCATCGAAAGACCGAGTTAAGCCATCTGAGATCACCACTTATGAGGCCTTGGCCGATCCTAAGTGGCAGGGCCGCATCTGCATCCGCTCAGGCGCGCATCCTTATAATGTCGCTTTGATTGCCTCAATGATCGCACGCCATGGGGAAGTGGCCGCAGAAGAGTGGTTGCGAGGCTTCAAAGCCAATCTGGCCCGCAAGCCCCAAGGGAATGACCGGGCGCAGGTGAAAGCCGTTTATGCCGGGGAGTGCGACATCGCACTGGCCAATAGTTACTATTTTGGCAAGATGCTTGCCAAGGACGACCAGAAGGCCTGGGCAAATTCGGTGAATATCATATTCGGTGCGCAGGCCAGCTATGGCGCGCATATGAACCTCTCGGGCATGGCGATGGCGGCTCATTCGCCCAATGAGGCAAATGCCATCAAGCTGATGGAATTCCTGGTCTCTGATGAGGCGCAAAGCATCTATGCCGAGCAGAATTATGAATATCCGGTCAAGCCCGGTGTCGCCTGGTCACCGCTGCTCGAAAGCTGGGGCCGGTTCAAGCAAGACGACATGCCGTTGCAGGCTATCGCTGAAAACCGGGCCAAAGCCCTAAAACTGGTGCAAAAGGTACGTTTTGACGACGGACCAGAATCCTGAGGCTTGGCCTTGACCTCCCAAACCGTTATGCTCCTCCTTCTTAATAGCAATTAAGCGAGCGCATGACCGTCAAGACCCTCACCCATCAGATCGAGAAGCTGTGCGAGCAAAAAGGTTTGCGCATGACCGAGCAACGCCGGGTTATTGCCCGGGTGCTCTCCAAAGCCAGCGATCACCCGGATGTGGAAGAACTGCACCGCCGGGCGGCGGCCATTGACAACCGGATTTCCATCTCGACGGTCTATCGGACGGTCCGCCTGCTTGAAGAAGCCAACATTATCGAGCGCCATGACTTCAAGGACGGCCGGGCGCGCTATGAAGAGGCGTCAGAGGATCATCATGACCATCTGATCGATATGAAAACCGGTGAGGTTATTGAGTTTCTGGACGAGGAGATCGAAGCCCTTCAGGAAAAAATAGCCGCGAAGCTGGGCTACAGGCTGGTCGATCACCGGCTGGAACTTTATGGCGTGCCCCTGAAACCGTCCGACTAATTCTCTTCCATCATTTGGCTAAACAGACGATCTACATCCTCCCGCCGGGCCAGGTCTGAGGCCGATGTCAGGGCGGCGGCGGCACCCGTTGCCAAGGCATATTTCAAGGCCCGCTTCTCAGGCCAATCCCGACAGAGGGCGAGGACCATGGCCGCCATGAAGCTGTCCCCTGCCCCGACCGCGCTGATCTCCTTAACCGGTGGGGAAACTGCCTCTACCAACCCTGCATCCGAGATTAAAACGGCCCCCTCTGCTCCTTTTGTCACCACCAGCTTATTGATTGAGCCGCGCTCAACCAGCGCCTGCCCTTCCCTCAGCCAGTCTGTTCCAAGCAGATCGGTGATCTCGCGCTCATTGACCTTCAACAGCCCGATGGGGGCATCAAGAGCCTGCTGCAAGGGGGCTCCGGAGGTATCAAGCGCAAAGAAAATGCCGGCCCCATGACACCGCCGGGCAATATCTGCATAAATGTCATCCGCCACGCCGGGGGGCAAGCTGCCGGATGCGATGATGGCTTTGGGGTTCTGAGGTCCTGCGAACAACCGCTCCAGCAGCAGATCGACCTCAAGCCGGGTCATTTCGGAGCCCGGCAGGACAAAGCGAAACTGCTTGCCTGTCGAGATTTCGGTGACCGCGAAATTCTGGCGGGTCATGGCAGTGATTTCATGAAGGTAGTAGGACACATCCTCGGCCTTCAAGAGGGAGACCAGGAGCCGCCCCACGCCACCGCCCGCCGCGATATGGGCGATGGTGGTTCCGCCCAGCCGCTGGAGGATCCGGGCGACATTCACCCCGCCGCCGCCGGGATCGTAAACCGCGTTTTCGCAGCGGATCTTCAGGGTGTCAACAACCTCTGGCGCATCAATGGAAACATCGACCGCTGGATTGAGAGTAAGGGTGAGAATTAAATTGTTACCCATTCATTTTACTCACTTTTAAACGCATCTACCGCCATCAACTTCCATACAGACACCGGTCAGGAACTCCGCCTCATCAGAACATAGAAAACTGGCAGCTGCGGCGATATCAGTTGGTTTGGACAAGCGCCCAAGCGGGATGGTGGCAACGAAAGCAGCCCGGGTCTCTGGTGTGTCCTCACCCAAGAACGTGGGCAGCAAGGGTGTGTCGCCAGCCACTGGATTGATCGCATTCACCCGAATCTTATCGGGGGCCAACTCGACCGCCATGGACTTGGTCATGGTGATCATCGCGCCCTTTGTGGCGTTGTACCAAGTGAGGCCGGGGCGCGGACGGACCCCAGCGGTGGAGGCAATATTGAGGAACACTCCGCCCCCCTGAGCCCGCATCACCGGCACCGCATGGCGGGCTGCCAGATAAACTGATTTGACATTTACCGCGAACAGCCGATCAAAGGTGGCTTCATCCACATCCAACAGGCTGGCACGGGTATGGGCAATGCCGGCATTGTTGACGAAAATATCGAGCGCGCCGAACTCAGCTACAGACTTCTCGACCAGCGAACGCATATCCCCATCAGCGGAGACATCGCAATGGATGGCCCTGACTGCCCCCCCTAGGTCCCGCGCTCTTTGAGCCGCCAGATCGTCCTGAATATCGGCGATGATCACCTGAGCGCCTTCCGAAACAAAACGCTCAACAATCCCCAGGCCGAAGCCCGACGCGCCGCCGGTGACCACTGCAGTTTTCCCTTCAAGTCTCATTCTCACTCCTAAGGTTGAGATTTGTGTTATTCTTAAACCTTCGGGAGGCAACCGTGAACCGATAGATTAAAGGGCGCGCACAATGAGCAATTTACAGAATAAACAATTGAGCATCGGGCAGCTGATTGACCTCCGCCTGGACCGCCGCGACGCTCTGAAGGGAATGGGTGGGGCAGCGATTGTGGCAGGCGCGTCCGGGGTGATGCCTCTGATGGCCA
>Ga0256847_1001589_pt1 | contig 11257 bp, 14 predicted proteins | sample TeddybearmetaG_FD_189099 | JGI IMG/M metagenome (GOLD analysis project Ga0256847, IMG submission 189099) | Hydrothermal vent microbial communities from East Pacific Rise, Pacific Ocean - Teddybear | ecosystem: Environmental > Aquatic > Marine > Hydrothermal vents | place: Pacific Ocean: East... | reverse complement strand
AGGCCTATTTCAAAAAAATTTGTAGCAAAGTTTCCAGAGCGTAAATTAATATTTCCCTTTTCGTCATAGAAATCACCGTCTTGACCATTTGAATGATGTGCAATTCTTCCAAAAAAAGTGTTGTGGTTTTTTGAGTCTTTATAATCTGCTAAATAATAAAATGAAATTTGAGGCATATAACTTGGCGTACGTACTGGAAAAGATTCTTCATTATACATTCTAATAATTACTTGAGAAGTAAGAACAGCCATTAATTTGGAATCTTTACGCTGCCTAATAATAAAACTTGGACTAATATTAGCTTCAAATAATATAGGTGCTATGTTTCCAATATCTGTTGGAAATGTAACATAACTATCGCTTTGGTTTACCAATGCTATTTTAGTAAGATTAAGCCTTGGGATGCTATCTTTGATTTCTTGCGAATAAATATCACTAAGAAAAAAAATTAAAAGCAAACTATAAATATATGTTTTCATATTTATAAATAAATAACTTTTATAGTTTTGGTGGTATTAGAAGTTAATTGAAAACTTGCTTTAGAAAATTTTGGTCGATTTGTTATCCCAATAGATTCATAATTTGAAAAGCCAATACCTTCTTTTGGCATTATAAACTTCTTATCTATTTTGCCATTCTCATTTTCATCATGTAAAATATTAATCGCGTATATTCCTTTAGGTAAATTATTAAAAGTTATAGTTGCTGAATTATTGTTTATAACGGCAATCTCTTTTTTGTAATATTTCTTGTACTTTTCATCAGGGATAGATCCTTCTTTGTTATATATAGCAAATTGAAGAACTCCATTTGAGTTTCGTAAATCTTTCACAATTATTGTTAGAGAGTAAGTTTTTTCAATATTTTGAGCGTTAGAAGACATAAAGATTGTCATAACAACTAGTATGAATATTTTTTTAATCATTTAAATAGTTGTTATGTATTTTCTTATTCCACTTTATTGTTATTAAATATACTAGTAACATAAAAACTAGAGTAACGGTAATTCTGAAAAACAAAGCTCCAATAGTTTTTGTTTCATATAGTCCTTCAGAATTAATATGAAAATAAAAACCAATTAAAGCAAAGATTAATAATAATACAGAAATCAGTAAAGGTTTAATAGTCCATTTTTCTAATTTAATTATTCCATAAATAGCTAAAATATAAAGTAAGCTGCTTATAAAATTAGCCCAAACAACGAATAATACATAATTACCTTCTTTTTCTCTAATGCCAAACAAGTCAAATAGTACAGAGCTGCTTAAAAACAGGGTTAATAATGCGAAAGACGTTAGTGTAATTATCAAAATATATTTAAGTGCTTTTTTCATATCAATAGATTTAAGTAGTTTTTTTATAACTCCAAACGGCAAGTCCATTCATGATAATTGCATAAGCTGTTGTTTTTAAAAGCTGCGGTATGATATCAGTAAAACTTGCACCTTTAAGCATGACCATTCGCATGACCTCTACAAAGTATTTTATGGGGTTAAATTCGGTTACAATTTGTGCCCATTGTGGCATACTTTCGATAGGGGTAAAGAGTCCGCTCATTAAAATAAAAATAACAACAAAAAACCAAGCAATAAACATGGCTTGTTGTTGAGTATCGGTAAAATTTGAAATAAAGAAACCCATTCCTAAAATCACCAATAAATAAATTCCTGTATAAAAATAAATAAGCAATATGCTTCCAAGCATAGGGACATTAAAAATTACTTTACCCAGTATTAATCCAATAGTGAGTAAACCAAAACCAATAACCCAAAACGGAAATAGTTTTCCAATAATGAATTGATATTTTTTTATGGGCGTTACATTTATTTGCTCTAAAGTGCCAATTTCTTTTTCACGAACAATGTTCATACCAGATAAAAACAAAGTAATCATAGTTACTAATAAAACCAAGATTCCAGGAACCATAAAAGTTTTATAGTTTAATGTTTTGTTATACCAAAATGAAGGGATTGTTTCGATTATTTTTGGAATATAATTTTCTCCTTCACTCACCGATAATAATGACTGCATTAAACGTGCTGTGGCATTTTTGTTAAAACCTTGTACAATTTGGTTTATATAGACATTTTCAACGCCTGCTGCGGCGCCATCGATTGCATTAATCGTTACCGAAAGCGATGTTCTTTTTTCTTTTAATAGATCTCTTTCGAAGTACTGCGGAATTTCTAATACTACATCAACGTCACCTTTTAACATAGCTGAACTTGCTTCTTTTTCAGAAGAAAAATGGGTAAGTACATTAAAATATGTGGAAGCTTCAAATTTATCGATTAAGGCTCTTGAAAATGAAGTTTTATCATTATCGATATATGAAAATTTAATATTTTTTATTTCAAAAGTTGCAGCATTAGATAGGATTACTAATTGTAATAATGGTAAAATAAAAATAATAGGAAGCATCCCTTTATTTCTAAAGATTTGCTTGAACTCTTTTCGTATTATGTAGCCAATCGTTTTCATTTTACTCCAATCTAATTTTATATTTTTTTACGCTCAATCCCATAAAAAATACTGTCATCCCTATTAAAATCAATGTTTCTTTCCATATAAATGAAATGCCAACACCTTTAAGCATAATTGCTTTTAAAATAACAATAAACCATTTTGCAGGAATGATATTGCTTATTACTTGTAAGGGTAAAGGCATGCTTGTTATTGGAAAAATAAACCCAGAAAGTAATATTACAGGAAGCATTAATCCCATTAAGGAAATCATCATAGCTGTTTGCTGTGTTTTTGAAATAGTTGAAATTAATATTCCGAGGGATAAGGCATTAATAATAAATAAAATACTTTCAAACCCCAATAAAAACATACTTCCTTTAACGGGCATTTTAAAGATAAAGATGCTAAGTAAAATTATTACTATTGCGTTTATAACCGATAAAAATATATATGGAAATACTTTTCCTATAATTACCTGAACAGGTTTTATTGGTGAAACCAATAATATTTCCATAGTCCCTAATTCCTTTTCACGAGTAATAGATATTGAGGTCATCATGGCCGAAACTAACATTAAAATGATGGTCATTACTCCCGGTACAAACATAAATACACTTTTTAATTCGGGGTTGTAATTCATCCGGGTTTGAGGTACAATTTGATAAGCAATAGTTATATTTTTATTAAGTTCTTGTTGGTATTTTTGTGTTATTGAGTTTATATAATTACTAACTGTATTGGCTGTATTTGGGTCTGTAGCATCTGTAATAATCTGTAAGGTTGCTTTGTTTTCTTTTATTAGTTTTTTGCTAAAATCTTTTTCGAAAATTAAAACTGCTTTCACTTGCCCTTTTTTGAAAACAGCTTCAATTTCAGCTTCATTTTCTATAAGTTGTTTGTTGCTAAAATATTTTGAAGCTGTAATTTTATTAATGATTTCTATTGTAGTTTCATCTTTCGATTTGTCGAAAATTGCAATATCTACATTGTTAATTTCATTTGTAATTGCAAATCCAAAAAGCATGATTTGTGCAATTGGCATTCCGAAGAGAATAAACAAAGAACGCTTATCTCTAAAGATATGATAAAACTCTTTTTTTACAAATCCTATAAACCGTTTCATCCTCTTGCTAATTTTAAAAACACGTCATTCATATTAGTTACTCCAAACTGTTCTTTTAATTTTTTTGGAGTATCTAATGCTTCAATCTTTCCATTAACCATAATCGATACTCGATCGCAGTATTCGGCTTCATCCATATAGTGTGTAGTTACAAAAACAGTGGTGCCATGATGGGCCGTTTTATAAATCATTTCCCAAAACTGTCGTCGTGTTATTGGGTCGACACCACCAGTTGGCTCATCTAAAAAAATTATTTTTGGCTCGTGTAATAAGGCAACCGAAAAGGATAATTTTTGTTTCCAACCCAATGGTAACGAACTAACCAGTTCTTTTTCTACTTCTTGCAAGCCTAAATCATGGATGAGTTCTTTAGACTTTAGTTTAATTTGTTTACGAGATAATCCATATATACCACCAAAAAACGTAATGTTTTCTTTTACTGTTAAATCATCATACAAAGCAAATTTCTGACTCATGTAACCGATATTTTTTTTAATATCATCTGGGTTCGAATACACATTATAATTAGCGACATGAGCTTCACCCGAAGTTGGTTTAGAAATACCAATAAGCATTTTCATTGCCGTCGTTTTTCCAGCGCCATTTGCTCCTAAAAAACCAAATATTTCTCCTTGTTTAACTTCAAAACTAATTTTATTGACAGCCGTGAAATCACCAAATGTTTTGGTGAGGTTTTTAACTTGTATGACGTTTTTATTTTTCATTTTTTATCTCGCTAACTCCATAAAGGTGTCTTCAATAGTTGTTTCGGTAGGTTTAATAATAATACCTTCGAGACCTTTTTTAATTAAAAATTCATGCAATTTATCTATTTTAAAATCGGCTCGTTTATCGGTATAATGAACAAATTCTCCAAAAGGATACACACTATGATTGTGTTTGTATTCATTCAAACTTTCGATAAGTTGATACATGTTATCTGCTCGCACATCATAAATTGTTTTAGGGTATTTGCTTACAATTTCTTGTGGAGTGTCTATTTGTAAAATTTTACCATCTTGTATTAGGGCAATTCGATCACACAAAGCTGCTTCATCCATGTATGGTGTTGAAACTAAAATTGTGATACCCTTTTTTTGAAGGCGTTTTAGCATTTCCCAAAATTCTTTTCGTGAAACTGGATCAACACCCGTTGTAGGTTCATCTAAAAATAAAACCTTGGGTTTATGAATTAATGCACAACACAGCGCTAATTTTTGTTTCATTCCTCCAGATAATTTTCCTGCTCTACGGTTTTTAAAAGGCTCTATTTGAACATAAATATCTTTTATTAACTCGTAGTTTTCTTCTATGGTTGTTGCAAAGATTGTTGCAAAAAAAGTTAAGTTCTCTTTAACTGTTAAATCTTGGTATAACGAAAATCGACCGGGCATATAGCCAACGTTTTTTCGTATTTCTTTATAGCTTTTTATAACATCATATTCAGAAACACTTGCGGTACCGTTATCGGCAATAAGAAGGGTTGTTAAAATTCTAAAAAGCGTAGTTTTTCCAGCTCCATCTGGACCAATTAACCCAAAAAGTTCACCTTCTTTCACCTCAAAAGAAATGTCTTTTAAGGCTTCTACATCTTTAAATGATTTACTAATATGTTGTACAGAAATACTCAACTTTATTCAAAATAATTTTTGTAATGCGATAAATGTTTATTCATAGTTTCATAACTTTTTTTGCATCTTTCTAAATCAGAAGATTCAAATTCTTCAAATAAACCTAACATTGGTTTTAAATAGTTATGTAACTGATTGTGGGCTTCACCTTTCATGGTACATTTTGCAAAAATATCTGAAAACTCTGCCTCAAGTTTCACTTTTAACTCAACATAAGAATCAGTTGATTCTCGATTAGAGATAGTGCCCATTAATAATTGCATTTTTTTAATGCCATCGGTAGTTTCTGGATTTGCAAGCCATTTTTCACCATTATTCAATATTACTGGCGAACCTTCTTCATGATGCTCGGTTTCAGGTTGTTTGACTTCGGTTATTTCTTCTTTTACAGTCGTTTTTTCTTTTTTTTCTGTGTTGTTTCCACAGGAGGTAGCAAAAACCATAATTGCTAGAATTGTAATTAGTTTAAATACTTGTTTCATTTATTTTAGTTTTTATTGTTTTTCATTCCTTTACCTTTTCCCATTCCATTACCATCACCATGCATTTCTTTAAAATGAGCTTTAAACCAAACAGGTTGTTCAAGTTCGTTATCGTACATATAATCTCCAATTTTCTGAAGTACCTCAGTCTCTAAAGCTATTTTTGGCATTACCTTAAATTCACCTACTGCACCTTTCATAAGCGCTTTTTCTTCACTTGGGTTTTGAACCCAATCGATCATTGCATTTGTAAATTCTTCTTTGGTAGAATATTGCATACTATAACGTCTTTTTACGGCAACAAAAGGTGGTGCAATAATATCGTCATGCGATTTAGTTTCTGGGTTATGACATGCAAAACAATTTGTTTCCATTAAGGTGTAACCATCTTCTTGATTTGTTGTATTTAGGGCGATTTCTTTAGTAGCAATTTCATCGGTGTTTGAATAGGTTGTTTCTTTTTTTGTTTGATTGCAACCAATTAGTATCAAGCTAAAGATTGCTAAAAGCATTAAATTTTTCATGATTATATTTTTTAAATTAATAATGTTATTGTTCTTTATTTTGAATCCACATTTCTGCAGGCATTCCAATTTTTAAACTTCCGTCGTTTGTAACATTTATTTTCACGGCATAAACTAGATTTATTCGCTCTTCTTTAGTTTGTATTATTTTAGGTGTAAATTCTGCTTCCGAAGAAATCCATGTAATGATTCCATCATAATTTTTCATGTCTTTATTCGAGTCTATTTTAACAGTTACTCGTTGCCCGATTTTTATATTTGCCAATTGCGATTCGCTTATGTAAACACGAAGTTGCATGATGTTTAAATCGGCAATTTTATAAAGAGGTTTTCCAAATGAAGAAACTTCGTTAGGCTCTGTGTATTTTACTAAAACAGTGCCACTTACAGGGTTTGTAATTATGCTTTTTTGTAGTTGGTCTTCAATTTGTTTAATCTGTACATCAATGCTTTTTAATTCGTTTACAATAGGTGCATTTTGAGTTTCGACACTTCTTATTTGATTTTTTATCACACTAACTTGTCCTGTAACATCGTCTAGTTGTTTTTGAGTACCTGCGTTTTCTTTAATCAAGTTTTCAATCCTTGTTTTTGAAATATTTACTGTGTTTAGTTGTGCTTTTAGTACACTTATTTGTGATAAAACTCCTTTAGATTTTGAACGAATTACATTTTTTGTTGCAATTAATTGCTCCTTTTTTAATGATAGCTGAATGGTGTCAATAAGCCCTACAATCGTTCCTTTTTCAACAACTTGCCCTTCTTCTATAGTAAACTGTACTAATTTACCATTTCCTTCTGCTGAAATAGTTATTTCTGTGGCTTCAAAGTTTCCATAACCATCGGCTTTATCACCATTTTCATTACATGAAGTAAACAAACTTGCAAGTAATAATATTCCTAATATTTTATTGATTTTCATCTTATTTATTTTCGTTTTTTATCAATTTCCTTGAGTTGTTTTGTAAATAGCTTTAGCAAATAACATTTCAATTTTATGAGTGCTTAAATTCTTTTCTGCCTCATATAAATTAGTTAGTTCAGTAATATAAACCGACGAGGTAATTACTCCATTTTTTAATTGAGAACTAACCGATTTTAAAACTTTTTTTCTTAATTCGATAATGGTTTTATCACTTTCTATTAATGCTGAAAACTTTTCTATTTCAGCTTCTTGTTGATTTAATTCTATGTTTGTATTTAATTCAAAAATTTCTTGTTGATTTTCGATAATATCTTTATTTATTTGAAGCGATTTTTTTTGTTTTTTAGTTGCATTCCAATCAAAAGGATTCCAGTTTAATTGTATGCCAGCTTGATAAAATGCCTGAAATGAATTGTCTAACATGTTTAAACCAGGGTTTCCATAACCACCTGTTGCAAAACCCATTAATTTGGGTGTATTTTTTTTAGAAATTAATTCTTCTGAAGCTTCAATTTGTTTCTTTTGAAGTTGAAATAAATCTATTTCGGGGCGGTTAATATTAGTATTTAAATTTGAAACTATTTCTGGGTTTTCTAAGGTTATTTCTTTCGAAACTTCTATGCCAATTAATGTTGAAAGTGTTTCAACTAAACTAGTTTTTGTAAGATCAATTTCTATAAACTGTTGTTCGATTTTTAATAATTCGGCCTCTAAAATTTTATCAGAAGCTGGAAGTAATACTCCATATTTAATGCCAGCTTTTACTTCTTGAAGTTTGTTTTCTAATTGTGTTTTCTTTGCATTTAACAACTTTTTGTTGTCTTGAATTAATAATATTGAAAAGTAAATCTGGTTAACACGATTGTTTAATTGATATAACGTTACCTCAAGTTGTTTTTGTTGTGTTTTTAATTCGTTTATTTTAAGCTCTTTTGACGCTTTAATTAGACCGCCATCATAGATTAGTTGGTTTACCGATAAAGTTGCTTTGTATTGATCTTTATTGGGTGCTTCAATTGTTGTTCCTGGTAATGATATGGGGATTTCAATTACATCAGATTGATAGGTTGCCTGAGCAGAAAAATTAAATTTTGGTAAGTTTTCAGTATTAATTACCTCCAAGTCAAAAGCGTTTTGCTTTTCTAAAAAGTTGGCTTGTTTTGCTAAAGGGTAGTTTTCTTTTACTAAAGTATAGCAATCTTCCAGACTTAATGATTTTTGAGCAAATGCAACAAAAGTTATTAATAAGAAAGTTAATGTTGTAAGCCGTTTCATTTTGTTATTTTTATCGAGTTTATAATGAAGTTTGCTACCTCAGTTTTTCGCTCATTAATTAATGTTTTGTATTCAGAATCAGTAGTTCTTGTTAACCCTTTTAATAATGGTGCACCGATAAACGGAAAAATATTTAAGGACATAATATTAATAAATAATTGTTCTCCCTTAATTGGTCTTATTTTGCCATTAAGTATATTTTCATCTACTTGTTTTTTAAATTTCTCTATATTCGGAAAGTTTTTTTCTGCAACTAATCTTTCTACGAAATTTGGATTTCTGTTTAATTCTTGAATTACAAAATTTGGGATATAAGGGTGCTTGATTACAAATGAGATATAATTATTTGTAAAGTTTTTTATTTTATCAAATAATGAATTATCTGCGTTTATTATTTCGTTTAGCTGAGGTGCTAATAATGAAAATGCATTTATAAAAACAGCTTCAAAAAGTAGTTGTTTACTTCTGTAATAGTAATGAAGCATTGCTTTGTTAATACCAGCTTCGTCTGCAATTTCTTGCATTCTAGCGCCTGCCATTCCTTTAAACTGAAAAACACGTTTCGCAGCATTTAATATTCCAGTTTCTGTTGTAGTATCTTTCTTTTTATTCATTATTCAACTATATAGTTTAACCATCTGGTTAGCAAAGATAGAAAAAATTTTCATCCTAAAAAAAGAATGCTTAATTCTTACTTTGATAATTGTTTGTTAAAGGCTTTTAAATGGTTTTGAGATGCCTTTAATAAATTTGAGTACACTTGCTTAGCCTCATCATTTTCACTGTTTTTAATAGCTTCTTCAAGATCTTTTATATCTTTTTCTTCAACAAGTTTGCCTACTTCTAATGCATCATAGATAGATTTAGAACCCTTTTTAATTAAATCGTCATACAGTGTTTGAAGGTCATTATTATAAAATACACCTCTTTTAGTACTAACTTTAAAATCGATATTATTCTTGTTAAGTAAATCCTGAATCATATTAATATGACGTTGTTCACTATGCTTAATATTATTGAATACTTTCAAGTTCCATAGATTTGCTAAAAACTCGTATGCATCTCTAGCTACTTTTTCTTCTTCTACCATAAACTTCATATCGTTATCTTCTATTGTTGTGCTATTTTGACTGATAGCATTTATCGAAAACAGGATAAACAGTAGCATTATAGTTTTTCTAATTACAGTTTTCATGATCTTCGTTTAATATTTCATTATACTCTTCTATTGATAAAAATTGTGGCGTATATGTATCGTTATTTGCTATAATAGTCGACACAAAACTTCTTAAGTGATTTCTTGAACCACACTTTAGTGTTTCATAAACTTCAATAATACTTGTACTTTCAATTTCATTAATATAATTTTCAAGATCTACAATATCTAAATCTTCTATTGTGGCACCAATTTTTAAAGCATTATTTAAGCTAGTTTGTCCATCTATTATAAATTGATTATAATAATTTTGTAAAGCTACATTTTCAAACTCACCAATTGGTAATATGCTAAATGCAATATCGTTTTGTGTTAGCAAGTCGGCTACTGCATTCATATGTGTTTGTTCACTATTACTAATATTTGAGAAAACATTTATAGACCATAAATTGTTTAAATAAATATAGGTGTCTCTGGCTAATTTTTCCTCTTCTAACATAAATAGTAAACTTTCTTTCTCTAGTTGGGTAAAGTTTAAAGAGGCTTCTTGTGGATTTTCGTCATCATTATTATCGCAAGAGAACATTAAGATAAAACTTAAAATACTTAGCGAAATGACTAGTAATCTTTTTGTTTTTAATTTTTTCATGTTGAGTGTTTTTAAATTATAGTACAAATCTCTACCAATTTGAGTATCTCAACAGTTACATTTGTTACATAATTAACCAAGTGGTTAAACTTTATGGTTAATTATTTGTTAATTTTTATTTAAAATAAAGTCAATTCAATCTTTCAGAAAATAAATAATATGATACTATAAAGTATTCATATAAACTCTATCAAATATTTAATATGGTAAGTGAAAACATAAGGAAACTTGTTTGAGGCTGAATACTAAAACAGTATAGATTTTCTATCATTTTTTTTGTTAAAATGAAAGCATTTTCTTGTTTCATGATAAAAGTCAACTTTTAAAATTTTTATAGTATATAACTTTGCAACTATGAAAAGTGGGAAACTTTTATTTACATTATTTTTTACAACTGTTATTTTGTATAATAGTTTGCGTGTTCCACTTACCTATGCATACTATTATTTAGATAATGCTGGATTTACGGAACTGTTTTGTGTAAATATTAATAAGCCAGAACTAAAATGTAATGGAAAATGTCATTTAAAAAAAGTTACAAAAGAGATGCCTAGCAACGACGAATCTCCTTATTCGTTAATTAAATATAAAGAGATTCCGCTATTTGTTATAAGTAAATGCTCTTATAAATTAAAAGGTGTAAAAAAGAACAAACAATTACAAATAGAGTATATAAACTTATATTCTTACCTAGAGAGTCACTCTATTTATCACCCTCCCAAAGTATAATTAATCTTTTATTATATACTGATATTTAATAGCGCTTGCGTTGTTGAATACCTATTTTATTAATACTATTAATTATAAAAAAATGAAAACTATTTATAGTGTGCTTTTCAGTATGCTTATATTTTCTATATCTTTTTCTCAAGAGAATAATGAAAAAGAAGTAGATTCAATAAAAACAAAACAAATAGAAATTGACGAAGTAATTGTGGTTGGAAATGTAAAAACGGCTCCAGTATTTTCTTCAGTTTCTGTAGATAATACCGAGAAAATTGTACAACCAAAAAATGTAGCAGATCT
>Ga0256847_1001588_pt1 | contig 11257 bp, 3 predicted proteins | sample TeddybearmetaG_FD_189099 | JGI IMG/M metagenome (GOLD analysis project Ga0256847, IMG submission 189099) | Hydrothermal vent microbial communities from East Pacific Rise, Pacific Ocean - Teddybear | ecosystem: Environmental > Aquatic > Marine > Hydrothermal vents | place: Pacific Ocean: East... | reverse complement strand
AGATTATTAAAATAAAACAGATTTGGGAATAAATTAATGAAAAAAAAATATAATTTAATCGGGGTACTCCTCTTCTTTTTCTCTTTGTCTATTATTAACGCTGCAACTTATGATTTGAAAACAGCGCAGGCATTACTAAAAAGTGAGGGGTTTAATCCAGGGCTTATTGATGGTTTCAGTGGTCAAAGAACAATAAAAGCCATTATGGACTACCAAGCTTTTCATAACTTAGATGAAACAGGAGAGCTTAACCAAGAAACTTGGTCATCTTTAACAAAAGAAGTACAAAGTAATCCTGTACAAGTTCAAATGAGTCATAGAGTTGGAGCCTCCTCTGGAAATTATCAGCAAATAGAAAAATTTGAACAACGTTTTTCAAATATTGAGCATTTATTGAATGTTCTTATTTCAAAACAACCTTCTACTGCTACAAAACCAATAATGCAGAATAAAACACCAGCAATAAAAGTTGTTAAACAAAATATACCTCAAGCAGGTAATCGTTTTACGACAGATGTAAGTCATTATAAACCTAAAACAACAGATAAAAAATTAGTCATTGGGGTACCTGCTCAACGAAGTGTCAAACATTCCAAGAAAAAATGGGGATTATTAGCAAAATATTTATCTGCTAATTTAGAAGGTTATACTTTTGAATTAAGACCTTTGATTATTTCTGAACTATATAAACAAGCAAATGATTTAGATTATATTTTAGGAAATCCAAAATTATTTGTTCAATTTGAATATAACTATGGATTTCGTCCTATTGTAACATTACGTAATCTCCGATTAGGAAAAGCTTATGATCGATTTGGAGTTGTATTATTTACTAAAAAAGATTCAGGTATTAAGACCATTGAAGATTTGAAAGATAAAAAAATGGGGATGTTGGGTAAAAAAGCATGGGGAGGTTGGGTGCTTGGTTGGCATACTATGATAAAACAGGGCTTTGATCCTTATAAAGAAATGGCTGAAATTATTCCGTTAGGTAGCCATTTTAAAGTTATTGACGCGGTTCGAGAGGGTAAAGTGGATGCAGGGGTCGTACGAACAGACATACTAGAGCGTTTAAAACAGGAAAATGATTTTACAATTATTAATCAAAATAAAGAATATGGCGATTCCTTCCCTTTCCAACTAAGTTCTAAACTTTATCCTGAATGGGTTTTTGCTGCAGGCACAGATACAAATGATATTATTAACCGAAGAATTGCCGCTTTACTGTTAAGTTTAGATGGGACATCTGAAGTATCTAAAAAAGGAAAAAATGCAGGCTGGACAATTTCGGCAAATTACCAAGGGGTTCATACAGTTCTTAGAGATTTAAATTTACCACCTTATGAAAATTATGGCAAAATTACTTTTATTGATGTATTAAAAAAATATTGGGCTGTTATTTTATTAGGTCTTTTATTATTATTAACCTTCCTTATTTATACTTTATACTTTAGAAAACTCAGTCGTAAATTATCTCAAAGTAATAGCGATCTTATTTCAATTCAAACTAAATTAGTTCAATCTGAAAAAATGGCGGGAATTGGTACCATGATTGCTGGGATTACTCATGAAATAAATACGCCCTTAGCTTTTGCTAAAAGTAATATCACGATGATTAAAGATGAATCTAAAGAAGATAATAAATTACTAAAAGAATTTCACACCCTTGTAAAAGAAAAATTGGTTAATAGTGAGGATGAAGATGAGCTTTCTGAAATAACAGAAGAAGTCGGGGAATATTTAGACGATGATGCTCAAGAAGAAATGATTAATTATGTTGATAAAGGTTTAAATAGTGTATCCAAATTAGTCTTAAGCTTGAAAAACTATAGTCGAGTTGATCGTTCAACCAATGATATTATTGATCTACATGAGGGATTAGATGATACCTTACTCATTGCCAATAATGCCATTAAGCATTTAGTCACCATTGAGAAAAAATATGGGGATATTCCTCAAGTTGAATGTAGCCCAAGTCAAATAAATCAGGTGGTTATGAATACCTTAATGAATGCCATTCATTCAATTGAAGAGAAAAAGCTATTGCATGATGAAAGTTATGAAGGCATTATTAAGCTTGAAACATGGGCTAAAGGGGATTATATCTTTTTGAAAATAGAAGACAATGGAGTGGGGCTTAAAAAAGGCACTAAAAAGCAAATATTTGATCCGATGTTTACCACAAAAGAAGTTGGTAAAGGAATGGGAATGGGGCTTTCTCTAAGCAAGCAAATTATTGCCAATCATCATGGAACAATTTCGGTTGAGTCAAAAGAGAATGAAAGTTGTGCTTTTACTATTAAATTACCCGTAAAACAACCTAAAGTTGCAGAAATGCAAGTGATTTAATAATAATAAGAAGGAAATTTAGGGCTCTTAAACAACAGCCCTAAGTTATCTTGAATATTAACGTCCAAATAAATTCGAGAAACGTTTTCCAATATTTGCAAGAAAAGAAATTCCAATAATATCCAATATTTTAGTTTTTTCTTCCTCAGATATCTCTTCAACCGCATGTCGTTTAACTAATACAGGCGATATCCGTAAAGTCGCTGAATATTGTAAAGCTTGTTGCACATGCCGATATAGTTTTTCTTTTTCCATGGGTTCTGTCAAATAACGAAAGACTTGAGCTTCATTAACTAATTGCATCGCTAATTTAGAATCTTTATCATTCGCAATAACAATAGAAACCAACATAGGAAATTCTGCTTTTAATATTTTTAAAAGTGAAACCGTACTATGATAGTAAGTGGTTGCTTGAACAATAATGGTTAATATATCATCATTTTTAGCTAATAAAGAAACCGCTTTTTGCAAATTATTGGCGCTATGGATTTCAACTTGCTCAAAGTGAGAGGTAATTTTTTCAAGAATATTACTTTCATTATCACCCACAAACAAAAGACTGCCTGTTGTATTATTTGATGAGAGTTCTGATAATGTTTTTTCACCTGTTCCTTGTTGTTCACTTTCCCAAAGTGTTGATGAAATATCAACCGCTTCAGTTATTTTTGTTTTTAAATCACTATTAGACCAAGGTTTTTCTAAGAAACGATAAACTTCACCTGTATTAATACTTTTAATAATATTTTCCATTTCGGCATAACCCGTTAATAGAATTCTCATTGTATTAGGTGATTTTTCTTTAACATGTAAAAGAAGTTCTGCACCGCTCATGCCTGGCATTCGCATATCAGATACGACAACATGAATTTCATTTTGGTCAACAATGTCGAGTGCTTCTTGCTGGTTTGTTGTTGTAATGACATTAAACTTTTTTTGCCGCCTAAATAATAATTTCAGCGAATTTACAATAGCTTCTTCATCATCAACAAATAAAACATTTTTTTTTGCCCCTGTTAATATGCTCATAAGTCTTATTTAGCTACTATATAGCCATAATCTCCAATATTGTTTATCTGTTAAAATTGAATTGATGATACAATTTTTACAGTACCATCACCCCCCTTTGATTGTTGCTAGATCAATACATTTAATGTATATCAACTAATAACTATAGTATAAAAAAAAATATATGCAATCATAATATATTATTTTTTTAATTGTTTTTATTGCTTTTTTTGAATTGATGATTAACTAAATCAATTAATTATATATTATAATAGAAAATAGTTAATTAAGTCGATTTTTTTATAAAAATAATTGACAAAAGTAATAAAATAAGAATTTATTGTTTATTACTTTTGTTATTATTAAGTTATTTTATTATTTTTCCGTCGCTTTAATCGCTGCTGAGAAAGCTTCTTCTAGTTCCTCTGCTTTCATTTCATTATTTTTACTACCTTTATCTATATTGCGAGGGTTTCTGAGTTTACGGCGTTCTTCATGGTGAGATAATCCCGTTCCTGCGGGAATTAAGCGTCCCACAATCACATTTTCTTTTAAACCAACTAAAGGATCGCTAGCACCTCGAATTGCGGCTTCCGTTAAAACTCGGGTTGTTTCTTGGAAAGAAGCTGCCGAAATAAAGGATTCAGTGGCTAAAGATGCTTTAGTAATACCAAGTAATAAAGGATTATAAGAAGCACCCACTTTGCCTTTGGCTTCTAAACGATCATTTTCTTCAATAACGGTTGAACGAGCAACTTGTTCACCCACTAAGAAACGACTGTCTCCTGTGGCACTAATTTCAACTTTACGTAACATTTGACGCACAATAACTTCAATATGTTTATCATTGATTTTTACGCCTTGTAAACGATAAACATCTTGTACTTCTTTAACTAAGAAATCAGCTAAATGTGTTACACCTCGAAGACGTACGATATCATGCAAAATAGGTTCGCCATCAGAAACAACTTCACCACGTTCAATATGCTCCCCTTCAAAGACATTAATATGACGCCATTTAGGGATTAAGGTTTCAACGGTTTCTTCATTTTCCATAGTAATAACAAGTCGTTGTTTGCCTCGGGTTTCCTTACCAAAAGAAACGGTTCCGCTGGCTTCCGCCATAATAGCAGGCTCTTTAGGTTTACGTGCTTCAAATAAATCAGCTACGCGAGGTAAACCACCCGTGATATCCCGTGTTTTTGACGATTCTTGAGGAATTCTGGCTAAAACATCCCCTACTCCCACTTCGGCACCATCGGTTAAATTAACAATGGCATTGGCGGGTAAGAAATATTGTGCGGGTAAATTGGTTCCCGCAATATTAACAGGTTCGCCCTGTGCATCCACTAATTTTAACATGGGGCGCATTTCTTTCCCTGCTAAGGGGCGCTGACCTGGATCAATAATAACAATAGAAGTAACCCCTGTCATTCCGTCTGTAGTTGTTTCAACGGTAACCCCATCAACAAAATCAATAAATTGTAACTGTCCTGCAACCTCAGTAATAACAGGATGGGTATGAGGATCCCAAGTAGCAACAGTTTGACCACCTTCAACAATCCCGCCTTCATTAACCGTAATAATAGAGCCATAGGGTAATTTATAACGTTCTTTCTCACGTCCAACATCATCTGATAATGAAAGCTCACCTGAACGAGAAACAACAATTAAATTTGTATTACTATGCTCAACATATTTAACATTATGTAAATTAACAGTTCCTGCATTTTTAACTTCAATGCTATTGGCAGCCGCCGTACTAGATGCCGCGCCCCCAATATGAAAGGTTCGCATGGTTAACTGGGTACCAGGTTCCCCAATAGATTGGGCAGCAATAACACCCACCGCTTCCCCTTTGTTAATTAAATGCCCGCGAGCTAAATCGCGACCATAACATTGTGCACAAATACCGACTTTGGCATTACAAGTAATGGGAGAGCGAACTTTAACTTGGTCAATCCCCATTTCATCAAGGTGCTCTACTTTAGATTCATCAAGTAATGTGCCTCTGGGATAAATAATATCATCAGTGCCATTTTTAACAATATCGTTAATAGTGACTCGCCCTAAAATCCGTTCACTTAATGGTTCAACAACATCGCCGCCTTCAATAATAGGATTCATTAATAATCCATTTTCAGTGCCACAATCTTCATCTAATACCACTAAATCTTGGGCAACATCCACTAAACGACGTGTTAAATAACCCGAGTTAGCTGTTTTTAAAGCGGTATCTGCTAAACCTTTACGAGCGCCATGAGTTGAAATAAAGTATTGTAATACATTTAAACCTTCGCGGAAATTAGCTGTGATCGGAGTTTCAATAATAGAACCATCAGGTTTTGCCATTAATCCCCGCATGCCTGCTAATTGACGCATTTGAGCCGCTGAACCCCGAGCGCCCGAATCTGCCATAATAAAAACAGAATTAAAGGAGTCTTGAGTTTGTTTATTACCATTTTTATCAATGACTTCATCTTTACCTAAAGCATCCATCATGGCATTGGCAATTTGATCATTGGTATGTGACCAAATATCAACCACTTTATTATAACGTTCACCGTCGGTTACTAGCCCTGCTTCATATTGATCATGAATTTCTTTTACATCTGATTCTGCTGCTTCTAAAATAGCAGGTTTGGTTTCAGGAATAATTAGATCTTGAATTCCAACTGAAACGCCTGCTTTCATTGCAAAACGGAAACCTGTGTACATTAATTGATCAGCAAAAACAACGGTATCTTTTAAACCTAAGCGACGATAGCAAGAATCGACTAAAGCAGAAATTCGTTTTTTACTTAATGTTTGGTTAATAATTTCAAAAGGAAGCCCTTTTGGAACGACATCCCAAAGTAAAACTCGTCCAATCGTTGTATCAATAATTCGGGTATTGGTTTCATCATTGCCTTTATCATCTCGAATGGTTTCGGTAATTCTTACTTTAACTTTGGCTTGTAATGCGGCAAAACCTGATTCATAAGCGCGTTTAACTTCATCAATACCCGATAAAACCATGTCCTCGCCTTTGGCATTAATGCGCTCTCGCGTCATATAATACAAACCAAGAACCACATCTTGTGTTGGAACAATAATGGGTTCACCATTAGCAGGATGCAAGATATTATTACTTGACATCATTAAACTACGAGCTTCAAGTTGTGCTTCAATAGACAAAGGCACATGAACCGCCATTTGATCACCATCAAAATCCGCATTAAAAGCAGTACAAACTAAAGGATGAAGTTGAATCGCTTTACCTTCAATTAAGACAGGTTCAAAAGCTTGAATTCCAAGTCTATGTAAGGTTGGAGCGCGATTTAGCATAATCGGATGTTCACGAATAACATCGGCTAAAATATCCCAAACTTCGGGCGCGCCTTGATCAACCATTTTTTTAGCCACTTTAATCGTAGTTGCTAGCCCTTTAAATTGTAATTTAGAAAAGATAAAAGGTTTAAATAATTCTAAAGCCATTTTCTTTGGTAAACCACATTGATGCAGGCGCAAAGTCGGTCCGACCACAATAACGGAACGTCCTGAATAATCGACCCGTTTACCTAATAGATTTTGACGGAAACGCCCTTGTTTCCCTTTAATCATATCTGCCACGGATTTTAAAGGACGTTTATTAGTCCCTGTAATGGCACGACCGCGGCGTCCATTATCTAATAAAGCATCAACTGATTCTTGTAACATGCGTTTTTCATTGCGCACAATAATATCAGGGGCACTTAAATCTAATAAACGTTTTAAACGATTATTACGATTAATAACCCGACGATATAAATCATTTAAATCGGAAGTGGCAAAACGTCCACCATCAAGTGGCACTAAAGGACGTAAATCAGGCGGTAAAACAGGTAAAACTTCTAAAATAACCCATTCAGGACGATTATCTGAATTTTCAAAAGACTCTAATAATTTTTGTCTTTTTGATAGTTTTTTAATTTTAGTTTCTGATTTAGTGGCATCAATGCCTTCTAAAATAATCTTAATTTCTTCTTTAAGATCCATGGTTTTAAGCAATTGAAAAACGGCTTCGGCACCCATTTTTGCATCAAATTCATCAGAATATTCTTCAATTGCTTCAAGATATTGTTCTTCATTTAATAATTGACCGCGCTCAAGCGTGGTCATATGCGGATCAACGACCACATAAGATTCAAAATAAAGGACTCGTTCGATATCACGTAAGGTCATATTTAATAATAAACCAATTCGTGAAGGCAATGATTTTAAAAACCAAATATGCGCAACAGGGCTTGCTAATTCAATATGCCCCATGCGATCCCGACGTACTTTAGATAAAGTAACTTCAACACCGCATTTTTCACAAACAACGCCACGATGACGCAAGCGTTTATATTTACCACAAAGACATTCGTAATCATTAACAGGACCAAAAATTTTGGCACAAAATAAACCATCACGTTCAGGTTTAAAAGTTCGATAATTAATCGTTTCTGGCTTTTTGACTTCACCATAGGACCAAGAACGGATCATTGCAGGTGATGCAAGACCAATTTGAATTTTATCAAATTCTTCTTTTTGTTCTTGCTTCTTAATTATATTTAAAAGATCTTTCACTTTTTATCCTCTTCGTCTCGATTAGTCTTGAGCCAATTCAATATTAATACATAAGGCTCTAATTTCTTTAACCAGTACATTAAATGATTCAGGCATTCCCGCCACCATTAAATGATCACCATCAACAATGTTTTTATACATTTTAGTCCGTCCATTGACATCATCTGATTTAACCGTCAGCATTTCTTGTAAAGTATAAGCCGCACCATAAGCTTCAAGCGCCCAAACTTCCATTTCACCAAAACGCTGCCCACCAAATTGGGCTTTTCCGCCTAAAGGTTGTTGGGTTACTAGGCTGTAAGGTCCTGTTGAACGGGCATGCATTTTATCATCCACTAAATGGTTGAGTTTTAAGATATACATATAACCCACACTCACTTCACGTTCAAAAGCCTCGCCTGTTCGCCCGTCATATAAAGTTGTTTGACCGCTTTCAGGTAAACCCGCTAATTTAAGTAAATGGCGAATTTCACTTTCGTCTGCACCATCAAAAACGGGTGTTGCCATAGGAACCCCCGAACGTAAATTATTGGCCATTTCAATTAATTCATCATCACCAAAGGAATCTAAATCTTCTTTATGACCACTAAAGTTATAAATATCTTCTAAATACGCTTTTAACTTAGAAAGTTTAACTTTTTCATCTAGCATATCCGAAATACGCTCACCCAAGCCTTTTGCCGCCCAACCTAAATGTAATTCAAGAATCTGTCCAATATTCATTCGAGAAGGAACTCCCAAAGGATTCAATACAATATCAACGGGACGCCCATCGGCAGAATAAGGCATATCTTCAATCGGTACTACTTTTGAAATAACCCCTTTATTACCATGTCTACCCGCCATTTTATCACCCGGTTGAATCCGTCTTTTAACCGCCAGATAAACCTTTACCATTCGTAAAACACCGGGTGCTAAATCATCTCCTGTTGATAATTTACGTTTTTTCTCGGCATAATTTTCTTTCATGGTTTCGCGTTGCGTTTTAATTTGGTTTTCAACCACTTTAGCTTCTTTTGCAACGTCTTTATCACGCACTCGAATTTCCATCCAGTGTTCAGGCTTGATACTATCTAAATATTCAATGGTTATTTTTTGCCCTGCTCTTAAACCATTTGGACCACTGCCATCCGAAACTTGATCGACAATAATGGTGTAAATACGGGAGAAAGCATCATCTTCCATAATGCGTAATTGATCATTTAAATCATTGCGATAACGTTCTAATTCAGATTCTTCAATTTCAATGGCTCGGGCATCTTTTTCAACACCATCCCGAGTAAATACTTGAACATCAATAACTGTACCTGATTTACTTGCACCGACTCGTAAAGAAGAATCTTTAACATCGGATGCTTTTTCGCCAAAAATAGCTCTTAATAATTTCTCTTCTGGGGTTAATTGAGTTTCACTTTTAGGGGTTACTTTACCCACTAAAATATCACCGCCCGTAACTTCTGCACCAATATAAACAATCCCTGATTCATCTAATTTAGCTAAGGCTGATTCACTGACATTGGGAATATCTGCTGAAATTTCTTCAGGACCCATTTTGGTATCCCGTGCCATACAGGTTAATTCTTCAATATGAATGGTTGTAAAACGATCTTCTTCAACCACTCTTTCAGAAATTAAAATAGAATCTTCAAAGTTATAACCTTGCCAAGGCATAAATGCCACCAGCATATTTTGACCTAATGCCAATTCACCTAAATCAGTCGACGGACCATCTGCCATAATATCGCCACGGGCAATTTTATCGCCTACTTTGACAATGGGACGTTGATTAATACAGGTATTTTGATTAGAACGGGTATATTTAACTAAATTATAAATATCAACACCTGATTGCCCCGCCGTTGCTTCGCTGTCATTGACTCGAATAACAATCCGTCCCGCATCCACATTTTCAACGGTGCCGCCGCGTTTCGCAACCACGGTAACCCCTGAATCTGCCGCAACCACTCGCTCCATTCCCGTACCCACTAATGCTTTTTGAGCATTCAATGTTGGCACAGCTTGGCGTTGCATATTAGATCCCATTAAAGCGCGGTTGGCATCATCATGTTCTAAAAATGGAATCATTGATGCGGCAACAGAAACAATCTGTTTTGGGCTGACATCAATATAATCCACTTTTTCAGGAGAAGACAAAGTGAATTCATTTTTATGACGACAAGAAATTAGTTCAGCCGTTAATTTACCTGATTCATCTAATTCAGAATTGGCTTGAGCAATAATATAACGACTTTCTTCAATCGCAGAAAGATATTCAACCTCTCCTGTTATCTTACAATCTAGCACCTTCTGATAAGGTGTTTCTAAAAATCCATAAGAATTTGTGCGAGAATAAACGGCTAAAGAGTTAATTAAACCAATATTAGGTCCTTCAGGTGTTTCAATCGGACAAACCCGACCGTAATGGGTTGGATGAACATCTCGAACTTCAAAACCTGCCCGCTCACGAGCCAAACCACCCGGTCCTAAAGCAGAAACACGGCGTTTATGGGTAATTTCAGAAAGAGGATTATTTTGATCCATAAATTGAGATAATTGACTTGAACCAAAAAATTCTCGAATAGCGGCTGAAACAGGTTTGGCATTAATTAATGCTTGTGGAGCTAAACCTTCTGATTCAGCAAGCGTTAAGCGCTCTTTAACAGCTCTTTCAACTCGAACTAAACCAATTCTAAATTGGTTTTCAGTCATTTCACCCACGCTCCGAATACGGCGATTTCCTAGATGATCAATATCATCTACAATGCCCCGTCCATTACGGATTTCAACTAAAGTTTTTAAGACATCAACAATGTCTATTTTGGATAAAATACCCTCACCAAACTCATCTTCTCGTTCCAAACGCATATTAAATTTCATGCGCCCCACTTTAGATAAATCATAGCGTTCAGGCGTAAAAAATAAATTTTTAAATAAATTAGCCGCCGCATCTACCGTTGCAGGCTCGCCTGGACGCATCATTTTATAAATTTCAGCTTGGGCTTCTTCTTTTGTTTGACTGGGTTCAATGCGTAAAGTATCTGAAATAAAAGAACCCTGATCTAAATCATTGGTAAATAAGGTTTCTATTTTTTTAATGCCATGATCACGAAGCACAACCAACATTCCCTCGGTTACTTCATCATTGGCACGAGCAATTAATTCACCACTGACTTTATCTTTAATATCATTTGCAACGGCTTTGCCAAATAAATAATCTTCTTGAACTTCAAGACGACTAATACCTGCTTTATCAAGCTGTTTAATATGTCGAGCAGTGACTCTTCGCCCTGCTTCAACAATCACATTATCACCT
>Ga0256847_1001587_pt1 | contig 11261 bp, 10 predicted proteins | sample TeddybearmetaG_FD_189099 | JGI IMG/M metagenome (GOLD analysis project Ga0256847, IMG submission 189099) | Hydrothermal vent microbial communities from East Pacific Rise, Pacific Ocean - Teddybear | ecosystem: Environmental > Aquatic > Marine > Hydrothermal vents | place: Pacific Ocean: East... | reverse complement strand
CAAATCAAAAATTTCAATTTTCCCCTACAATTGGTGTCTATCTGGGTTCCCAAAATTTCTATGAAGAATATTATATGAATGATAGGTTTGGCAATGGAAGTCGAGGTAACGGACAAGGAAGTGAAAATACAATTCCGCAAACTAACACTACTATTAGTATACAGGAAAGTGAGAACATAAATCTTATGGCAATTGAATTAAGTTTACCTATATGGTATAGTCATAAATCACTTAGCATTTCACTTTTACCAACACTAGTAATTCCACAAAGTGAGGCTAATTTAGTGATTGATGAAACACTCGTGAAAGAAGATTTAAAAGAAACCTTTTATTGGATGGTTGGCTTCAGTTATAAGTTCAATTAGTTCTAAAATATTTCTTAAAATTCTAAACTTCTAAATTTAATAGCAAGTATCGTACATTCTATGCCTTTATTCTATAAAAATTATTTAGTTACTTCTAAGTAATCTTTGTTACATATATAAGTAATCTAGGTTACACTTCGGCACAGACTCCCACCCTACTTTTGCAGTATCAAATTATAATCAACATAATGAAAAAACTCATAATAATACTATTCTTGACTGTTGCGGTTCCTTTAAAGGTAATTTATGCGCAAGAAGTGAAGTCAATTTCTAAGCAAGAGGTTATTGAAAAAGTATATGAAAACAATAGTTCTATCAAAATTTCTAAACAAGATTATACGCAAGCGAGAGCGGATTACAGACAAACCAATGCGGTTTTATTACCAATAATTTCTATATCTCATACAGGAATTTCAACTACCAACCCATTAATGGCATTTGGTTCTAAACTGAATCAGGAAATTTTAACTGCTGGTGATTTCGACCCGAGCATCTTAAATAACCCTGGCGTTGTGAATAATTTTATTACCAAAATTGAATTCCAGCAACCATTAATTAATATGGACGGTATCTACCAACGAAAAGCTGCAAAAACAAAAATGAAAGCTGTAGCATTACAAACTGTACGTACCAAAGATTATTTAACATTTGAAGTTGAAAAAGCGTATATGCAGTTACAACTGGCTTATAAAGCTATTGATGTATTAGAAAAAGCATTGAATGCTGCTAGAGAAAATCAACAATTAGCTAACAACAGTTTTAAGCAAGGATATTTACAAAAATCCGACGTATTGGCTGTTGAAGTGAGAGTAACTGAAGTACAAAATCAATTACAAAGTGCAAAAAGCAATGTGCTAAATGCTTCTAATTATTTATCATTTTTAATGAATGAAAATGATACTGTTATACTACAACCCTCTGACAGTTTAACAGTATCTACATCTCTAATAGAGAATATGAATACTGTTTCAAAAGAAAGAGCAGATATCAAAGCAATGCAACTCGCTTCTGAAGCCTATAAAATGATGCACAGTGCTGATAAAAAAGCTTTTTTACCTCGATTAAATGCTTTTGGTAGTTATGAATTATATGATGATAAACTTTTTCAAGCTGATGCCAGTGGTTACCTTTTCGGAGCACAATTAAGCTGGAATATTTTCGAAGGTTCTAAACGTTTTGGTAAAGCACAAAAAAGTAAAGCTGAATACGAAAAGTCAAAATTGCAATACAATCAGTATGTATCAAAAAGTAAATTAGAATTCAATAAAGCAAAACGCATGTTGTTAGATGCTAAAAATAAATTAAAACTAACAGAATTGGCATTGCAACAATCTAAAGAGTCTCTTCGAATAAGAACAAACAGATTTAAACAAGGACTTGAAAAAACATCTGATCTCTTACTAACTGAAACACAATATGCTCAAAAACAATTAGAATATTACCAAACCATTTTTGAGTACAATTATGCACGAGCATATCTCAATTTTTTAATGAAAAAAAATAGCTAATATCAAAAGCTAAATTAAATATTTATAAAATGAAAAAACACATATACATCACAATTGCAATCGCATTATCAATTTTAGTAACAAGCTGTGGCAACAGTCATAAAAAACCAATAGTAGAAAGTATGACTCCTGTTGCTGTTCAAGTAAGTTCTGTACAAGCTAATGGTAGTAATCCATTTGTTACAGCAAGCGGTAAAATTGAAGCTACTAACAGTGCTAACTTAAGCACTCGTGTAATGGGCTTTGTAAACAAAATCAATGTGAAGGTTGGTGATAAAGTACGAAAAGGGCAATTATTAATTTCTATTAATAATGCCGACCTACAAGCCAAACGTGCACAAGTAAATGCCAACATAACAAAAGCAACTGCAGGCTTTAAAAATGCAGAAAAAGATTACAATCGTTTTAAAAACTTATTTGCAGACAACAGTGCATCACAAAAAGAAATGGATGATATGACGGTGCATTATGAAATGGCAAAAGCAGAATTAGAAGCTGTAAACCAAATGAAAAATGAAATCAGTGCACAATTTGCCTATGTAAATATCAGAGCGCCTTTTAACGGGGTTATTACCAATAAATTTATTGAAATGGGCGATATGGCAAATCCCGGTGCTCCGTTAATAGCTGTTGAATCTCCTAAAAAGTTTCAAGTAACAGCTATGGTTGCTGAAAGTAATATTTCACAAATAAAATCAGGAACAAAGGTAGCTGTATTGGTAAAATCTTTGGGAAAAACAATTTCCGGAAACGTAACAGAAGTAAGTAGTTCTGCTAAAAATACAGGCGGACAATACTTCGTAAAAGTAGCCTTAAACAAAACAGATATTAATATTCTATCTGGTATGTTCGCTACTGTTCAATTCCCTGTGGAGAGAAAAGCAAATACTGCATCAATCGTATTGATACCAACTACTGCAATTATTAAAAATGGTGGTTTGAAAGGTGTTTATACTGTGAGTAAACAAAACACCGCTTTATTACGTTGGTTACGTTTAGGTAAAACCTATGATGATAAGATAGAAGTATTATCTGGTTTGAATTCAACAGAATTATATATAATGTCTGCTGATGGAAAATTATTTAACGGTGCAAAAGTTATAATTCAATAAACAAATCAAAGGATAATCCTCCACTAACCCCTCCAAAGGAGGGGAATTAAAATATAAAAACATGAACGAAGGAATTTCAGGTAAAATAGCTAATGCTTTTATCGACTCTAAGTTGACCATTTTATTAATGGTAGTATTAATGATTATTGGTATATACAGCTCCTTTTTGATACCAAGAGAGGAGGAACCACAAATAATTGTACCTATGGCGGATGTCTTGGTTGCATATCTAGGGGCAAGTCCGAAAGAGGTGGAAAATCGTGTAATAAAACCTTTAGAAAAAATCATATCTGATATTAAAGGTGTTGAGCATGTACATGCTATGGCAATGAATGGACAAGCCATGATTATTGTACAGTTTTATGTAGGAGAAGATACTGAGCGCTCTTATGTAAACCTCTACAATGAATTAATGAAACATAGAAATATGTTCCCAAAAGGTGTTACTGAACCTTTGGTAAAAACACGTGCTATTGATGATGTACCTATGTTAGGAATTACGCTTTGGAGTGAAACTTATGACGATTTTCAACTCAAACAGATTGCAGGAGAATTGAAGAATGAGGTCGAAAAAATAAAGGATGTCTCTATTACCAAAAGTATTGGCGGTAGAAATCGTGTGGTAAAAGTTATTTTAGATAAAGATAAAATGGCTGAAAATGGTGTAGATGCTATCAAAATCATGCAAATGATTCAGGCAAATAATCAACAATCACAGTCAGGTAGTTTTGTTAAAAATGATACTGAATATTTAGTTACAACAGGTAAATTTTTAGAATCTGTTGAAGATATTGAAAATTTGGTTATTGGTATCAATAAGAACCTTCCTGTATATTTAAAACAAGTTGCAACCATACAAGACGGGCCATCAACACCAAAAAGCTATGTATCATTTGGTTATGGTCATGCCAGTGAAAAATATAATGATTATCGTTCTGAATATGCCGCTGTAACAGTATCTATAGCTAAAGTTAAAGGTGCTGATGCTATGAAAATATCTGAGAAAATTTTAAATAAAGTAAATCTTTTAAAACGAAATTTAATTCCGAATGATGTACATGTTGAAGTAACAAGAAATTACGGTGAAACGGCATCTCATAAAGTGGGTGAATTATTATTGCATCTAGGTGTAGCCATTTTAGCTGTAACAATTTTGGTAATGTTAGCCATGGGGTGGCGTGGCGGGTTGGTCGTATTTTTTTCAGTACCATTAACCTTTGCATTGACGCTTTTCAGTTACTATATGTTAGATTATACCTTGAATAGAATTACACTTTTTGCATTGGTATTTGTGGTAGGTATTGTGGTTGACGATAGTATTATTATTGCCGAAAATATGCATAGACATTTTAAAATGAAACGCTTACCCTTTAAACAAGCTGCTATTTTTGCTATTAATGAAGTGGGGAACCCAACCATCTTAGCAACCTTTACGGTAATTGCCGCTATTTTACCGATGGCTTTTGTATCTGGTATGATGGGTCCTTATATGAGTCCGATGCCAATTGGTGCTTCCATTGCCATGATATTATCTTTATTTATTGCACTGACGGTAACACCTTATTTAGGATATCATTTATTAAGAGAGAAAGATGAGCAAAAACATAAAGAAGAGGAAGGATTAGAAACTGGGTTCATCTATAAATTCTATAGAAAAGTAGAAGAACCATTATTAAATAGCTCTAAAAAACGTTGGGTATTTTTAGGTATCACCATGGTATTACTTTTAGGCTCGATGGCTATGTTCTTTACCAAAACAGTTGCTGTTAAAATGTTGCCTTTTGATAATAAAAATGAATTTCAGATTGTTATTGATATGCCCGAAGGCACTACATTAGAAAGAACTGCATTGGTTACCAAAGAAATTTCACAATACCTAGCTACAAATCCAGATGTGGTAAATTATCAAAATTATATAGGCACCTCTGCTCCTATTACTTTTAATGGATTGGTGCGTCATTACGATTTACGAGGAGGAAGTAATATGGCAGATATTCAAGTAAATTTAACGCATAAGGAAGATAGAAGTCTTCAAAGCCATGATATTGCAAAAGCGGTTCGTTCAGAAATTCAAAATATTGGGCTAAAATATGATGCCAATATAAAAATAGTTGAAGTGCCGCCAGGACCACCAGTACTTTCTACAATCGTTGCAGAAATATACGGCCCCGATTATGACCAACAAATAGAAATTGCACGTCAGGTAGTAACTATTTTGAAGAATACTGATGATATTGTTGATATAGATTGGATGGTTGAAGCCGATCAAACAGAATATAGATTAGAAGTTGATAAAGAAAAAGCAATGCTCAATGGTATTGAGCCTCAACAAATTGTAGGTGCATTGACAACCATTTTAAGCGAACATCCCATTTCAAATTTATATGATGAAACTGCACACGAAAGTATTGGTATTGTGTTATCCTTAGATGATAATGAGAAAAGTTCTCTACAGGATATTAAAAATATAAAAATCAAATCAAGCAACGGTATAATGATTCCTGTAAGCGATTTGGTGGAGGTTAAAACAGATACGTTGCAAACAACAATTTTTAGAAAAGACCAAAAAAGTGTTGTATACATTACCGCAGATATGGCCGGTGCCTTGGAGAGTCCTGTATATGCCATTTTAGGAATGGAAAAAAAGCTAAAGAACATTAAGTTGCCCAAAGGATATAAACTCAATGAACTATATTTAGAACAACCTTCAGATGAAAGTGATTTTACGGTAAAATGGGATGGTGAATGGCAAATTACCTTAGAAGTATTTAAAGATCTAGGTGTTGCTTTCTTAATAGTAATTATTGTCATCTATATGCTAATTGTAGGTTGGTTTCAAAACTTTAAAACACCTATTGTAATGATGGCGGCAATTCCACTTTCATTGATAGGTATTGTGTTAGGTCATTGGGTTTTTGGAGCCTTTTTTACTGCTACTTCGTTTATTGGAATGATTGCACTGGCTGGTGTGATGGTTCGGAATTCAATACTAATAATTGATTTTATTGAAATCAGATTAAACGATGGTATCGAACTAAAACAAGCCATTATAGAAGCTGGTGCAGTACGTACAACACCTATTCTGTTAACAACTGGAGCTGTAGTTATTGGGGCATCTATCATATTGTTTGATCCGATTTTTCAAGGCTTAGCAATTTCATTAGTTGCAGGTGCCATTGTATCAACAGTATTGACATTAATTGTTGTTCCGTTATTATATTATATGATAGAAAAACATAAATACGAATCTAAAAAAGAAGGAATGTTAAGTGAGAACAATAATATTTCTTTAGAAGACAAATAATAATAGGATGCCTCCCTGAGTATTACTGAAATATAAAATATATTTTATATTAAAAGTAGAAAGCGTAGCTTAACGAAGGGTTATTTATTATAAAAATTAAATATTCACTTATGAAACTATTAATTATCACATCAATAAGAACTTTTGGCGAAGATGTTAAATCCATTTTAAAAAAAGCAGATGTAAAAACATATAGCTATAAAAATGTTATAGGATATAGAGATGCATCAGAACTTTCAGTACAAGAAAATTGGTTTACAAATGATATGAATGAAGGTGAAGCTATATTATTCTATGCTTTTGTAAAAAAAGAAAATGTAGACATGGTATTTGATATGGTTACCGATTTTAATAAAAAAGAAGCATCATTATCCTCTATTCATGTGGCAGTAATAAATATTGAAAGAACCATCTGATTGCCATTCCTGTGAACCCACCTGCCGGCGAGGCAGGAACGGGAATCTCATTATTTGAAGTAAAACATAAAAAAAAATGAAAGATAGATACATCAAAGGAATTGCAGGAGCATTCATACTAATAAGCTTATTATTAGCAACCTATGTGAATATAAATTGGTTATGGTTTACCACTTTTGTAGGCGCCAATTTATTACAATCATCATTTACAAAATGGTGTTTACTTGGTATTATATTGGGTAAGTTTGGTATACAAGATTAAAGGAGTTTTGTAGAAATAGAACGCAGATAACACTGGTTTTTTTATGATTTGCACAGATATTAAGCACTAATCAGCGAATATCTGCTTAATCAGCGTCATCTGCGTTCTATTAGAAAATTTGTAATATTGTTCTATAAAACCTTCCTATGTTTAAAAGAACTCTTTTAATACTCGTAATAGCATTATTCACTACTACTCTATTTGCCCAAAATATAGAAAATGATAGTATTGCAACCTATTATTTAATCCGTCATGCTGAAAAGGACAGGAGTGATACAACCAATAAAAACCCAGACTTAACCGAAAAAGGTCAACAAAGAGCTGAAAGTTGGAATCAACTCTTTAAAAAATTTGAGATTGATGCTGTGTATTCTACCAATTATAAAAGAACACTTAGTACAGCCTTACCTACAGCTGTTCATAATAAATTAACGATTAAAACGTATCATCCATTTCAGATTGATTTTCAACAATTCATAATAGATACCAAAGGTAAAAGTGTATTAGTTGTAGGGCATAGTAATACTACACCTGGCTTCGCCAATAAACTAATTGGTAAAGAGGTCTATCAGGATATTAATGATAACAATAATTCCAATTTGTATATAGTTACAATAAAAGGTAATGAAGTATCACATGTGTTGGTTAGAATGAAGTAAACTTATAAAGCAACCATGTCATTGCGAAGAATAATATTAAGCCTGCACTGAGCGCAATCGAAGTGTGGCAATATCCATTATACTTTTGTTAATTTTCAAGAGATTACCATACTTAAAACAAGTTCAACAAAAGCTATATCTATACTACACTCCTTGTAATGACAGTATTTTCTATTTTTAACTAGATTCTCTTTTAAAATTTATAGTTTTGCATCAATGCAACCTAAAATTAACATACGGAATAAAAAAGCACGTTTTGAATACGAAATATTAGATACGTATACTGCCGGGATTCAGTTAACAGGAACTGAAATTAAATCTATTCGCGCAAGTAAAGCACGTATAACTGAAAGTTTTTGCGAGTTTAATGATAAGGGAGAACTATTTGTTATCAATATGTTCATTGAAGAATATATCAATGGGAATATTTATAATCACAAGCCAAAAAGTGAGCGTAGGCTTTTATTAAACAAACGTGAACTTAAAAAATTACAGAAAGAATTACAAAATGTTGGTTTGACTATCATCCCGTTGAAGCTCTTTTTAACAGGAAAAGGTTGGGCTAAGCTAGAAATAGCTTTGTGTAAAGGAAAAAAATTATACGATAAAAGAGAATCATTAAAAGATAAAGACAACAAACGGGATTTAGATAGGATAAAAAAGAATTTTAAATGATAGTTTTTGTATTCTTACAACTCATACGATGGAAAAACCTTGTGATGATTGTATGTATTCAACTATTATTTAAATTTGTTTACTTTCCTGTTTTTTCTGTAGCAACTACGCTTTCAAATTTAGATTTTAGCTTGTTACTACTTGCAACTATAGCAATTGCTGCCGCAGGCTATATTAACAATGATATTTATGATGTAGAAGCCGATAAGGTTAACAAACCCAGTAAAGTTATTATTGGTAAAAAAATTACTGTTAAGCAGGGATATACCTCTTATCATATTCTAAATGTAATTGCACTTGTAGCAGGGTTTTATGTTTCTTATAAAATAAATCAACTTTCATTTATATCCGTTTTTATCATCACTGCTTTACTACTAAAAGTATATAATTCTGACTTCAAGAAAAAGCCATTGGTAGGAAATATTATTGTTTCTTTATTGGTTTCATTGAGTATTTTAATTGTTGGTATTTTTGATGTTATTCCCGCTATTACCGATGAAAATGTTGTAGAACAATATCATGCTTTTAGAGTGCTTATTGATTATTCTGTTTTTGCATTTATGTTTATGCTCTTACGTGAAATAGTTAAAGATATAGAAGATGTAAATGGAGATAAAAAATTAAAAATGAAAACATTACCTATTTTATTTGGAAGAAAAAGGGCAAAAAATACTGTTTTTGCTTTGTCTTTTATTCCACTAATTTTAGTAACACTTTATAGTTTTAATAATTTTTCTGATGTCCCTTTTATTTTGGCATATATGCTCATAGTCGTAATGTTACCACTACTTCATTTTATGACTAAAATAATTTATGCAAAAACTAAAAAAGAATATGCCTATGCCAGTAATTTACTTAAGTTTATTATGCTTATGGGTATATTTTCAATTGTAATCATATCCCTAACTATAAATTATGCTTGATAAAAAATTAGAGAATTACAATATCATATTGGCTTCAGGTTCACCAAGAAGGCAGCAATTTTTAAAAGATTTAGGTATCACCTTTATTGTGAAATTTATTGATGTAGAAGAAATTTATCCCAAATATCTTCATGGAAATGAAATTACAAGATTTTTAGCACAATTGAAAGCAGATGCTTATGAAGAAACACTCAATACTAATGATATTTTAATTACTGCTGATACAATTGTACGTTCTAACGGAAAAATACTAGGTAAACCGACAGACGCTACTTATGCGAAAAAAATGTTACTAGAATTATCAAATCAAGAACATGAAGTAATTACCTCGATATGCATCCGAACAAATACAAACACGAAAATAATCAATGATACTACCATTGTACATTTTGAAAAATTAAGTGAAGCGGAAATTGATTATTATATTGATAAATATGCTCCTTTTGATAAAGCGGGAAGCTATGGAATACAAGAATGGTTAGGCTATATAGCAGTTAAAAGAATTGAAGGTAGTTTTTTTAATGTCATGGGGTTTCCTGTTCATAAGTTCTATAAAGAAATGATGAAATTTTGAGTTTTAAATAGCAGACTATTTTTATTTTTGCTGTGATTGATTATACCACTATATGAAAAAATACACTTACACAGAAAAAAAAGATACCCGCTCTGGTTTTGGTGCAGGTTTAACAGAATTAGGTAAAACAAATCCTAATGTTGTTGCACTTTGTGCGGATTTAATTGGTTCTTTAAAAATGGATGATTTCATAAAGAATCATCCTGAGCGTTTTTTTCAAATAGGGATTGCAGAAGCGAATATGATGTGTATTGCTGCCGGTTTGACCATTGGTGGAAAAATACCTTTTACGGGAACCTTTGCTAATTTCTCTACAGGTAGAGTGTATGACCAAATTCGTCAATCAATTGCCTATTCTGGTAAAAATGTAAAAATATGCGCTTCACATGCTGGACTAACCTTAGGTGAAGATGGTGCTACCCATCAAATTTTAGAAGATATTGGTTTAATGAAGATGTTGCCAGGCATGACAGTTATAAATACCTGTGATTATAATCAAACTAAAGCAGCTACTATTGCCATTGCTGACCATATTGGGCCTGTCTATTTACGTTTTGGAAGACCAAAAGTACCTGTATTTACCGATGAAGATCAAAAATTTGAAATTGGTAAAGCAGTACAACTTACTGAAGGTTCTGATGTTACTATTGTTGCTACTGGGCATTTGGTTTGGGAGGCATTACAAGCTTCTGAAGCCTTAGAGGCTAAGGGTATTTCTGCTGAAGTCATTAATATACACACTATAAAACCTCTGGATAAAGAAACAATACTAGCATCAGTTACTAAAACAGGATGTATTGTAACTGCTGAAGAACATAATTATTATGGAGGACTTGGCGAAAGTGTAGCCAGAGTTTTAGCACAACATGCTCCAACTCCACAAGAGTTTATTGCCACTGATGATACTTTTGGTGAATCTGGCACCCCAGAACTGTTGATGGAAAAATATGGATTGAATAGTAATGCTATAATTAAAGCAGTAGAAAAGGTTCTGAAAAGAAAATAAGTATATTATTTTTGCAACCTATTATAACTTTTTTCATCTTGGTAAAAACTACTAAATCATACCTCAATGAAGAAGCTATTCTATCTTTTTATTTTTATTTTCTCTTACACTGCTGTGACTAATGCACAATTGGATATCAATTATGGTATCAAAACTGGACTAAATTATAATTCTAATGGCGATTTAAGCATATCTGGTGGACTTGCTGGCATAAATGAGAGTATAGATAGTCAAAAAGAAGTTGGTTATCATTTGGGAATATATTCACAATTAAATTTTACTAAGTTTTATGTAAGACCTGAGTTGGTTTATACAAGAACGAAGAGTACTTATATTGGTGATTTTTCTTCTTTAGATTTTAAATTATCAACACTTGAACTTCCTGTTTTAATTGGTTATAAAATTGTAAAACCAATAAATGTCTATGCTGGACCTTCTTTTCAATATATTCTAGATA
>Ga0256847_1001586_pt1 | contig 11269 bp, 15 predicted proteins | sample TeddybearmetaG_FD_189099 | JGI IMG/M metagenome (GOLD analysis project Ga0256847, IMG submission 189099) | Hydrothermal vent microbial communities from East Pacific Rise, Pacific Ocean - Teddybear | ecosystem: Environmental > Aquatic > Marine > Hydrothermal vents | place: Pacific Ocean: East... | reverse complement strand
GGTACTGGACCATCTAATACTTTTGATTTTAGTATTTTGCAACACCCAGAACATTTAAGTATTAATGGAGCTGATTTGTATTATAATTTAGACGGAAACGTTTTTAAAATGAATGTTGCAGATACTGAATTATCAACAGACGGAATCATTGCAGGGTTCTTTTATGCGATGGCTATAAATGAAGGTAAGTTATTTGCAACCGATGCAGTTGATTTTGCAAGTGATGGAACGCTTACAGTTTTTGATTTAATAGATAATTCTGAAATTACAACGCTAGCGGTTGGACTGATACCTGGCGGGATTTATTTTAATGATTAATTGAGATAAAAATAGTTATAATAGAAAAACCCGCACTAATTGCGGGTTTTTCTATTATAAACCAATAAGTTTTGTAAGCTTCTAATTATTATTTTTAATGGCTTGATGGTCATAACTTAATACTTCACTTAATATCCAATTGCCGTTTTCAAGTATCCAAACAGAAGTGAATTTTGCTGTACCAGTCTGGACATCTTCTTTTTCCTTTTCTCTAATATAAAAATTATGAATTCCCTTTTGAATAACTCCATAAAGCTCACCATTATTATAAAGAGGAAAAACTACTAAACTCCCTTCTTCTAATTTTCGTATTGGTTTTTTATCAGGATTAGCACAAAGGTACTTCCTAGTATTTTCTAAAAATAGCTCTTTATCCTGAAAACCACTTTTATCGTGGTAAAACTTGAGATCGTCGGCTATTGTATTTTCTAGGTATTCGTAATCACATTGATTAAATCCTCTTTCAAAAAAGATACTATCTTGCTTTTTTAATGTTATAAAGAGTTCAGAATTTTTATCAACCTGCCCCTGAACCATAAACACGCTTAACGTAAGAACAATAATTAATATTTTTTTCATCTGTTAATAAGAACTATTTATAAAAATCTAGTTTTAAAAATTCTTTAGGAAGCGGTAAATCATAAATAAGTTCATCGGAATGTGGTATCATTGCTTTACGATTCGACAGTTCTTTTAAAACTTCAAACGGTCTTTGAGAAGAACGGCCAGAACCTGTTATTTGCGCTAAAGCTTCTGCTAAAAAAGGTTCATTAATATCACCTAAAGAACCAAGGTTCGAATAATCTTCAAACAACTCGGTGTCGGGAGCAAGACCGTCAAAATAATCGGTAACACCATTTACATTAATAGATTTTAAAATAAGCGGTTGTACAGCATAGGTATGATTTGGATTTGCACCAGAGCGTCCAAAATCACTTGAATCGTATAAGGTTGTTGATGCAGAAAATTTACCTCGTGTTGTTCCTCCAATTTGCACAACATCTATATAAGGGTTTAAACCGTTAATGACCAATTCGCTTGCTGAAGCCGAACTTCTTGTTGTTAAAATATAAACACGATTAAGGTTTAAACTATTTAGGTTTGCTCCGTTACGAGTTTCATCTATAAATAAGTTTATAAGTCGGTTTGGATCATTTGCTTCAAAAAATGCTTGATTATCACTATTCCATTGTTCGGTAGTAAAAACTTCACCAGTGAACTGTCCAGTAATTAAACTAGAAAGTGTTATTGCTGTAAATACAGATCCTCCAGGATTATATCTAAAATCGATTACAAGATCGGTAATACCATTTGACGCAAAGCCAGCGAAAGCTGCATTTAATTGCGAATCGAAATTTGCTGTAAAACCATTATACATTAAATATCCAATATTTTGTCCTTCTACATTTAATGTTTCAGAAATAAAAATGGGGTTTTCGGTATATTCAACTTTAGTTAAATCAATTGTATCTGAAGTTGGTGTAATGGTTGTACCGTCAAACGTTGCAAGACCAATTGTATAAGATTCAGGTTCTAATAAATCGCTAAAATTATCGGCAGTAATTTGTACTCCATCAATCGTGTTAAATATCATTCCGCGTTGAACACCTTTAGATTCTGCATCAGTACCAGGGAGTACATAACGAACATAGCCAAATACATTAAAGTCGCTTCCAGGAAAAAAGATTAGTCCAAACTCCATTCCGTGATTTTTTGTAACACCAGCAAAAAGCTGTTCTAATTCAATATAGTTATCAACTAAAAAACTAAAACGATCAATAACGCCTGGTTGAAAAATAAGATTGTCAAAAATAGCTTCAGGAGTATCGAAACCATCTAAATAGGTATTATATTCAGAATCTGTAGCAAAACGATCGTTTGCAAGATCGGGTACATCGTCTTTATATAAGTAGAAAACATTCATCGCTTTCCAGATAAAATCATTAATACTTGAACTTGCTATCGGATTATCGTCTAAATCATCTGAACAAGAAGGGACAATAAGTATACTTAATACTATTAATAGGGCAATTTTAAACTTTTTCATAATATTTTCTTTTTCAATCTAAACAACTAAAATAGTGACATTATTGTGATAATTAAAATTTTTTTGTAACAAAAAAGTAACTTGCTCGTCATAATTTCAAGAGCGGCAAATTAAAAGCCTAAAGCTAACCAAAATGAAGGAAGAAGATTTTTTAGAAGTGGTGTTACCATTTAAAGACAAAATTTACCGTCTTGCAAAAAGAATTCTTGTTTCAAGTGATGAAGCTGAAGATGCTGTTCAAGAAGTTTTTTTGAAATTATGGAAGGGTAGATCGAAAATGCAGGAGTATAAAAAGCCAGAAGCGTTTGCAATGACGATGACTAAAAATTATTGCCTAGACAGGTTAAAGTCGAAGCAAGCCTCAAACTTAAAGATTGTACATAATAATTATGTAAACCCACACGAAAGACTTGAAGATCAAGTTGAGGCTAATGAAGGTGTCGAAATGGTTTTTACAATAATGAAAACCTTACCCGAACAACAAAAGTTAATCTTGCAATTACGAGATGTAGAACAATACGAATTTACAGAAATTGCAAAGGTTTTAGATATGAATGAAACAGCTATTCGCGTAGCTTTATCGAGAGCGAGAAAAACAGTACGTGAAGAACTAATAAAACAATACAACTATGGAATTAATTAAAATAGAAAAACTGTTAGAGCGCTATTTCGAAGGTGAGACAAGCTTGATAGAAGAGAGTCAATTACAAGACTATTTTTCAGAAAAAACCATAGCTCCACATTTAGAGCCATATAGAAGTATGTTTTCACACTTTGCTTCAGCAAGAAAAGAAACCTACAATAAAGAAATTATTTTGACTGAAAATACAGTATCACATAAACGATGGTGGTACTCGATTGCAGCGCTAGTAATTGTTGCAATAGGAATTGGATTTTTCTTTAATAATTCTGGCGACGGTTTAACTTCCGAACAACGAGAAGCCTTAGTAGCTTTTGAAGAAATGAAAAATGCATTAAATATGATTTCATCAAATATGAACAACGGTATCGAGGAAATGGCATACCTCAACGAATTTGAAGCCACAACAAAAACAATTTTTAAATAATAATATTCATTAAATCAAAAAGTATGAGAAAGTTAGTTATTTTATTAATCGCAATAGCAATACCAGCGATGTCAATCGCACAGGGAGCCTTTGATAAATTTGAAACAGAAAAAGATGTAACATCTTTTATTGCTACCAGTAAAATGTTTAAGCTATTAAGAGGTATTGAGGTAGATACTGACGATCCCGAAGCGCAAGCATATTTAGACCTTATTAATAGTCTGCAAAACATAAAAGTGTTTATGACCGAAAACCCTGAAGTTGGAGGTAGAATGGATGCAGCTGTTAAGTCGTACCTAAGCTCAAATTCAAAATTAGGTGAACTAATGCGTGTAAACAAAGACGGTAAAACAGTACGTTTTTACTCGAAAGATGGTAAAACCGAAAATTTTGTTACCGAACTATTAATGCACATGAATGGTAATGTCGATGGAAAAGATATGACAGTTATTTTGAGCCTTACAGGAGATATAAATCTTAAAATGGTTTCACAACTTACTAAAGATTTGAAAGTACCTGGAAGTGAAGAATTGAAGAATATTAATGGAAAACATTAATCATTAAATCATGAAAACTTTTGTAAAAATCACAATGATTCTTCTCGTTGCTATAGCCTTTACAGGTTGTAGCAACGAGCAATCGTTACAAAAATACTTAGTAGATAAACAAAGCGATTCTCAGTTTATAAAAATTGACCTTCCGACAAGTTTAATACTAACAGATGATATCGAACTTTCAGTCGATCAATTAGAAGTTTTAGAGACAATAAAGAAAATTAATATTGTTGCCTTCCCTATTAAAGGTGAAAGTTTAGAGAGTTTTAATCTAGAGAAAGATAAAATTATTAATTTACTTGCTCAAGAAAAATACCAAACACTATTGCGTTTTGGTTCTAATAAAACTTCTGCATCGTTAAAATATGTAGGTGAAGAAGATGCAATAGATGAGCTAATAGTTTTTGTGGCCGATGAAGAAAGAGGCTTTGCAATTTTTAGATTATTAGGCAATGATATGGATCCAGAAAAAATGATAAAGCTTATGAAATCTGTTGAGCAAGGCGACCTTGATTTACAACAGTTTCAAGGTATAGGAGGTCTTTTTGGAGATGTTAATGATGACGACGACTGGGATGAAGATGAAAACCAAAACGAAGAGAATGATGAGATCAATGAAGAAGAGAATAATCAGATTATTATTGATTAACTACAGTTAAATTATTATACTTAAAAAAATCCTTTAGAAAACTAATCACTTTCTAAAGGATTTTTTAGTTTACCAAGTTTTAAATACCCGTGTAATTTGAAGGTGTAATAACCAACATTTCCTTTTTAATTTCTTCGGAAACTTCTAAGGTATTAATAAATGTTGCAATCGACTCTTGTGTAATAGCCTCGTTAGTTCGTGTAAGTCCTTTTAATGCTTCATAAGCATTCGGATAACCTTCACGACGCAATATAGTTTGAATTGCCTCAGCTACCACTGCCCAATTTTTTTCTAAATCTTCAGCAAATTTACCTTCATTTAGAAGTAATTTGTTTAAGCCTTTTAAAGTAGATTGAAAGGCAATTAAACTATGAGCAATTGGTACGCCAATATTACGTAAAACTGTACTGTCGGTTAAATCACGTTGTAGCCTACTAATTGGAAGCTTCGCCGAAAGGTGTTGGAATATTGCATTTGCTAAGCCTAGATTTCCTTCCGAGTTTTCAAAATCTATCGGATTTACTTTATGTGGCATTGCCGACGAACCCACTTCTCCTTTTTTAATTTTTTGCTTAAAATACTCCATCGAAATATAGGTCCAAAAATCACGATTAAGATCAATAAAAATGGTATTAATTCTTTTTAAACAATCGAACAAAGCAGCCATATGGTCATAATGCTCTATTTGTGTTGTTGGAAAAGAATGGTGCAAGCCTAATTTTTCTTGCACGAACGTTTGTCCGAATTCTTTCCAATCAATATCTGGATACGCAATTTTATGGGCGTTAAAATTTCCAGTAGCACCACCAAATTTTGAAGCACTTTTTATATCGTTTAATAAATCAAACTGTTCATTTACTCGAACCACAAAAACTTCAATTTCTTTACCTAATCTAGTTGGAGATGCAGGCTGTCCGTGAGTTCTTGCCAACATAGGAATATCTACCCAAGTATTAGCAAGTGATTTTAATTTGTCTTTTAACTCGAATAGAGCAGGAACATATACATCGTTCATAGCTTCTTTTAAAGACAAAGGAATCGCTGTATTATTTATATCTTGAGACGTTAATCCGAAGTGAATAAACTCCTTATATTTTTGCAAACCAAGTTTATCAAATTCTTCCTTTATAAAATACTCAACTGCTTTTACATCGTGGTTGGTAACGGCTTCAATTTCTTTTATACGCAGCGCATCTTCAGTCGAAAAGTTAGTATAAATTGCCTGTAAAGTTGGAAATAAACTAGCTTCGAAATCTTGAAGTTGAAGTAAAGGAATTTCACAGAGAGAAATAAAATATTCTACCTCTACTAAAACACGATATTTTATAAGTGCTTCTTCAGAAAAAAACCTACTTAAAGAACTTGTTTTACTTTGGTAGCGTCCGTCTATTGGCGAAATTGCCTGCAATGCAAATGTTGACATAATTTGGTTTTATTTATTCACCCTTGAACTTGGCTATGATGAATGAAGCTGCAAAGATAAGTAGAGTTTATGACCAAACCCGAAGTAGAAACTAAAATATATTCACAATTTTTTTAAATAAAATCGTGCACGTGCTTTAAATGCAGCCGAATGTGTTGAATATCCTTCTTCTAATATAGTTTTAAGCTCGGGACGAACCCAATCAAATTCACTACCTAGATGGTACAAGCTCTCAATAGCGTAGACTTTACAGGCAACTTTTTGATTGGTGATTAACCAATCGAAACAAGCTTCTGTAATCTTTTTTCTGTTTTCTTCTGAAAGATTTTTACGGGTTTCCACATCTTTCTTTTTGTAAAATGAAACAATTAAAAAGCCTGATATTTTTGAAAGTGGTCGTACAGCTTGATCTTTTTTTACAAGACTCAAATTTTTGCAGAAAGTATCTAAATGAGGAAATAATAGCGAAAGTTTTTTATTGCAAACAAACTCCAATATCCATGTTGCACGATACGACAGTTCACTTTTTTCATCAAAACAATACCGTAGCAAATCAGGAAATGTTTTAGTATTGTCTAGAACCCATTGCGCAACATCTAATCTTGTTTGACGATATGCTCTAGGAAAATTTAACTTTTCTTTTAAAATTTGAGAAGACATTATTTTGTAAATTTAACCTAAAATTTAATTAAACTAACCGAATATGAAAATTGCAAAAAAAATTGGACTTGTTTTACTCGTTGTATTAATTATAATGCAATTTTTCAGAATTGATAAAAATACTGCAGAAGGCGATTATACAGCCGATTTTGAAGCAGAAGCTGCTCCACCAGCTGAGGTTGTTAAAATGTTTGAAGTTGGTTGCTACGATTGCCATTCGAACAATACAGATTATCCTTGGTATGCCGAAGTGGCTCCTATTTCTTTTTGGTTAGCCGATCATGTAAAGCATGCCAAAGGACATCTAAATTTTTCAGAATGGAAAACATATAGCACAAAAAAGAAAAAGCATAAAATTGGGGAGTTAATTGAAATGATTGAGGAAGAAGAAATGCCTTTGCCTTCATATACATGGATTCATAAAGATGCCGTTTTTACTAGCGAACAGACTGAAGCTTTGTTAACTTGGGCTAGACAATATCGTGTTATCTTAGATTTAGAGAATCGACCACAATAGGCACACCAATTGTTGCTTTTTCGGCAAGAACTTTTATACGATTATTCGATGTAATACTTGGTTTAGGATCTATAAAATATATTTGAGTATTTTCTGGAACATAATCTACTAATCCTGCGGCTGGATATACCTGCATCGAGGTGCCAATAATAATAAGCACATCACTTTTAGAAACTAAACCAATTGCTTCTTCCATTTCTGGAACAGCTTCACCAAACCAAACAATATGTGGCCTTAGTTGGTGACCATTTGGGCACATATTACCCGTGTTTAAATCTTTTTTCCAATCTAAAATATAGTTTTCATCGACAGTACTTCGCACTTTAAAAAGTTCGCCATGTAAATGTAAAACCTTTGTACTACCTGCACGTTCGTGTAAATCATCAACATTTTGAGTAATAATATTTACGTTATTATATTTTTCAAGTTTAGCCAATGCACAATGAGCCGAATTTGGTGAAACTTGAAGTAATTGTTTTCGTCGCTGATTGTAAAAGTTTAAAACCAATTCTTGATTTGCTTCCCATCCTTGCGGTGAAGCTACTTGCATCACTTCATGACCTTCCCAAAGTCCGTCGGCATCTCGAAAAGTTTGTATGCCACTTTCGGCGCTAATTCCTGCGCCGGTTAATACTACTATGTTCATGTTAATTTAATATGCATTTTAGTAAAATTAAGTTTATTTAATGGATTTACAGTTATTCAATAACTAAGTGATTTGAAGAATCTAAATGAAATACTTAACTTTAATGAATAATAATTGAATCATTAAGTATGATATTTCTATATATAATTGGAGCAATAGTACTTTTAATACTAGTTTTAGGTCTCTTAGCTCCAAAAGGATACAATGTTTTTAATTATGTGAAATATATTAAAAACCAAGACCATTGGTCGCCATGGAAAAGCCGTGATCCAGAAATGAAACAAAGCTTTATTGGAGAGGATGGAACAGTTGGATTTGTCTCGAAATGGAAAGGTAATAAAGAAGTTGGTACTGGCGAGCAAGAGATTAAAGGAATTGTAGAAAATGAACGAATCGATAGTGAATTACGTTTTTTTAAACCTTGAAAACTACGAGTGACGCTTATTTAAAAGTTTTTGATGAAGGTGATGAAAAAACAAAAGTTGTTTGGGGTTTTAGTGGTAAAAATAAATTTTCAATGAGCATTTTCATGTTGTTTTTTAATATGGATAAAAGTGTAGAAAAAGATTTTGAAGAAGGATTAGTTAAATTAAGAACAATTTTAGAAGTATAAATAAAAATAATAATAATTATGAAAGCAGTTACAATTGCATGGTTCGAGATTCCAGTAAATGATATGAAAAGAGCAACTTCATTTTATGAAGCAGTCTTTGAAACCACATTAACACCACAAAATTTTGGTGATGTACTAATGGCCTTTTTCCCTGGGCAAGATTCAAAAAATGGGGCGCCTGGCTCCTTGATGAAATACGAAAGTTATGTACCGAGTGAGGAAGGGAGTTTGGTATATTTTAGTTGCGAAGATGTACAAAATGAATTAAATAGAGTAGCTAGTGCTGGTGGAATTATTCGGCAAGAGAAAACTCAAATTTCGCCCGAGCATGGTTATATGGCTGTTGTTATTGATACAGAAGGAAATAGAATCGCTTTGCATTCAACCATATAATTAAGAGTAGTGTAAAAAAAAATGCCTGTCGTTAGACAGGCATTACTTGTAAGAGATAAAAAAAATATTAGATTACATTTACATTTACTGCGTTTAATCCTTTTTTTCCTTCTTGTAATTCAAACTCTACTTCGTCTCCTTCTGTAATTTTATCCATTACTCCAGTGATGTGTACGAAATACTCTGTGCCTGAATCTGCATCGGTTATGAATCCAAAACCTTTAGACTCATTGAAAAATTTTACTGTTCCTTTGTTCATTAGTTGAATAATTAGTTAATTACTACAAATATAATTATTTTTTTTAAATGAGTTTTTTTACTCTTTTTTAAGTTTATTATTAGTAGAGAATTAGTCTATTTCTATATAAAAAAAGCGACCAAATTTGGTCGCTTTTATACTTAATTTAATCATCCCCACTTACTTATTCGCAAACAATAAAATCAACTTCCGTAAATCCTTCACATTCGGCAAAACATGCATTTTCAAAAGTTATAATTGCTCCTTCAAATTCTACACAAACTGGGTCGCCACCAGTTGGGCAGTCGCATGACCTGCAATCGGGTGCAAGCCATTCGGTTTCAGAAAAACAATCGGGTGTGTCATTTATATTAACGCTAACAAAATCATATTCTAATCCGCTCAATTCAAAATTTGGGATTGTAATAGGAAGGTCTGCTAATTCGTAGAAACCTACAAAAACCTCGTCTCTTACATATACATCGAAGAAATCGTTTCCTGGATTTTCGTATGCAAAATTAATTGTTAACGAATAGGTTCCATCGTCGTTACAAGCTCCAACTTCAACAGTTAAGTCAAAGATAGCACAATCACCTCCACCAGTCTCACAGTCTACAAAATCGGCTGCTGTATATCCTTCACATTCGGCTAAGCATGCATTATCAAAAGTAATGACATCACCAGTTGGGTTCATTACACATACTGGATCTATTAGGTCTGGACAGTCGCAAGTGTCGGTACAATCTGGAGCTTCCCATTCGATTCCAGCATTACAATCTGGATTATCATTTATATTTACAAAAAGAGAATCAAAATCAAATCCGCTCAATTCAAAATCTGGGATTGTAATAGGAAGATCTGCTAATTCATAGAAACCAATTACCACAAGCGTATCACCATCGTACACAGAGACATCAAAAAAATCGTTTCCTGGGTTTTCATATTCAAAATCGATTGTTAATGAGTAAGTACCATCATCATTACATTCACCAACTTCAACTATTAAGTCATATATTAAGCAATCACCTTCACTATCACAGTCAATAAAATCAACTTCCGTAAATCCTTCACATTCGGCAAAACATGCGTTTGTAAATTCAATAATTCCTCCTCCAGTTGCAACACAAACAGGATCATATTCGTCTGGACACTCACAATCTCTATCAGAACAATATTCTAAAACTTCAAAGAGACCAGCTTCACCTTCAATGGTAATTATTTCATCACTATCGATAAAAGAGATTTCGATTGGGTATATAAACTCAAAATAATATGAAGCGTAAATAGTTGTGTTAAGTTCTTCGAGAGACCCAACTTCAATTACGAGACCGTCTTCAGTAACAATAGAAAGCGGGTAAATAAACTCGAAACAATCATCGTCAAATAAGCCTCCATCAGTTGGATCGCCATCACAAACAAAATATTCATCCTCACTAAATCCTTCACATTCAGCTATACAAGCATTCCCAAAAGTTATTACATATGTTTCGCCAGTTGGTGCTACTATTTCTACACAAACAGGATCATATTCATCTGTACATTCACAAACATCACCTCCTCCGAAATCGCAGCTTTCAATAAGTGCTATAAAGTCATCTTCATTATTAATTGTTAAAATTTCGATGGTATCTGTTTCATCATTAAAAACCTCGACATCGAAAGGGAAAGCAATTCCAACGATAAATAAATCGTCTGTCGAACTAATAATTACCTCGATTAATTCTTCAAATCCGTTTACAGTTACCGTAGCACCTGTATTATAAGATAAGGTTATAGGATATACAAAATCGAAGCAAAAGTCGAATATAATATGTCCGGCTGGGCTTCGATCTAAATTAATACTTCCATCTTCGTTTAGGTAAGTGCTAAGTGCGTCTAGTGTAGTTTTTACTGAAAGACTTTCTTGTGGTTCTGCTATTTCATTAAGTAATGATTCGTTATCGGTACAAGAAGATACCGTAAACAGCACAAGCGCTAAGCTAAAAAAGAGCAATTTTAAACTTTTCATAGTAGGGGTTTTTAATTAGTATTCATTTTATCTTTTTAATCAATCATACATAAGACAACCAAAAAATTAAAAACCCTACCAATAAATATATTTATTTTTTACCTAATTTTGAAGTACTAATTGAAGGTGTAGTTCA
>Ga0256847_1001585_pt1 | contig 11270 bp, 15 predicted proteins | sample TeddybearmetaG_FD_189099 | JGI IMG/M metagenome (GOLD analysis project Ga0256847, IMG submission 189099) | Hydrothermal vent microbial communities from East Pacific Rise, Pacific Ocean - Teddybear | ecosystem: Environmental > Aquatic > Marine > Hydrothermal vents | place: Pacific Ocean: East... | reverse complement strand
TCAGCTGGAGTTTTTAAAGTTGCGTTTTCCAAAAGGAAGCCGCCTGGTCTGACTTGCATAGATCCTTGAATTACAAAATCAAAGTGTGAACTGCAAAATAGATACCACTTGTTATCGGTTAAATTCCTGGTGCTTACAAAGATACCAGGGTCAGAATTTATTGTCTGTTCAAGTTTTTTTGCTTTCATATTTCGATTGACCCGAGAATAATGTAATCCAGCCTATTCTCCGGATTCTTTCACAAAGGTTGGGAAATATATCCCCGGTGATTTAGCAGGATGAAGCAATTCCGTGGGCTTCTATAAATTCATTACGTATCACAGGAGAAATAACATGACCGATAAATCAGCTAAGATTACCACCGGAGGATGCTTTTGTGGTGCCGTTCGATATGAAATAAAAGGTCCTTTACGTGGCGTGGTCAACTGTCATTGCAGTGAGTGTCGACGTTTAAACGGTAATTACGGATCGCATTCGAAAGCACGCAAAAATAATATTAAAATGACTAAAGATGATGGTCTGGCGTGGTTTAAGATTTCAGATGCTACTCGCAGAGGTTTTTGTAGAGATTGTGGTTCCAGTTTGTTCTGGGAGTTAATTCATCAGGATTCCACAGGCATTATTGCCGGGACAATTGATTGCCCAACAGGCCTGAAGACAATTGGGCATATATTTGTTAAAGATAAATCTGATTTTTATGAAATTACAGACGATCTTGAACAATTTCAACAATCATCAAACGGAAAATTTACCGGCGATTATGTGTGAAGTTAAGATCGTCATCATGCGGAATGCAGATGAGTAAATCTTAATAGTGGTCAAATAAATCATTCAGCGTAGGAGAAGAAATGTCAGAAGAGAACATCAGCAACTTAAAAAAATATGCAACATGGGGTGTTGTGATGGGAACCGCATTGTGGACGGGTTTCTTCTTTACCTTCCTGGTTTTTAGCGCGTTATTCCCTGAGGTTGTTCCAAAAAGTTGGTTGTTGGACATGATTTTACAGCATCCGAGTGGAACGATCGGGATTGCAATGTCGGCGATTTCAGCTTTTTCTGTAGTCGCAGTACTGGATGTATTTGCCAACGATCCAATAGAAATTCGTTTCTGGCAATTTGAAGTGAAAGGCGCAGCTGGGCCAGTAATACTTTGGGTGCTTTGCTTCCTCGCTCTAGTGCTTGGTGGAGAAATACTTTGGGACAATACGGCTGCTCTTTCGCTTAATGATCCAGAATTGACCTTAAAAGCGAAATAATCCAAATCTTGGATTTGTGTTCAGTTGCAGTTATTTCCAGTCTCAAACTTTGCGCTCCATCTTATAGCGTCTTAAAAAAGATATTTAATTCCTCTGAATCAACGCTCACATTTACCATTTGTCTAAGCGTATGTTTATTAGTTTGACCAAAAGCATCATTCCATGAAGCAGATACGACTAACTCGTGGTCACCTGGCCCCAATCCAGTGAATCGAAATTTGCCACCGGCATCGGCGCTGACCTGGCGTGTCGAGCGAATTCTGATACCATTTTCCTTTATCCCCCAATTTAAAAATACTTTAGCACCGTTAAATGTCTGACCGGATTCATCATAAATTTGGCCTATCAGATTGTAGGGTCCAACATCAATGGTCAGACTGACAGGCTCACTTGCTTCTGGATCAAAAGTTAATCCAATTGCTCTTAATGATTGCTGTCCTTTGGTGGTCAACTCAAATCTTCCTTTTGGAAACTCAGCCACGCTAAAGTTGCCACTCACATCAGTTAAAACATTGGTGGCCCATAAGTCTATTTCCATAGACTTAATAAATAACTCAATATCATTAACTGGTCGACCATATGGATCAACCATTCTTCCAGTAAGCAAACCAAGTGGAATCGATTCCAGTACGATGTTATGTACCTCCTGATCGTATTCCAGCTTAATCGGATATTTCTTGTAGCGTTTAAACTTTCCCTGCGGAGAAGCTTTTAAAACATAATCCCAGGAGGGCTTGAGATCGGCAAAAAAGTACTCCCCTGAACTGCTGGTGATTATCGAGTGGTGTGCTCTTCGGTAGGATGAAAACAATACTACAGTTACGCCTGCAATATTTTCTCCGAATTCAGTTCCTACCCAGCCGGATAAGGTAATGGAATCGCTTGTTGGTGTTATATCTTGTGAATCTTTAGTGATTAGTTGGTCTTGAATGGGCGACTGTTCTTCAGTGTCATCATCAAAAGGGGTTTTTGGTTTGCTCGCAAGAAATTCACCTACTTGTTCTAACCTGGATTCTGTAGAAAACAGCCTGGTTTGTTCTGGCTTCCAATCAACTAACTGATGGCTATAGAGCGCAATAACAATCGCCACTAGACCTATTGGCGAAACTATTGAACGTTTCCGATAACGAGCCATGGAGCCATTGTACAGCAGAATTTCACACTAACCGGTTTTATATCCGACTCTACTGTCTCCTTACAAACCTGAAATGGATGCTGAATAATTCAATTTTCTGTACAAGTTTGCCTGACTTCTCATTTCAGCTAATAATTTGACCCATTTATTTGTTTCGACAGTTTAGTTTTTCTAATACATAGTTTAGAACTAATCGTTTGTAAGACTGTACAAAATGACTATATTTAGCCCAACAGCAGTATTCTTACAACGATGAATATAGGAGCTAAACTAATATGAACTATTCTAATGATACAATTCAAAACACTTCTTTTAATAGAAAGCTGAACCACTATCAAAGTGTGATTGGTCTGGCCAACTGGAACTTCGCAAGCCCTACTTATGAGCAGATAAAAAGCTTTGAAAGTCGAGGTCGATCATTGCAGGCTGCCGCTATTCGCAAAAGCTCCAGATCATTTGCAAAATGGTTATGGATTAAATCAAAGGATGTTACCGGACGGTTATTGACAGCAGCTGCAAAAAATAGACAGCACCGAAAAGAAATTAATCAGCTTCTTGGGATTGAAGATTTTATACTGAAAGATATAGGTCTAAGCAGAGCAGATGTTTATGCCGTTGCTCACAACAAAATAACTACAGCTGAACTGAACGCAAGGCGAGGAAGACCTACTACCCGTAAAACAGGTCCGGACAACATAACCGCTGAGATCGTTTTACCTAAATGCACAACGATTAAACTGGACACAGCCTCAAAACCTGCTTGCAGTAACGATCAAAGCGAAGTACTAAAAATCGCGTAATTTCACTACTGGATCGTTAATTCCCTCTCCCCCGGGAGAGGGTTGGGCTGAGGATAAATTGACGAAGTAAATCGTTGATTTAAAACACCCTCATTCTGATCTTCTCCGTCAAAGGGAGAAGAGTCAGTTTCTTTTAGATCCGTTGAAATTTCGTGTTTCTAACACCCTGTTTGCCATGGATTCCCTGGATATTAATACCTTGTCGGCGAAACTGTTCATAAAACATTAGTTCTGAACTTACATCCAGATTTATGACCTAAGTAGTTATTAAGCCCACACTTAATTGAAAAATTTAGAACAGAATATGTTGATGGCAGCCGACTAGTAACTGTTCCCTGAGAGTCAAACAGAGGAAAAATGAATACGGTAACCATAGAACAAAAAACACCACAAATATCAAAAGAAGAAAAGCATCTCAATTTTTTTCAGCGAATTCTTGAGGTAAACGGCCAGACAGTAACCCTAAGTTACTTATTTGATAATATCCGAAATTATACGCTTGCAACGACTGTTGTGATTGCCGGGATATGGTTGATAAGCAATGGTGATTTAGTTGTCGGCATACCTTATATTAATTTGATATTTGGAATTCATGTTGTGATTTGCGGTCTGGTACTAATCGGCTTGAATTTTACCCATTCGATACTCACAATCGCCAAAATACCGGCAAGACCCTGGACTGGTTATATCATTTACCTCACCTTGCTGATTAGTTCGCTCGAAGTTATATGGGTCAGCTTTTGGAAGCTTTATAATTAGTCAGTTGAAATTGAAATTCCTCTTAAAAAATGTATCGGCTAAATACACGATTTAACACACAAGTTTTACATTCTGTCCGGTAGTGAATTAGAGCTAACGATATTAGGCCAGCGCTCTAATTTTATAAGCCCTTAGAAGTAATAATACGCCGATGGCGGCAATAACATGTTTTAAAGAATGTCCGCTAATAATGTGCAGAAAACTATAGATAGTTTCATCGAAATATTCAAAAACCTTTGCCAATGCATAAGCGCATAACAGTAACCAATATCCACCGATAGTATTGAACTTTGATTTAAAGATTAGCAAAATTATTGGAATCAAAATTATCGGAAGAAACTGGACGACGACATACATCCTTAAATCTCCATCACCACTTCTTTCTGTGCTGTCCCAATAAATAATGGAAAAAGCGCCAAAAACTACTAGTGGCCAGAGTAAATATTTGCCCAATCGTACCGAGACAAACTCAGCAATAATCACTGCAAATAGTGACATAAAAGCGATAGTCATTGGCAGTCGATCCCAGACCAATGAGCTATTGCTCGGTCTCAGATGATAGTAAGCCGAACCAAATCCCACTATTGAAACACCCAGAAATAAAAGTATGTAAGCTGACTTTAATTCGCCGATAAACTTGATTCTGTGCGAACGAAGGATATTGTGAAGACCCATAATCCCGACTATAAAAAATGGAATATTGGAAATTACATTCCAGAAATTTGGAATGCCTAAAAGCGTTCGTTTATCTCTAAATAGATGATATTTTAGGTCCTGAGCAATAGGATCCAGCATCAAAACAATAGCAATGCAAGATATCGTAACCAGGCCAATGACACTGTATCCAATAAATTCCTTTTCAATTTTCATCGTATATTAAATACTTTTGGCTTTTGACTAATTTTATTTCACACATGTTCCAATATTTTTACCGATATAAGGTAGTCGACCCTGAAAAAAATAAGGTGCGAATGGTCTTTCATTAGATAGCTTATTCCCACTCCATTTCGATATATACCTGCTGCGCGTTTCTCCCGGAAATTGTTTCATAATTCAAAAGGTAATTAAATTTTGACTGGTCCACACTACTTATATCCGTAATGTCACCACCATTTTCCATGTATTCAGAAACCGATTGACGCAAAAATACCAAATAGTCATAGGTGTCTTTCTTTGCCTGGCTTAAATTCGTTGCCTGACCGTGACCGGGAATTAAATACTGAGGTTTATTTGCGGCCATAGATTGATAGACACTGAGCCAGCTTTTACTATTTGATTGTGTTCCCACACCCAGCATGCGGTCAACATAAACAATATCGCCGGTAAACATGACCTTTTCACGAGGGAGCCAAATAAAACTATCACCCGGCGTATGCGCCTGACCGACATGATGAATCTTAAAAATGGTTTCGCCCAGTTCCAGCTCTAAATTTTCTTTGAATGTTTTTTCGGCATAGGTAGCATCTGTACTTTCCATGCCTTTATTTCCAACCAGATTTCCCAGCATAATAAATTGATCCTGAGTACGCGCCTTTTGATCATTTACCGCATCCTCGCTAGCTATAATCTGTGCTCCTTGTCGTTTAAAATACCCATTACCCAACCAGCGATGGTCTTGTCCCCCGGTATTGATCACTTTAACTACAGGTTTGTCCGTAACCGTTTTAATTAACTGTTCAATTTCTTGAGCACCCTGGTAAGTACCCCCTGAATCAATTAATACAACACCTTCAGTGGTAACAACAAATCCAAATGTTGCATTATTTCCTAGATTAGCCGCTGTTCGATTACCAAGTTCACCAACAATTGCATATACATCTCTGGTGACCTTTTGAAGCTTCAACGTTCCATCCGCCCAGGTTTGACTGTAGGACTGAGCTAAAACCAAGAACACCAATAACATCTTTAGTATCTTCACATGAAAACCTCGTATTTTATTGCTAACAGGGACAGGTCTCTGGCCATTAAACACAACTACAAATCAATGAACTTTATATCCTGAGTGACAGGCGACACATTGTTGCATGACTTCTGATAGTGCTGAGAATGCTTTATTTAATCCCCCATCGAGTTCAGCATCTTGTGCAGCCAATGCGAACCGACTGGCAGCTCGGTGCATATTCGTTCCAATGGCACCCATTTCTTTGGGCATGAATTTACCCATATGAGATGCGCCATGCAACTCCAGTGAGGACATACCAAGTCGATTTTCAGCAACCTCGGCAGCCTTATCATATTGCTGATTTGCCAGATAACGCGTGATCTCTTCAAGCGCCAGCAAATGATCCCGCATGTTGCTCAGCATATGCTCACGCATCATATCGGGTAATTGTACGGTTTGCCGGCCATCATTAGCCTGGACTGGATTAAACAGAAGAAAGATTATTGCAGTAGCAAGAAATCGTATTAGCATGGCTGTTCTCAAATTGAAATAGTTTAGCCAATATACATGGGGTATATTCAAGCGCATATGATCGAAATCATATGATTAAATTTTGTAACTACTCAGCTCACCCCTGAAATGCGTCAGCTCTGCGTTCAAAAATGGTCATTTACACGTGTAAACTCACATTTTTTGCCTTAATCTGACACATTTCAGGGGCAATCTGAGCAGTTGCAATACATTTTTACTACTCGCTGAATAGTTACTAAATTTCTTTTAATTTAAACAAGTTACCGGTGCGCTGAAGAGTTCCCTGTTTTTCCATTTTCGATATTGTTCGATAAAGAGCTTCACGGCTTAAACCAAGTACCTCTGATAGTTCAGAGATGGTGCCTTTCAATTGTAGTTCTCCCCAAGGTGAGCCTTCTGTCAATATTAAATGCCTAAGCCTTTCCTCAGCAGATTTTATATGTAATCGCTCGACACAGGTACGCTGGCGTCTTATTTCAGAACAAAGGTGAGTTATCCAGGCTACAGCAAAATCTGTATTTTCTCGTAATGCTCCGAGCATTTTCGCCGTATTGATCACTTGTATTTCTGAGGATGTTAAACTGGCTGCCGTACAATGATACTGATCACTATTAAGGCTGGCTTCTGCAAAATAATGGTTGTCATATGCACGATAAAGTAAAACTCTTTTCCCATCTTGATTGTGTCGATAAACATGCACCTCACCCTTTATAACTTTGTATATTGATTCAGCCTGCTGCCCAGGGTGGAATATGATTTCTCCTTTTGCAAAATATTTAAATGTGCTTAATTTCTCAAGGTGAATCTGAAAAGAGTTATTCATGTGGTTATGATAACTTGAATTTTCCACTTCAATTTAACTTTAATGACTACGCCAGTACTCCTTCAATGAGATAACTTAGGATGCAGAGCGTCCCAAATAGGCCAAGGCAAGGCGCAGTCCGCAGGGAATGGGCGCCCCCCCCTTTACAAGGACTGCAACGCGGCACTGGTCGATTTTGGGGCGCTCTCCCTCCGAACCAGCCAGGAAAGCGGTCATCTACGTTGTTGTGCTCCTTTAAATTAGCTACGGCTAGTCCTGCGGTCGCACGCTTAGGAGCTAACAGCTTCCTGACTGGCTGCATCCTAAGTTATCTCATTGAAGAAGAACTCGTTTATTTCTCACATGTTTCGTTATTTTTATCGATATAAAAAGCCTCCACCTCAGCAGCTATCGTAGTGTTATTCCATTTTTCACGCTGATCACAAACATATGGATAGAAGCCTTTAAATAGTTCCTGTGCATCCACAGTGAAAAAACTGCGTACAACGGCTGCATCACAAAGCTCGGCATTGGTGCAGAGTACGACTTCTTCATGAAAGCCAAGCAGACGCCTGAGGTCAGGTTTGAGTTTGTGTCTAAGAATCATCTCATTGATAAATTCGTAGTATTTACGCTGAATCTGTTCGGCAGTAAGTGAGTTATCTACCAGGGTTGCGATTAACGTTTTGCTTTCCTGTTCCAGCACATCAGCCAGTCGATTGCGTAACTTGAGGTATAAATCTGTATTGTACCTTTCTACATAATCCAGACTGCGCTGGACCCGTACACCTTGCTTGTGATCAATGTATTCCAGAATACCGAAAATCGCTGCACTAACCAGAGTGATTACCGTCAACCAACTGGTCAGAAAATCAGTGATTGATTTAGATTTTACCTGAGCATTCATTCAGCGGATGGCTGACAAACCGGCAGTTTGCTGTTCAGCTTACAGGGGTCAAATCCGCGATCATCGCCAGAATCTGTCTGCTCGGTGGTGGGAGCATTGTGATCTACGTCAAGCTCTGGTTGCTGACCTGCGCAGGATTGCAGCACAAAGGCCAAAATGACTACTTTAAAATTCATTGATATCATAAGAGTTCTCTCCCGATTGTTATTATGAAATAGATGATAGCCTTTGAAGGAACACAGGTGTATCTTTTATTGCTCTTTAGTATTACCTGAATCCGTAGCTTCAGGAAGTAGCAATAAATATAACAAAGTTCCCGCTACCAGGAGGAATGATGCTCAAACTAAAAAAGGCTTTCGCTGCAGTTTTTCTGTCGTTGACCTGGTTTTCACCACAGGTTTATGCTGGCGAAGATTTCATTTTTGTCACTAGCGGTTCGATGGGGTTCAATACTTTTGAGTTTCCCGAAAAACTCGATTCTCCGATTACTCACATCATGGCTGAGCTTGCAATTACCGGCATATATAGTGGATTAATCATTACCTTGAGTGCTGCTCAAGCGGTCGACAAGGCAGATGTTTCTGAAGAAGATGAAATCGGTGAAGCAGATCGTAGTGATTTTGATTTTTTACTGGGCTACCAGCTAAGTCCTAATTGGACGTTTTTCGGTGGTTACAAGAAAGCAGAGACCAGTATTGATTTTATCAATCGAAAGACCAAAGCTCTTGAAGTTGATCGCTACAAACAAAGTGGCCCCTATATAGGGGCGAGCTATAGCTATCGTCTTCAGCGATCAGGTAAATTAGCTTTTTCTGCTGCTTATGCCTCTCTGGATTCAGACAATATCTTTCATGCCAGCGTCCGAGACGCAGATGATACCGATGTCGAGTTTGATGATCTAAATGGCCGCCATAAAGGTACAACGGAGGGATTTAGTTTTGTCGCCAGTTGGAGCATGCCTTTGTCACCTGATTTAATCTACCAGGCAAAATTAAGATATAACGACTACAAGCAAAGTGTTAGTGGAGATTTCGAAGGCCAGGCATTCAATTTTGATGTACCGGAAAATCATCTAATGCTGATGATTGGCCTCAGTAAAGTCTTTTAGACCGCAGACTAAAAAGATGGAATATTGGGCACTTCACTAGCTTCATCACGTTTAAACAGAAAGTCTCGATATAACGACGAATGCTCCCAGGGAACCTGACGATTGCCGGTTTCCAGCATTACTGCTGCACGAACTGTTTTAAACATTTTTTCGATGCCGACAGGCTGGTCCAAATATTTCAGTAAATATTTGGTGTAGGTACCGTTTCGACCAGCACCGTCTTTAGCCACCTTACCTGGTTCCGTGGCGTAAGCGATGAGGGTTCCGGGTGGCGCGTCGATAGGAGCCAACCCGCTATTGGAGGTTGAAGAATTAGCGAATGCAGCAGAATTTTTTTCGCCTGATTTCTGCGCGGTAAAGGGATTATTTCGGCAAGAATCGAGAATCACTATGTTGGTTCGACTTCGTGCCTTTTGCATATTTCCTAATAGCTGGTTGAAGCCGTATGCCTCGTTATCAAGACTCTCCAGACCCGTAATATTGGCGTTTACTGGAATCAGGTAATTAATGTTGTTTGACTGGATAGCGTGCCCCGCGTAATACAATACTGACACGGCATCTCGATTATCAATCTTGCCGTAAAAGCTTGTAATGACATTAGCGATATTATTTTTTTCGATATCCAGATATAGATCAACCTCAAAATTGAGCTGCTTTAATTTTTCTGAAATATCCTGAGCATCGTTAAGCGGGTTTGCAAGTGGGGCAGTTGCATAACTGGCATTACCTATGACCAGGGCGTAACGGATATCTTTTGCGGCATCAACAGTGTTGACCAGGAAAAGAAATAACAGTAAGCAAAATCGGATCAGGTAGTATTGTAAGTGTATTTGCACCGATCACCTATGTAGCAAAAGAATCAGGTTTTGAATGATAGAAATTAAGCCGGCAAGTTTACTCTACTCTGGTGAAAGAGATCAGGAAAAATGAATCTGGTACTAACTTTAAAACCGCAATGACAAACAGCTTAGGCCACCATCCAGTTTCTGGAACTCTGAAACATCGACTTCTCTTATTTTATATCCAGTCGATTCAATCAGGTTCCGGGATTTAGGAAAACCTTTCGGCGTTAAAACGATATCATTAATCCAGACACTGTTTGCGGCATAGGACTCATCAGCATCGACTTCAAGCAAATTATATTGTTGAAACTCGGGATTAGTCAGGAACTCACCACAAGCCAGCAAGTTATTTTTTTCTAAATACCCTAATCCAGTCTTTAAATGTAACACTTCAGTCAACTTTATCACTGAACCAGACATACCATATTTATTCAATATTGAGACCATTTGTTCTGCACCATCCTGATTGGTTCGTTCCGATAAACCAATATAATAATGATTGCCGATCATCATAATATCCCCAGCTTCTAGTGTTCCTGGCGCCTGGATAAACTCGACTTTATCGTAGAATTTTTGCAATACTGGAAGCATCGATTGAGTTTCCAGAGTGCGAGCAGCAGCACCTGGATTAGTGAGAATGGCGCACTCAGGCGTCATTAGTGCCACATCTTCTACAAACATAGAATCAGGAAAATCTTCATCCGCATCTAATATGGTAACCTGTAAATCACAATCCTGCAGTGCCTGAATATAATCCGCATGTTGAGTAAGCGCCTTTTGATAATTGGGAACACCGAGATGAGCTGAGGTGATTCCTTGTGTCATCGCCTTACACGGGGTTCTGACGATTGCTTTGTTGAATTTCATTTTTCATTGCCCTGGAAATCATGATTGAAAATATTCAAATTTAGTCGAATTGGTTTACCTACCAAACCTAGCGTAATATCAATTGCATACCTATACAATTTTGAGATTATACTTCAAGATTAAATGTTATTTGACATGGATCTGACATTCAAATATAGAAAAGAGAATTCATGGATAAGCCTATATTTAAAATGCTAATTGGTGCAAGTATTGTTGGAATTGGCGTTTATCTGATCACTGGTGATTCGATAATCATAGGAATTGCTTTGATTATATTTGGGGGTGCATTTTTTAATGGGCAAGTCACGGAGCCTGGTTTAGTTTTCATTCAAATAACGACGACATTGATGGTGGTGATTCTGGTGGGGGAGATGACTAAAA
>Ga0256847_1001584_pt1 | contig 11273 bp, 7 predicted proteins | sample TeddybearmetaG_FD_189099 | JGI IMG/M metagenome (GOLD analysis project Ga0256847, IMG submission 189099) | Hydrothermal vent microbial communities from East Pacific Rise, Pacific Ocean - Teddybear | ecosystem: Environmental > Aquatic > Marine > Hydrothermal vents | place: Pacific Ocean: East... | reverse complement strand
AACCCTGACCGTTTCCAGCGCCGTTGGCAGTACCGTTACCTACAAAAGAACCGTTATCAGAACTGTTTCCGTTACCCATGAAAGGCATATCCCAACCAGCAACAGCAGTAGAAGAAGCAACAACCAGTACAGCAGCAGTAATTAAAGTTTTCATCGTAAATCTCCAAAAAGTAGTTAAAGTAAAAGTTTTAAAATTGCTCAAGACAGTGCCTTGATAGAGAGAACTATATAAGTATTTGCTAATATAGTCAAGTATTAATTTCTACTCTAATCCACACATAGAAACGCGAATGATAGTTCATGTATTTGGAAAATATAACGTTTTAAACTATGTAATCGCACCCATAGGTTCGGCGAAATATTTTAAAATGATAGGTTTTTCAAAGAGATGTGCTTGCATCGTGTTTCTATGTGTGGAATAGGGTTTATATATCTCGTAATCCGTCTGCAGGTTCTAATTTGGCCACGCGCCGACCACCGCTAAAGCCCGCAACAATTACAATTGCAATGGTCAGTCCCAAAGCCCAAAAGAAATGTTGTGGCAATAAATAACACAATACCTGATCGATATTCAGCCTGGGCGCCAACCAGTAATTGATTATCTGCTCAGCCACCAAATACACCAGAACGGCCATAAACCAACCCAGTATCCCGGTATATAGAGATTGTAATAAAGGGAACAACACGATCTGCCGGGCATTAAAACCAAGCAACTGTAATACGCTTAGGTCTTTACGTTTTCGATCAACATTTGCCCACAGGCTGGCACCGAGAGAGAACGAAAACCCCAATGCACCGACACAGGCAATGACCCAGAATATGATCGACAGGTTTTCATCTATCGATTGCACGGTACTGATTTCAGCGCTGTTCGTTTTTACTCTCACCCCCTTTTTTTCTAACATCGATACCAGGCGATCCACATCGTATATTGATCGCGCAAACAAGCGAAAAGAAGGATAATTCCGTTGCGCCGAACTTTGTATACTGCCAGACCATTTAAGCGCTGGAACTGCTCTGCCGTCTTTAAAATACTCGCTAGCCAATAACAAATCCAGATGCACGAATGCGACATTTCGACTAGTCACAGTGCGATCAGTTATGGCAGAAACAGTCAGCTCCAGGTGTACTCGCTCACGTTTCCCCTGATACTGACGAGCCAAACTACCATCGATTTTGTCTCCCAATTTGACATTCAACTTTTTCGCTGCATTAAAACTCAATACCACCTGATGATATCCCTGTGGGAACGCCTCTATCGCTTGCAATAAAGGATCTCCTTTGGCTGTTGCCAGCAACTCAGTGGGCAAAATTCGTTTTGCTGTTTTACTTTTTAACTGAATATTGGCTGCCAGTGCGCGTGTTTTGGGAATGATGAATTCAATATCTTCACGCTGGCCGAGTTGTTCCAGCCACACCTGCTCGTACTGCCCGCTGCCGATGGGCCGAATCTCCCGATTGATTGGATTCTCTATCAGTCCATTAACCATGGTCGTGACAATGCCAAATTTCAGACCGAACAGAATCATCATTGGTGCCAGTACAGATGCGAGCGACAAAACAAAACAACCAGACATTTGCCACTCGTGAGTAAAGTCACGAAAGCTAAGATTAAAAATATTACTGAACTGACTCATATCTTGGAGTTAATCCCGGAAAACCGATTGATACACGCGGCCGTCTTCAAGCACCTCGGAGGTCTGGTGCAAACTGCGTAAATCCATCTTGTAAACATGAGCCCAATCGTGGCTGGCGGTAATCAGGGTAATTTTCAAACCTTTAATGAGTTCCATGACCACAGCCATAATTTTACGTGATGTAATGGGATCCAGTGAAGCAGTCGGTTCATCAGCCAGTAAAATTGATGGCCGGTGAGAAAGCGCCCTTGCAAATGCTACTCTTTGTCGTTCGCCTGCAGAAAGCAGACCGGGTAACTTATCCAGTTGACGATGAATACCCAGTACTTTACATAATGAGCTAACTGAATCGTCATCAGGTAATTTAAGCAATTTACGAGGCAAAGAAATATTTTCTCTTACAGTCAGATAAGGTAATAAACCACCTTGTTGTAGTACATATCCGATATGTTGCCTTCTTAGTTCAGATAATTGTTTTCGTTGTTTTGCCTGCCAGGCCTTTTGAATATTTTGAAATTCGCCAGTAACTGGTTTTAATATGAAAGAATCAATTTCATCCGGCTGAAGGCTAAGAGATAACATATCCAGTAGCGTACTTTTGCCACAACCACTATGACCGACTAGAGCAACACATTCACCAGCACTAATATCAAGTTTTTCTACTCTAAGACAAAATCCGGTATTCTCAACAATGCGGGATTTGACCACATTCCTGAGTGAAAAAACTTTGGGCATCAGGGCAATAAATTCAGCATAACCGGAAAAACCGAATTGCCATTAACAGGACCGCCACCCGGTGTTACCCACAGATCTGTATGATCATGTAGTGTCTGATAATAGTTGATCTTACTATCCAGGCGCTGCATAAATTCTATTTGCTCCTTGGCTGTCCATTCATCCCAGCGTTCCAGCGTCAAGTTCATGACTTCACCGGTGTAGGGAAGGTCTTCAATGTATTCTCTCATGTAACCCATTTCGGCTAGATTCTGACCACCTTCACTAGTACTGCCAGCTACAGCAGAAGGATCACGGCTGACTGTCGCCGCCAGGCTCTTTAAATCATTGATAAAACCTTTAGGACTCAGTACACCTTCTTCTGCCAGCTCAAGCACCTGTTGCATCACGCTTTTCAAATCGCTGAGTTGGTCTCGTGTCAGCAACACTCGAATATCAACTGAAGATTTTTCGGGTTGATTGAAATCGCGATCGACCATCCAGGCATTAAAAACTTTTGGTAATGGTATGCCTTCTTCCTTATGCAGGTATTTCATCAGCAGAGCATTTCCGAGTTTGTCTACTCTTTCCTGTAAAGAAGCCAACTGTGTAGGTTCTGGTTTTGTCGGGACCTGCTGTCGTTTTTGTGCTACTGGGATTGGGATAGGTAATACACCATTGACTGTAGCTAGCACCTGCTGGGTTATCTGATTGGTTAACACCTCCAGTACTGTGCCAAACTCATCAACCTGGCCGAGCTCTACACCATAATAAAAATCACCAATTCCAGGATAGAGTGACAACTTTTTATATAATTCTTCAGCACGCTCATGATTTGCCCTGAGTGAAGGCGTTCGCAAATGCATCACCCAGATGGATACGCCTTTGTCATAAGCAAATTGACGCAGCACCTCCGCACTCAATCGTGTTGATCCAAGTGAATCGTGACTTTCGCGTGGCCCGGCATCTGTAATTAAAATGACATATCGTGCATCAAAATCTGACCAGTCGGTATTCTCTATGGCAGATTTAATACCGGCATAAGCATCTTCACGAAAATCACGACTGGAAATATCTGATGCTTCGAGTGTATCCACGTTAGTAAAAAATCTTTCGGCATCAGCGCCATCATTCAAATCAACAAAAGTCCTGGTGAGATAGTCGAGCTCTGGCACTAGATCAATATTATCGCGAAAGGCTGTTAGCGCAAAATTCACCTGATTATTCAAACCCTGTTGGGCAATAGAACGATACACCGCACGTACCACTTCTCGAGTGCGATCAATATACGGCCCCATCGATGCTGTTGAATCTATAACAAAATGAATGCCGCTTCGATAGTTTCTAACGGATTTTTTGTTTGAATTATTTTTAGTCTTCTGTTTTGGTTTTGGCTTTGATTGCTCATTTAGCGGTACGCTGGCAATTTCCAGCAAACGCGCTTGTTCACTGCCAAGATAAACGTCTTCGTGTTGTTTTATTGGCACTAAATAAAAATTTTCACGAATATCGATATGCGCTTCAGGTTGAATTGCTATAACCGGCGAGTTGTTGATTTTTTTATTACTAATGACCTGCTGGTATAAACGGTTATAAACAACTAAATCATTATCGTCGACCAGCTTTTGCAAATCAGATTTATGATTAAACAACATGACCCGCTGTATGTCCTGCGGATCTTTGAATGAAACAGTCAGCGCCTGATTCCACACGATGGCTTGTTTTTCGGCTACCCAGCCTTCAATTTTGCCAAAGCTGTCATGCCCGACCTGGAGCCAGCCATTTTGTTTCTGGTAAATATACAGTACGCTGAACGGGACAATTTCTACCCCCGCTGAAGTTGAAGTTTCCGGTTGTTGATATAACTTTGCTTCTGGAATCGTTAATACGCGCTGGTACAGTGATTTTTTCCCTTCCATCAACAATGGGCGACCTGCAGCTGTAGCATGGCTGGTATAAAACCCACCCAAAAGCAGTATTAAAACCAGGCCAATCCGAGCGCTAAATCTCATACAGAAAACTCCCTGAAACTAGACTTCATGGACGATAGTTTAAGAGTAAATTTCTGGCCTCTAGATTGCCCCGATCTGCTTCAGCAACCGCCCAAAGATACAGATCCTGTAGACGTCTTTTAGCCAGTTCACTGCCAGCATCTGCTGCAAGTTGATACCATTTCCTGGCCTGATTACTGTCGGCCTTGTCGAGCAGGCTATCGGCAGTATTAAAGCGAAGAGGATCAGCCATTTCAGCCATTTTCAGCATCGCTGGTTTGTAGGATTCGCGAGCGCAGAAAAAAAACAGAATATGCGCATCCGCCAGGTTACCCTGTACATAAAATAGTCCTGCCTGGGTATGCAGTGCCGCCAAATTATACGGCTTGCCTTTTAGTCTGGCATTGCTGATCAGTTCTCGAGCCATTGCGCCAGGTGTGGGTAACAAACTACGATCTATCTCACCCTGAGAAATTAAATCCGGAGAAATTAAACCCTGCTCGGCATTGCTACTGACTTCCAGTCGCAAACTTCCATTGTCCCCACGGTCGGAAAAAAACAACAAGGCAACGACCAGAACAAAAACAATAAGGCCGACCCAGATAATGGGATTAGAGAGCGATTTAAATTTGTTGTCAGGCATGGTTTCGGTCATTAACATTACTCCTCCTCCTGCCGCTTATTTTTAATCATGACGGCATTTTTAATTTGTACGCTGCATTATGAGGCCAGCGGAAAGATATGGCTAGTGCTCCAACAATATTATATTGATGGAGCACTAGCTTGAGAGAGAGTAAAAATTAAAGATTCTTTAATTGATCCAGAATCTGCTGAAACAACGCGTTGTTTATTTCTCTTATGACTTCCATTCTACTCTGCTCTAGCTGCAAAACATCATCAGTATCTAGTTCAATTTCCCGACTCTGTTTGACATCACGTTGTAGTAATAGCTTGCCTTCAGCTGAGGTTACAACGTAGTCCAGGTTCCTGGAGATTGAAAATATTCGCAAACTCTGCGTTGCATTGCTGGCAATAATTCGCTCATTTGCACGTTGTAAATTGACCCGTAATTTTGTTGCAGTTGTTGTATTTACTAATTCTGCTCCGGCCTGTTTTAATATGGTTATTAGCTGCACTTCTTCCTGGTTAGTAAATTTTTCTACGGTTAAATCTAGCTGGATCAGATTTTCTGGTAAATTTGACAATCCTTTCAGTTGAAATCCACAGCCTGTTATTAAACTTAGGAGAAGGAAAATGAATGAAAATGCACGAAAAGTCATTTTTTAATTTGCCACAATATTGACCAGTTTTTCCGGTACAACAATGATTTTCCTCACCTGCTTACCTTCGATATGCGCTTGAATTGCATGATGCTCAAGCGCCATTTTTTCGCAATATGCCTTATCTGAGTTGGTACTGATTTGCATTTTTCCTCTCAATTTACCATTAACCTGAATGACCATTTCAATACTGTCCTGAACTAATGCTGACTCATCCACTACAGGCCAGTTCTGGTCAACTATCAGACCGCTATATCCCAACTCCTGCCACATTTGCTGGCAAATATGTGGAATGACTGGCGACAACATCAAAATCATGCTGGTGAGTGCTTCTTTTTTCAACAACAAACCAGAACTGGAATTATCTTCAAATTTATTTAAGCTGTTAAGTAGCTCCATATTGGCTGCAATGGCAGTATTAAAAGTCATCCGCCGCCCATAATCATCCGTCACTTTTTTTATTGTTTCATGTAGTTTAAAACGCAAGGCTTTTTGGTCTTCATTAAACTCTGCCTGAGTTTCTTCCAGTGGTTTACCATCAAGGGTTGAAACAAATTCTTCAACCGCTTTCCACAATCGTTTCAGGTAGCGATATGCTCCCTCAACGCCAGCATCTGACCACTCCAGCGATTGTTCTGGTGGTGAAGCAAACATCATAAATAATCTTACGGTATCGGCACCATATAAGTCGATTAGCTGTTGTGGGTCAACAGTATTACCTTTTGACTTAGACATTTTGCCGCCATCTTTCAATACCATGCCCTGAGTGAGCAGGCTTTTAAAAGGTTCGTCAGAATGCACCAATCCTTCATCGCGCATCAGCTTGTGGTAGAAACGAGCATATAACAAATGCAGAATGGCATGTTCAATACCGCCGATGTAGTAATCAACGGGTGTCCAATAGTCCGCTCGATCATCAAGCATCGATTTATCCTGATCACGACTGCTGTATCGCGCGTAATACCAGGATGATTCCATGAAGGTATCGAAAGTATCAGTTTCTCGTTCAGCATCTTTGCCACAGCTGGGACATATCGTTTTTTTGAACGATTCCATGCGTTTAATGGGTGAGCCAATGCCATCAAATTCTATATCTTCCGGCAATATCACAGGCAAATCTTCAGCCGGTACAGCGACTGTGCCGCAATCGTCACAATTGATTACTGGAATTGGCGCCCCCCAATAACGTTGCCGCGATACGCCCCAGTCGCGTAAACGATAGTTTATCTGGCGACTGCCTTTACCTACCGCCTCAAGTTCATCAGCAATTTTGTCAAATGCCAGCTGATAAGCAAGTCCATCAAGATTGCCAGAGTTACAACACACCCCGTCTTTGTCGTTGAATGCACCCACGTCCAGATCTATAGCCGATCCTTCAGATGGTGCAATAACTTGAATGATGTCGATATTATATTTCTTGGCAAATTCCCAATCACGCTGATCGTGTGCTGGAACAGACATAATTGCGCCCGTGCCATAGCCCATCAGCACGAAGTTTGCGATCCAGATTTCCACTTCGGCACCATTGACCGGATTAATGGCAGTGATGCCGAGGGCATGACCGAGTTTTTCCATTTTCTCCATGGCCGCTTCGGCAGTATTGGTTTTTTTACAGTCTTCAATGAATTGGGCTATGTTGCTATCTGTCTCGGCAGCTTTTAACGCCAGTGGATGCTCAGCGGCGATAGCCATAAATGTTGCACCGTAAAGCGTATCTGGGCGAGTGGTATAGACCCGTAATGCCTCAAAACCAGGCACTTCAAAATCGACTTCCATGCCTTCGGATCGACCGATCCAGTTGCGCTGCATGGTTTTGACCTGTTCCGGCCAATCCAGTTTATCCAGATCATTCAACAGCTGGTCTGCGTAGTCTGTAATCTTCAAAAACCACTGTGCAATCTCGCGACGCTCTACCGGCGTATCACAACGCCAGCAACAGCCTTCTATAACCTGCTCGTTAGCCAACACGGTCTGATCATTCGGGCACCAGTTTACCGGTGCAGTCTTTTTATAAGCGATTCCTTTCTCCATCAGGCGTGTAAAAAACCATTGCTCCCAGCGGTAATATTGTGGATGGCAGGTGGCCAGCTCCCGGCTCCAGTCGTAACCAAATCCCAACCTTTTCAGTTGATCACGCATGTAATCTATATTTTCATAGGTCCACTTTGCCGGTGGGACATTATTTTTGATCGCCGCATTTTCTGCTGGCAGTCCAAATGCGTCCCAACCCATTGGCTGCAGCACATTCTTGCCATTCATTCGCTGGTATCGGCTGACTACATCACCGATTGTGTAGTTTCGCACATGCCCCATATGCAGTTTGCCACTGGGATAGGGAAACATTGACAGGCAATAGTATTTTTCCCTGTCTGGATCTTCACTGACCTGAAAGGTATTTTGCTCTGTCCAGACTTGCTGAACAGCCTGTTCTATCGATTGAGGATCATACGTTGAATCCATAGTTTTTTTCTACTGTAATGCTTTAGTTTGAACGAAAGGCAGCATACGCGAGAGTGGAATGAACTTAAAGATTGGTGCAAAAATAAATTTATAAATCCTGCCGAAATCCTGACATTACAATTTGCCAAACCGACCTCTAAATAATTTTTACTGAAAACCAGTCATGATCAGCTGTAAAATTGTGATCAAGTAAACATTTCTGCCTTTTTAATCAGCAGCTTTAAGCATATTCCTGTCGCATTTAAGATGATCTTCTATAGAATCTTTTAATTCATACAGAAATTATCCCTATAGCTTTTCAAACCAATTAATCATACATGACCACATCTATCGATCTCTCAAAGTACGGCATCCATAATGTCAGTGACATTTTGCACAATCCGTCTTATCAAACCCTGTTTCAAGAAGAAACACGTGATGACCTGAATGGTTACGAAAAAGGCCAAATAACTAATAGCGGGTCAGTATCAGTCGATACCGGGATATTCACCGGTCGATCACCAAAGGATAAATATATTGTTCGCGACGACACCACTCGCGACACTATCTGGTGGTCTGATCAGGGCAAAAACGACAACAAACCCTTATCTCAAGAAACCTGGTCAAACTTGAAGACACTGGTTACTACGCAACTTTCCTCAAAACGTTTATTCGTAGTGGACGCCTATTGCGGCGCCAATCCGGATACTCGTCTGAGCGTTCGTTTTATTGTCGAAGTCGCCTGGCAGGCGCATTTTGTAAAAAACATGTTCATTCGCCCTGATGAATCTCAACTGGAAAACTTTGAGCCTGATTTTATCGTACTCAATGGTTCTAAAACCATTAACCCGGACTGGCAATCACAGGGTTTGAATTCTGAAAATTTTGTAGCCTTTAACCTGACTGAAAAAATGCAGTTAATTGGCGGCACCTGGTACGGTGGCGAAATGAAAAAAGGAATGTTTTCGATTATGAATTATCTACTGCCATTAAAAGGTATAGCGTCAATGCATTGCTCTGCCAACATCGGTAAAGATGGCGACACGGCGATCTTTTTCGGTCTATCCGGTACCGGTAAAACCACTTTATCGACTGACCCGAAACGTCAGTTGATTGGCGACGACGAACATGGCTGGGATGATGATGGCGTATTTAATTTTGAAGGCGGATGTTACGCTAAAACAATCAAGCTAAGCGCTGCTGCAGAGCCGGATATATTTCAGGCAATTAAACGGGACGCTTTACTGGAAAATGTCACGGTTCATGAAAATGGCGACATAAACTACGATGATTCATCTAAAACTGAAAATACTCGCGTCTCTTACCCTATTTATCATATCGAAAATATCGTCAAACCGGTTTCTAAGGGTGGTCATGCAGAACGTGTAATATTCCTGTCAGCCGATGCGTTTGGTGTATTACCACCAGTATCCCGACTCAACCTGGAGCAGACGCAATACCATTTTCTGTCAGGATTTACAGCAAAACTAGCTGGTACCGAAAGAGGAATAACAGAGCCGACGCCAACCTTCTCTGCCTGTTTTGGGGCTGCTTTTCTGACTTTGCACCCGACTCAATACAGTAAACAGCTAGTGAAAAAAATGAAAGCCATCAATGCCAAAGCCTACCTGGTCAACACTGGATGGAATGGAACCGGCAAGCGAATTTCAATTCAAAATACGCGCGCTATCATCGATGCAATTCTCGATGGTTCAATTGATGAGGCTGAGACAGCTGAGATTCCATATTTTAATTTTTCAGTACCAACTTCATTAGCGGGCGTCGAATCCAATATCCTGGATCCACGTGACAGCTATGAAAACGTTGATGAATGGCATGAAAAAGCACGTGAATTAGCTAAATTATTTATCCAAAATTTCGAAAAATATGCAGACAATAATCTGGGGCAAGCCTTGCTGGAAGTAGGACCTAAGATTTAACCTCTTTCGTATTGGATTGTTTAAAATTGCGAAAACGCAGCAAACCACCCAGTGCCAACAATAAAATTACAATCGCCAGTACGGGTTGAATTTTGGCAAAAAACATAAAAGGCGTGGAGCCAGTTCGACCTGTCACAGTATGGTTTAAAGTCTGTTCCTTGAATAATTCTGTCTGACTTGAAATATTTCCCTGGAAATCTATGAACGCGCTAATGCCGGTATTGGTAGAACGGATTAATGGGCGCGCAGTTTCCAGCGCACGCATCTGAGAGATCTGTAAATGCTGCGGCGGCGCCAGCGAATCTCCAAACCAGGCATCGTTACTACTATTGACCAGAATATTTGCCTCAGGAAGATCCTGCAATATATCTCGACTGAAAACATCTTCATAACAAATTGAGACACCAAGCTTTAAACCTTTTACCGACAGTAGTGATTGCTGTTGCGCCCCTTCATTCAAGTCTGAATAAGGGATACGGATCCATCGACGTAAGTATTCAAGAATAAATCGATAAGGGTAATACTCTCCAAAAGGAACCAGATGACGTTTGTGGTATACGCCCTGGTTTTCTCCAAGTAGCAACATACTGTTATAGAATTTTTCAGATTTAGCTTCGTTATACACGACCCCAACTAACAGATTGCTTTGGCGTTCTGTGGCTGCCATTGCCATTGGCAGCAACACAGTTTCTTCTATCAGGCTGGATCGGCCAGGAATTGCGGTTTCTGGCCAGACGATTAAATCGTTGTCCCAATTTTGCTGAGTTGCCCGCCAGTATTTCTGCAGAATTTCCTGCCTTTTGTCATATTTCCATTTCATTTCCTGTGGGATGTTGCCCTGTATCAGAGCCACTTTGAGCGATTTACCCATAGGTTCTGTCCAGGTTATTTGAGACAGGGCGTAACCAGAAAGAGGCAGCAGTACCAACCCGGCAAGCCAGATTGGCCGTCGCTGCTGAATGATTCGCAATAACAGTAGAGACATCAAAATTGATACAGCACCGACGCCGTAGACACCAATTAATGGCGCAAATCCTGCCAGGGGCGACTGAGTGTGAGCATAACCGAGACTAAGCCAGGGAAAGCCCGTCAAAACAATGCCTTTGATCCACTCCATTGCAAACCAGACAACTGGAAGCAGCCATAATGGTGAAATTTTAGAAGATATTTGATAGAAACGACAAACTGAAACAGCAGCAGCGATAAATAACGCAAGAAACATGACTACTGAAGCCGTGATTCCGCCTGCTACCAAAGGAGGTGCCTTGCCAT
>Ga0256847_1001583_pt1 | contig 11281 bp, 9 predicted proteins | sample TeddybearmetaG_FD_189099 | JGI IMG/M metagenome (GOLD analysis project Ga0256847, IMG submission 189099) | Hydrothermal vent microbial communities from East Pacific Rise, Pacific Ocean - Teddybear | ecosystem: Environmental > Aquatic > Marine > Hydrothermal vents | place: Pacific Ocean: East... | reverse complement strand
CCCCGTGCGCGCCGGTACTGGTACACTCACCGCACACCGAGAGACCGTTCAAGCTGGAGCGCCCCCAAATGTCACAGACGCTGCCACCCATATGGTAATGCATCGCCGGGGCGACCGGGATCGGGGCTTTGCGTGGATCAATCCCGGCTGCCATACAGGCCGCGAATACAGTTGGGAAATGCTCACTTATATGATCGCCAATCGCGTCGCGCGTGTCGAGGAAAGCGCCGCGCCCGGCGGCGCGCTCGGCATGAATGGCACGGGCCACTTCATCGCGCGGGGCGAGTTCGGCATCCTTATGGTACTGGCTCATGAACGGCTTGCCGTCCGAGCCAATCAGGCTGGCGCCTTCGCCGCGCAAAGCCTCAGTGGCGAGCGGGGCAGGATCGAGACCAACATCCATCGCGGTGGGATGAAATTGCACAAATTCCGCATCCGCAATCACCCCGCCAGCACTATACACCATGGCCAGCGCATCGCCGCGCGCCTGTTGCGGGTTGGTGGTGATCTTGAACAGGCCGCCAGAACCACCCGTACACAACACGGTTTGCGGGCTGGTAAAAGTCGAGATGCGGCCACGCCGGTCTTTCAGGATCGCCCCGGCAATGCGGCCGTGATCGTCTTGTAACAAGCCAACCGCTTTGACGTGTTCGATCAGCTCAATATGGCTGGCGGCGCGCACGGCAGCGGTGAGCGCGCCCATGATGGCTTTACCCGCCAGATCCCCGGCGACCCGGGCAACCCGCGGCATTGAATGGGCCGCTTCAAGGCTGAGAGCGAGTTTGCCATCTGGTGTGCGGTCAAACGGAACGCCGAGTGCAATCAGATCTCGGACACGGGCTGGGCCTTCTTCGGCGATCAGACGTGCAACAATCGGATCAACCAGACCAGACCCAGCCGCAATCGTATCGGCAGCGTGTTTCTCGGCGCTATCTTTGGGGTCAAGCGCCGCCGCAAGCCCGCCTTGCGCCCATGCCGATGAAGCAGCTTGGCCAAGCGGTGCCAGAGAAATCACTGTGCATAGGCGCGGGGCCAGACGCAGCGCCAAAAACAGCCCTGCGAGTCCGGCACCGACGATGAGAATGCGTGCATCACCTACCGGAGCAGGGGCGGAGAAGTGTTCGGGAACAGGCCCGGCTGCGGCGTTCAAGAAATGCCCCCTTCGGTGCGTTTCCACTCAGCTGGGTTGGCATCGCCAGCGCTCAGCAGGGCGCCATGCATGCGCTTACCTGAGGCAATCGTCAGGGTGAAATTGTCAGGATAATAAGATCCGCTCTCAAAGCCGTTGATAAATTCGGCAATCTGGCAGCGCACCGAGAGTTGATTGCCAAACTTGCTGGCTGTGCAGTTTTGCCGAACCAGATAATCCTGCTCGAGCGAGGCACAACTTTGGCGCGCGGTCAGCTCGCCGGAGTATTTTCCATTACCATCATGCTGCAGCGAGGCGGTGCCACTGAACGAGCAGTCAATCCGCAGCTTGGCCGTGAACGTCCATCGGCCAGCAATATTGGCGTCGGTTTCTGCCCAAGTTGGAGGCAGAGCCAAAGTTGATACAAATAGAACCAAGATTAGGAGCCGCATCAAGATATTCCTGATTCTGAACGCTTCCATCGTGCGATATGACGCCCGTTGAGGTTACCAAACAATTCATCGTTGGATTTAATCGTCAACGCAAAGTTGTCAGCTCGATATTCTTCCCAGCCCGGCTCCGTATCCCGTTTGAGATATCTCGTGATCGTTGAGCGTATTGAAACCTGGCTGCCGAAATTTTTTGCCGTACATGTTTGCTCGACCACGAAGTGATAACGGCCGTCACAGATATGTGTTGTGGTTAAAGTGCAATCGTATCGTTTTGGTTCGGCGGTAGTGTTGAGTTGTGCAATTCCGGTGAATTTGCATCCGCTGCTAGACGTTATGGTCGTGCTGATATTCCATGCACCTGAAATGTCGACGACGGGGCGATTTGTATCAGCGACAGATGGCGAAGAGACCAAAGCGAACACCAATCCTAATCCCAGAAAACCCAACCCTCGCATCATGAAATACCGTCTTCAGAGCGGCGAAATTCGACCGGCGCGGTCGCGGCGGAGACCAGTGCGCCAAACATCCGGCCTGCATCCTGTATCGTGAGCGTAAAATTGTCTGGAACATAGACCAATCCTTCGGTGCCTTTTTCCAGCATGTTCTCGATCTTTGACCTGACAGAGACCTGATCGCCAAACCGGCGGGCATGGCAGCTTTGCTGAACAACTGAGCGCCCCCACATTGAGCAGACTTCAACGGCGGTCAATTCACAGCCGTAAACCCCCTCGGCAGGATGATCTGTCAGGCGCATTGTTCCGGTCATCAGGCATTGTCCACTGCGGTAGGGCTTGGTCTGGAACGTCCATGAGCCCAAAACATCACTGGGGTCGCGCGTGTCAGCACTGCTCGGAAAGGTCATGGCGAGTGCGCCAGCGATTAGAGCGGCCAATCTGATTGCCATGACGATCTCCCTGATTTCCCTTGTTCCACTCTAGGCATGCTGATGTGGCTGCGACAAGGCGTTATTCAGGTGAAATTACTTCAATATCCATCGGCTTCAAACCCGTCTTGAAGGCGAGAGGTGAAGCCATTTTCGGCAAATCGAGCATCGCATCAATCGCGGCTTTAGCCCGGATGCGTACATCCTCATCAATCGTCACTTCGTACTTCATCTCAGTCAGGCAATCGAGAATGTTCTCCAATGTGATCACTTTCATGTGCGGGCAGAGATTGCACGGGCGCACGAAATCCACGTCTGGGTTTTCGGCGGCGACATTGTCGCTCATCGAGCATTCGGTCAGCAGCACGACCTTTGCGGGCTGTTCGGTCTGGACATAATTGGCTAGCGCAGCCGTAGAACCAGCAAAATCTGAAGCCTCCAGCACGTCCGGCGGGCATTCAGGATGGGCGAGGATCATCACGCCGGGATGGGCTTCGCGCAGCGCAGCGACGTCTTCGGCATTGAACAGCTCATGGACTTCACACGCGCCGGGCCACGTGATGATGCGGATACCGGTTTGGGCCGCAACATTCTTGGCCAGATACTGGTCCGGAACCAGGATTACAGTGTCGGTATTCCATTCTTTAGCAATCGCCTCGACCACTTGCGCGGCATTAGAACTGGTGCAGGTGATATGGCACTCAGCCTTCACGTCCGCGGTCGTGTTGACGTAGGTTACGATCGGATAGTCAGGATAGCGCTGCTTGATCAGCACGACATCCGGGCCCGTGATCGATGAGGCTAGCGAACAACCGGCCTCCAAGCTGGAGATCAGCACGGTCTTGTCTGGTGCAAGGATTTTCGAGGTTTCGGCCATGAAGTGGACGCCGCCTTGAACGATAATATCAGCATCGACAGTTGCGGCCTCGCGGGCGAGCTGCAGACTGTCGCCGCGAAAGTCACCGACGAGGCGGAAAATATCTGGCGTCATATAATTGTGGGCGAGGATAACCGCATTGGTCTTTTTCTTCAGGCGATTGATCGCGGCGACCAGCGGCGCAACCGCAGGCCATTCCATCGGCGTGATAAAGTCGGAGACTAGAGGATAGAGGTGGTCCGTGTCGGCTTTTACCGCATCATCATAGACGAGGCCGCGGGCTTCAGCCGCTGATTTCGAACGCGCCGGGGTGGGGGCCTCGCAATTTGGTCCCGCATCAATCAATCTAGCCATGCCCATTTCCTCTTATGCTCACTATGAGCATTATCTAATGATGAGAGGTTCCCATTTCAAGGCGCGAGGTCCTGATGAGGGGAAAGTCTCTTCATTTCACCCTTTTGCTTAAGGTGAGCAAAAGCTCATACGGGGGCGAGACCAAGCTGGCAAGGGCAAGACGCGCAGTTTGTTAACCCGCCAAGCTCGCCGTTAAGTTTTTGTTTACTATAAAGTTCTTGCATGAGAACAAAAGAGGAATATAAGGAATGAGAACACAGGGAGAACAGATATGCGTGCGATGAAATTCAGAGGACAGTCCGGTAAAGCTTATGGGTTCGTGCGTATGTCACCGAACGCAGCCTGGGCAAGAGAGGCGGGCGTTGCTTTGTTCGCAGCGCAAGGGCCGTTTGGGTGGCGCGTGGTCAAGCTGAAATCACTGCGCGGAAGACTGCATGACGTTCAACCGATATGGGCATTTGCAGATGCTGAGCGTTATGGTGCCCGCGCGATCTTTGTAATGCAGGAAACCGATCCACAAGTACGCGCACATGCGCTGGCCGATCTTGAGGCAGGGCTCAGCCCGGTTTGTGCGACTGATACAGCTGATCTGGCGCTCGCAGCCTAGTTGGCAGGGGGCAGTTTGCTCTGATACCAGCGCTCAATATCGGCTTCGACCATTGTAAACGGGCGCGGCCCATCGGTGAGTAAGATGGATTGGAACGAGGCCTCATCATAGCCGCCACCAAGTACGGCGCGGGCTCGGTTCTGCAGGGATTTCAGCCGCCGATAGCCATATAAACGAGCGGCCGCGTGACCGGGATTAGCGGCGATCCGAAGACTGGCTTCACGCATCAAGGGGCGCGGCAAGTATGTTTCTTCTGCGAGGAAATCTGTCGTTTGCTCAAGCGACCAGCGCTTGTGATGAAGGCCAGTGTCGGCCGCAGCCATAGCCGCATATAGCAAGAATAATTGCTGCTGACCGATTTGATCAGGCCGTGTTTCAAGGTGGTCGGCACTGTAAGTCTCGGCCGTATAGAACTGCCAAGTTTCCAGAAAACTGGGATAAGTCGCGAGGGCTCGCGCCGGTGAACGACGCTGCGTTCCCATATTCGCGAACGGCTGGCGCAGGGCGATATCTTCTTCGAGCTGCAGTGCGGCGTGCATATAGTTTGGCCACAGATCTAGCTGACCGCGTTGAAGTGTGGCGGTGGCTGGGCGACCACCATCCAAACGGGCGCGAAGAAAAGCATGACCCGTAAATGCGATGGGGGAGAGGGGGCGTGTCATTGTCGTGGTCGGGGCAGGCGCAGGCTCTGCTTCGGCGAGTGCCAACAAGTTTGCTTCGGTTTCAGTGATTAAGCTAGTAAGCCGATCAGCAATCGATCTGATTTCCTCAGACTCTATCTCGATCTCAATGAGGCTGTTCTCAAACTCGGTTTGGCGCTCACGCATATCTTCCATATTTGCCTGATGCAGGTCATCTAACGGTTGGACTTCATTCACGTACCAGCTGAGCAGCCGTTGGTAGGTGATATGCCCATTTGGTTGAGCCCAGAGGCCGCCGTGAACGGGTGCGTTGATAGCAATCTCTGCAAGCGTATCGGAAAGTCGGGTATAGGCAGGACGTAGCGTATCGCGGATTGTGTCGGTACTTTGAGCTGACAGGTGGTTGATTTCCTCAGCTTCCATTTCAGGCATGCTTTGCAATATGCTGGCAAAGGTTCGGTCGAGTAAATCCAGATTTCCGGTTTCTATGTCGATCAACTCGTCGACGGCGCGCCTTGTTTCGATGAGCATGGCGGCGGGCGGGGTTAGGCCGGCTTCGGTATCTGCGATTAAGCGGCGACGCGTGTCATCAATCGCATCGGGCAGGGCTTGCAGCCGGGCGAGATAGGCCAGAGCATCTTCACGAGTTTCGACACGGTGATCGTTTTCAAGCAGGCTTGGCCCCTCGATCCAAACCCCGCGATAAGGATCAATCGCATACGGGCGAACTGAAGAGAGTGACTGGTGGCCATGTCCGATGGCTTGCACTTGCGTCAAGCGAGACAATGCATCTTCTAGAATCTGCAAGTCGCGAGCAATCGGATGCTCTTCCGGCATGCGCGGACGTGAGCGCACCAAGGTTAGCATGTCGAGGCGGATCAGGCGTTTACGCTCATAGCCCGCTTGCGAGTGGTCATCGAGGCGCGATGTCGCTCCATCAGTTGCCAAATCGTCCAGCCCGAGACGGCTGGCGGTTTCTGGCGATAGGGCAAGCTCAGTGCTGGCAATTTCATCCAAGATGCCCGTCGCGTGCGCCAGTGTCTTGCTGTTTAGGCGCTGCGATTCTGGTGACGGCGAGCAGGCGGATGGAAGCCAGATGAGCGCCAAAGCAGCCGCATATGCGGTCCAATTTGCACGGCGCATCTTTGGTTTTTTCTCATTCGTATTGTGAAACTGTTGCAACACTGCATCTCCTGCATGCTTACCTGTTGTCCGACCATGCCATTTCCGTTACACCCCGCCAATCTTATTAAGTGGAGAGACCCGTGGACGATACACAAACCACACAGCCACCGGAATTGTCCGGTAATGTGCTGTTCTACAAGAATCCGCAACCGCTATCACCAGAGCAACATGCTGGTCTTGGGGTTAAGCAGATTGAAGCACCCTTTGAGTTTCTGAGGACCGCCCATGCGATCCCAGTTACTGTAACCGAATTTGGCATGGCGGCATCAGCTTATCCGATCATTTTTGTCGGTGACGAGCGTACACCTGTCGCAGTTATGGGCGTACGCCAGAACGAAAATCTATTCGTTCGCGAAGATGGCACGACTGACCCTGACTTCTATGTCCCGGCTTTTGTGCGCCGGTATCCGTTTGTGTTTGCCAATGACAATGATGGTGACCGTTTGCTGCTCTGCGTTGATCGTGAAGCCCCGATGGTTTCGAACCAGCCTGACATCCCATTCTTCGAAAACGGTGAAGCAACCGAGTTCACCAAGAATGCTATTGAGTTCTGTAAGGAATTTGAACGCCAGCGCCGTGCAACAGTTGAGTTTTCGGCCATCATGAAGAAATTCGATCTGTTCGAACAAAAAACTGTTTCCTTCCAGCCGCGTGACCCGCAAGGCAATGAAGTGGGTGAGCAGCAGAAAATCGCGGATTATTGGGCGGTTGATGAGGAGAAACTCAACAATCTGTCCGATGAGCAGTTCAAAGAACTCCGTGCAAACGGAGCTCTCGGTGCGATTTATGGCCATATGATCTCATTGCTCAATTGGTCGCGCATCATTCAGCGCGCAGTTGCAACGACACCGGCACCAGAGGCGACACCAGCTGCACCTGCACCAGCGCCTCAGGCTTAAGCGGACTAAATACAAAAATCAGACGGGCGGCCTGACGGGTCGCCCGTTTTTTTGTGGCGTTTGGTCACTTCCGCGCGAGGTGGGTTCTTTTGTAAACAGTTTCGAATATGCAAAGCGGGATAATCGGAGCCATATCGCATGCAGCTTTTTCGTTCTCTTTGTACATGGCTGGCGCTCGCCTGTCTGTCTTTCGTGCCAGTCGCAGCGGCGCAGGCGGTTGATGGCGGGCATGCCAGAGTTGAGCTGATCTCTGACCGCGCGATTGCGATCCCCGGTGAAACGGTATGGATGGGGCTGTCATTCGAAATTGATCCGCACTGGCATATTTACTGGCAGAATGCTGGTGACGCAGGGATACCGCCAGCGATATTGTGGGCAGAAACAAGCCTGGTTGCAGAAGCTGCGAGTGGGCCATTTGAGTGGCCTTTACCTGAATTGTTACCTGTCGTGCCGGGCGAGATCATGGATTATGGCTATTCTGATCAAGTGGTTCTGCCGTTCCCGGTTACGATCCCTGCGGACGCAGATGGACCAATCTTGTTCGAAGGCATTGCTGACTATCTGATTTGTGAAGACATTTGCATTCCCGAAAGCACACCGATCCGGCTGCTGCTTTCGGTTGGGGCAGGCCAGCTTCCGGATGAACGCGGTGCAGCGCTGATCAATGCGGCTCTGGAACAAGTGCCGATGAAATTTGAAGGTGAAGCCAGTGTTTCACAGCTAGGGAATGGCTGGATCTTGTCCCTGTCGGGATCGCAAGTTGCAGGCCTATCAGGTGACGTACGGTTCTTTCCGACAGGCCATGATATCGTCCATGCGGTCGATCAACCTGTTTCATTTGGCCCGGATGGATTGCAGATCAGCCTGACGCCTTCAAAGGCGGATGCCGGTGCGCCTGATACTCTGAACGGTGTGGTGCAGGTGGGCGGTGTTGCGGTTTCGGTGGATGCGGCGCCGGGCCTGGTGCTTGCCGGAACAAGTGGGCGTACCAGAATTAATCTACCAATGTTGATGGCCTTGGCTTTGATTGGCGGTCTGATCTTGAACTTGATGCCGTGTGTATTGCCGGTCCTGTCGATCAAGGCGATGGGCGTGGTTAGCGCCGCTGCGAGTGGGCAAGCGCGTGAAGTGCGGGCGCATGGGATTTGGTACACGATCGGCGTCTTGCTGAGTTTTGCCGCGCTGGCAGCCGCGATTATAGCGGTGCGATCTGCGACCGGGATGGCAACTTGGGGCTTCTGGATGCAGAGCCCGCTCGTAATTACTGTTCTGGTGCTTGTGATTTTCGTGATCGGGCTTTGGTTGCTCGGTCTGTTTGAGCTGGGCGGTTCGGTTCAGAATGTCGGCGATGGCTTGGCCCGCAAGCAAGGTTCAGTTGGCGCGTTCTTTACCGGGGTTCTGGCGGTTGTTGTCGGCGCGCCTTGCACCGGGCCGTTTCTTGGCGTTGCGCTCGGCGGAGTAATGAGTCAGCCCGCGCCATATGTGTTTGCCGTCCTGATGGCGATGGGGCTTGGTTTGGCGCTGCCTTTCCTGCTGCTCAGTTTTGTTCCGCGCCTGCAGGCGCTAATGCCCAAGCCGGGGGCGTGGATGGAGACGCTGAAACAGGTGTTTGCGTTTCCGATGTTCCTGACGGCGGCGTATTTCCTTTGGACTTTGGGCGATTTGGCCGGGACTGCGAGCGTGGCCATCGCGGTGGCAGGTGCGACATCAATTGCCTTTGGACTGTGGGCGTTCAAGCAAAGCGGCGCGAGTGGCCGGGTGATCCTGCTCTGCCTGTTCGGTCTCGCCGCGATCATTCCTGCCTTTGGATTGATGTCGGCGCGAACCGCAGCTGAGTATGGCATTGGTTTTGTCTGGCTTGCCGGGATTATCGGCCTATTTGTACTCGCGGCGAAATTGCCAGCCAAGCAGTTGGGTTTTGCGACCAAAGCGCTTGCAGTTGCTGCGATTGCGCTCGGCGTGACGGTCCCGATCATGCAGGCCCGTACCGGTGTGCCGGCAGCGGGCGGGTCAGTCGGCTACTCAACCGACTACCCAACCGAGGCTTGGTCGCCGCAGCGTGTTTCCGAACTAACCGCTGAGGGCCACGCCGTGTTTGTTGATTTCACCGCGACATGGTGCGTCAATTGCCAGGCCAATAAACGCACAGTGCTGAAAACCAAAACTGTCAGCGACGCGTTTGTGGCCGCGAACGTAGCATTTCTGGTCGCCGACTATACTCGCCCCGACCCAATTATTGCAGCCGAGCTACAAAAGCATGGCCGCGCTGGGGTGCCGATGTATTTGTGGTACGCTCCCGGTGAAACAGAGCCGCAAGTCTTGCCTGAAATATTATCTGTCGCGCTTGTGATTGGCTTGATCGAGGGCAAATAGGTTAGATGAGACAAGTGTAACAACAGGAGTTCATCGGATGACCAGTTTCACACGTCGTAATTTCGGGATTGCCGCTGGCATGGTGACCGCTGTCGCGCTCAGCGCCGGAGCCCTGATCAGCTTTTCTGCCAGCGCTGCACCGGCGCTTGAACCGGGCACGACTGCGCCAAGCTTTACCGGTGTGACGAGCACGGGAGAGACGATCTCTCTGGCTGATTTTGCCGACAAAACGGTGGTGCTGGAATGGACCAATCATGGCTGCCCATTCGTCAAGAAACATTATGCCGAGCCGGTTATGAACATGCAGGGTCTGCAATCCGACGCCGCCAACAGTGATGGAAATGTCGTGTGGATTTCTGTGATCTCGTCCGCGCCGGGCAAGCAGGGCTATGTCGATGGTACCGAAGCAGATGCGATCAATACCGCGCGCGGGGCGGTGCCTGCCTATACGATCCTTGATCCTGACGGTGTGATTGGTCACGCTTACGGCGCCAAGACGACACCGCATATGTTCGTGATCAAAGGCGGCGGCGATATCGCTTATGCGGGTGCGATTGACTCAATCCGCTCGGCCCGCGTTTCGGATATTGCAACCGCGACCAACTATGTCACCGCGGCGCTAGGCTCGGTTGCAGCAGGTGAGCCGATTACAGTGGCCAGCAGTGCGCCGTATGGCTGTTCGGTGAAATATTAGGACGCCTTGTAGGCCTCGTTCTTCAGGTTCCAGATCGGTGTGCGTAGGATGATCCATGCGATCATTGCTGACAGACCAAGTGCAGGTACGAGCGCGATCTTGTAGGGGCCGAAAGCATCGACGAGCCAGCCCATTGCGAATGCGCCAATCGGTGCGCCCGCCATGAAGCCAAGCTGGTAGATCGAGAGGACGCGCGCCAATTGATCTTTGGGGGCGGCGTCCTGAACAATTGATCGGCTCATCGCGATCGAGACACCGGCTGACAATCCCCAGATGAAGACAATGGTCAGGAAGCCCCAATGCGGGATCTTGGTCATCATCGGCAGCATCGCCACGGCGCCGATCAATTGCGCGCTGAGCAAGAGGCGTCCCTGACGCTTGATCGCTTTGAACATTGAGAGCGCCACCGAGGTAACGAAAGCCCCGAGCCAGAAGGTCACGAACATGTCGCGGATACCATCGCCAGACAGGCCGTAAACATCGCGGTTGATGATCGGCAGCACGACCAGAAATGCGCCAATAACGAAAACGCCAACGGCGAACATCAATATGGTCATCGCCCAGAGCTTGGGATCGGCGGCGACCACTCTGAAGCCCTCGGCAATGTCGCCAAAAGCAGCGCCGAAACCGGAGCGCCCGGTTTTGACCTTGCGGCCTTTGGCGAGGAAAAAAGCGAGGACCGTCCCAGAAGCGACCACGCCGCCTTGCAAAGTGAGCAATTGCCACGAGGCAATCGGTCCGATCCCGAACCCGCCAAGCCAGTTCGGCATTGTGGTTACCTTGTCGGCATATCCACCAAGAATAAGGCCGGTAATTTGCGCCGCGAACTGTGCCAGAGTGGCGAAGGCGACACCCTGTTGTAGCGTTACCCCTGATCCAACCCGGCCACGCCGTTCAACCACCTCGTTCAAAATAGCATCACGGGCAGGCATCATGAACGCGCCAACCGTTCCAAGCGCGACGCCATAAGCAATCATATGCCAGAATTGCAGCTGAATACCTTCATTGGCCAGAATATAGCCAAGCGCAAAAGAGGGCAGGGCAGCCAGCAAGTGCAGGATCATCAAGAGTGGCTTACCTGCAGCGCGCTCCGCCACGACGCCGCCGAGCAGGAGAAAAATCACTGATGGACCTGACAAAGCAAGATTGGCGAGGCCAAGTTCGGTGCCACCAAGGCCTAATTTGTT
>Ga0256847_1001582_pt1 | contig 11284 bp, 9 predicted proteins | sample TeddybearmetaG_FD_189099 | JGI IMG/M metagenome (GOLD analysis project Ga0256847, IMG submission 189099) | Hydrothermal vent microbial communities from East Pacific Rise, Pacific Ocean - Teddybear | ecosystem: Environmental > Aquatic > Marine > Hydrothermal vents | place: Pacific Ocean: East... | reverse complement strand
AATAAGTTTCGCGGTATTCTTTTACGCCCGCGCTATAGGTTTTAGCCATTACAATTCCTCATTGAATATATAAATAGTGAGCAAAAAGCTCGAGAATTCTATGAAAAAATTTTGAGGTCATCAAAATTCCAACACCGACTATAGTTGAATGCAGTATAAATACTATTCATAGTTTTTGATGATATTCATAAGCTTTTCCTTATAATTAAGCAATGAACATTACAATTCGCCAATTGAAGGTATTTTTACAAGTATCAAATCAGCAAAGTTTTACTCAGGCTGCAAAATATTTACATCTGACTCAACCCGCTATATCGATGCAAATCAAACAACTGGAAGAAGTTGTCGGACATCAATTGATTAGCAAACACGGTCGAAAAATTCAACTTACTGACGCCGGAGAAGAAATCTTGCAGCTAAGCCGAAACATTCTGCAAGACATAGAAGACAGTAAAAATCATCTTGAGCAGATCGTCAGTGGCCAACAGGGAAAACTCAAACTGGCGGTTGCCACGACAGTCGCTTCTGTCGCCACCAAACTGCTTGCTTCTTTTAACGAAATATACCCTGATATGCGCATTAATTTCGATGTAACTAACCGCGAAAATCTAATCAAACAACTGCAGGATAATAAAGCAGATATTGTATTGATGGGACAACCTCCAGAACAATTGCAACTCATTTCGACTAAATTTATGGAAAACCCTCTGGTCATTATTTCTTCACCCAATCACCCACTGGCCTGTCAAACTCGACCGGCCACCATTAAGCAATTACTCGAACATGGTTTCATTCTGCGTGAGCCCGGTTCAGGTACCCGCATGGCTTTGGAAAGAATGTTTGCTTCAAAAGAACTTAACCTCGAATCCACTATGGAGATGAATAGTAATGACGCCATCAAACAATCAGTCGCAGCTGGACTTGGCCTGGCTGTGGTCTCAATTCACACGCTCGGAAATGAGATCCATGACCACAAGCTTGCCATTGTAGAAGCCGAAGGATTTCCGTTACAACGCTCCTGGTATCTGGTACAAAATATAGGCAAGCGACTGTCACCTCTGGCAGAGAAATTCAAAGATTATATTATCAATGAAGGCAGGAAAATGGCGAAGAATTTAGATTAAATTTAAACTTGCCTTTTGCCGCAGATGGCACTGAGTCATTATATAATGTCAGGAGCCTGTCGGATTTTCTGCTTTAGCAGGCTGCGACCTCGCCAGATAACAACTAGCGGTACAGCCTTCATGCTCACAATAAGTTCTGTCCCATGCATACTGGATCGCTTCTGCATTAGTGCGGAAAAAATGATCTTCTCCTAACTGATCGACAAACCCGGTACGAGTCAGAACCGCTCTTACCTGTAACTTGGTTCTCGCAAATAATAATTCAACTCCTGATTCGTCCAGTGATGTAGCCATCTTATGCAACATCTCTTCACCAGTCGCATCGATACCGTTTATCGACTCAGCATCAATGACAATGTAGCGGATTCGTGGATCATCCGCGGCCTGATCCAGAATAGCATCTTCAAAATAACCCGTATTGGCAAAATACAGAGACATGTCGAATCGCATGACTGATATGTGCGGGCAGGTTTGTAACTTGTTGATTTTAGCACCGCGCAGAGAACCGTCAGGATGACGTGACAAAATAGCAATACGTGGGCGCATGGTACGATGTAAAAACAGACCCAACGACAGTAACACACCAATGATAATGCCGTTTTCCAGATGAGGCGCTAGCACTAGCGTTAGACTAAAAGTGACAACCGCCACAACGCCATCCTGTTTCTGCACCTTCCAGGCATATTTAATCGGTTCAATCTTGACCAGTTTTACTACGGCCATCACGATAACTGCTGCCAGGGTCGCCTGCGGCAAGTGATATAACAATGGCGTTAACCACAGCAGCGTAATGCCAACCACGATTCCGGTGACGATGGATGAAAATCCTGTTCTTGCGCCAGCATTAATGTTTACGGCAGAACGAGAAAAGGATCCGGATACCGCGTAACCCTGAAAAAATCCAGAAACCAGATTACTCAAACCTTGGCCAACCAACTCCTGATTTGGGTCAAGTTTTTGTTGGGTTCGTCCTGCCATTGCCTTGGCAATCGAAATCGCTTCCATAAAACCAATTAGACCTATCGCTACGGCGGTGCCGATCAGACCCGAAACTTCAGACCAGGTGGTGTCTGGTATAACAAGCCCAGGCAGTCCCTGTGGAATTTCACCGACTACTGCACCGCCTTTTTCAGCGAAATCAAAAAACCAGGCAATCAAGGTAGTAACACTAACTGCAATCAGCACATTTGGTATTTTTGGGACGAACCGACGCATTAGAATTAGAATCGCAAAAGATAGGATACCCATCGCCAGGGTAGGAAAATGCGTATGATCAAATGCAGCTTCGAGCACGTGCCAGACGGTTTCATAGTGATGTTCTGCTCTTTCTGTAGTTACGCCAAAAATCTTACTAATTTGCGAAGTCGCTATGATAATTGCGGCTGCGTTTGTGAATCCAATAACCACCGGGTGCGACAGAAAATTAACTAATACGCCCAGTTTCAACAACCCCAGCAATAGTTGAAAAACACCCACAAATAATGCCAGAACAACAGCGTAAACAAGATATGCTTCAGGGTTTGCGCCTGCAATGGGTTCAAGTGCCGAAGCGGTCAACAGAGAAACTACAGCAACTGGTCCCGTTGCTAGTTGACGTGAAGAACCAAATATAGCCGCAACCATGCCGGGCAAAAATGCAGCATATAAACCGTAATAAGGTGGTAACCCGGCTAGTTGTGCATAGGCCATTGATTGAGGAATCAGAATCAGCGCGACCGTTAAACCGGCGATGAGATCAGCCTTCAAGACTGCTGGGTTTTTTAGCTCCCCAATCCATTTATGGAAGGGGAAAAAGTAGGTTGGTAATTGAAATAAAAACGCTTTAAAAAAAGGAATTAATTTCATTATTTTTAGAAAATTACCCGGTAGATTAACGGTATAGTGACTGACTCACAATACTTATCATTCCGCCTACTACGAGGAGCATTAGTGAGTTTTAGGGGCTAGTGTAACAAAACTTGATATTTTCTGTGACTATTCTCAAGGTATTTAACCGATTAAAACACCAAACTCATCATCACCATCATTACTACTAAAAACAGCACAGTCATGATGCCACCAGCCTTCAAAAAGTCCGGTACTCTATAACCACCTGGACCCATGATTAGCGCATTCACCTGGTGGGTTGGAATGAGGAATGAATTTGATGTTGCTATCGCGACAGTTAATGCAAATACAGCAGGACTGGCACCTACGCCAATTGCAATATTGACTGCTAGCGGCACGAGTAAAACAGTTGCACCCACGTTAGACATGACCAGGGTAAAGAACGTAGCTAATCCGGCCACTGATGCCTGAATAACCCAGATCGGTTGATCACCAACCACATAAAGAACTTGCTCGGCGATCCATTTTGCGGTACCAGAAGTTTCCACTGCAAGTCCCAACGGAATTAGTGAAGCAAGCAAAAAGACCGTCTTCCAGCTAACTGCCTCATAGGCTTCTTCGATTTTGAGAACACCGGACAGGATCATTCCAATTGCACCAGTTAGCAATGCAATTGATAGACGTAAATCACTAAACAATACCAGTCCCAGAGCAATACTGAAAAACAGTCCTGCCCATTTTAATTTTTCAGGACGAAGTTTCTCTTCGTGTGGGTATTCGGTGGTGACGACGACAAAGTTTCTGTCGGAAGTCAGTCGATCTAGTGCTCGCCAGCTGGTATGAACCACCAGAGTATCACCTGCCTGAAACGGAATACTGCGGATATCATCGACATCTTGCAAGGTTTCACCATTACGATGCATGCCAATGAGGGACAGACCATATGTTTTACGCATCCAGACATCACGAGCAGATTTACCGACTAAATTCGAACTCGGCGGGATAACAATTTCAGCAATACCTGCTTTGGAGTGAGACAGGACATCAATAAAAGTACGAAGCGAATTTCTTTGCTTCAGCTCGTGGGATTCGACAAAGTTTTTTAGATGCCCAGGTGCCGCAACCACACCAAGCGTCATGCCGGGATTAAATTCAGTATCCCTGGCCACAGAACCAGTCCCTACACGAGCAGATTGGCCGCTTTCTTTATTGGCGATAATGCGCACGCGATAACGAGATTCCACATCATCAATTCTCTTGCCAATCAATTTACTGGTATTCGGAACTAAAATTTCGTAAACCGAATAATCGATATTGTAAAGTTTGCGAAAATATTGCATGGGATCTGAATCAGGTGTTTTGCTGACAGTTTTACTGGCAGGCAGCACAAATCGGCCCGCGATGACAAAATAGAGAATGCCCGTTGCCACCAGAGCGAGCCCGACAGGCGTAACCGAGAACAATCCCCAGGTATCCATTTGCTGTTCCACAGACAGCGTTCGATTTGAGGTCAGAATAAGATCGTTCAGCAAGATTAGCGGACTAGAACCGACCATAGTCACAGTACCACCTAAAATGGCAGTAAAGCCCATCGGCATTAACAAACGAGACATGGGTATACCGGATCGAACCGAGATACGACCAACTACAGGCAAGAACAGAGCAGCAGCACCAACATTTTGCATAAACGATGAAATAATGCCGACCGTACCTGAAATAATCGGGATAATTCTTTTCTCTGTAGTCCCGCCAATGTTTAAAATGAATACTGCAACTTTGGACATTAACCCGGTTTTATCCAGTCCGGCACCTATGATCATTACCGCAATAATCGACATAACCGCATTAGAACTAAAACCATCAAACAGATGATTATTATCCACCAGCCCTTGTTGCAAACCCATGACTGGTGCAAGCAATGAAGTCAATCCCAGCAATACCATAACCGTAAATGCAGCCACGTCGACACCGACCACTTCGAATGCAAACAAATAAATGGTCAACATCAAAATGCCGGTGACCCAGGCAATCTCGATTGAAGGTACAATAAATGCCAGATAGGCGCTTGCCAGGGCGAAAATCACGGCAGCAATAAACTGCTTCAGATTGATCGTTGAAAGGTTTGCCATGGTTTGCACTTCTTCAGCCAATGCGTTCATTTTTTCCTCTAATATAAAAAACAACAAAAAAGCTTGTGCATAATAATTAATGCACAAGCTTTAGAAATCGAGAGAATATTAAATATTACGAATATTCCAAACTGGACTTACATGTGGAAAGTTTCCACAAATCTTCAGTTATTATGCGCCTTGATCTTTGCATATTCAAATGAATCGGAATAAACTAATATTCCTATATGGAATATAAAAACCTGCCAGATTTAAAAGGCCTCGCTGCATTACGCGCAGTTGTAGAGCTCGGCGGCGTCAATCAGGCAGCTCTGGCCTTACATATTGGCCAACCGGCCGTTACCAAACGCCTGCGTGCGCTTGATAATTGCTACCGCCTCACACTGATGAATCGGGATGGCCGCAAACTGGAGCTCACCGCTGCAGGTCAGCGCGTTTATAGTTATGCCCGCTTCGTGCTAGATCGCCAGTCTGCACTGATGGAAGACCTCTACACTCTGATACAAGGCGAAAATCAACTCCGGCTGGAAGTCACATTCGCAATTGGTGAGCATTTACTGTCAGATATATTGCTTCGTTTCAATGATAATCATCCACAATATCGAATCGAAAGCCGCATGGGTTATTCTCGACATATTCAAACACGTCTGGCGATGGGGTTGTCTGATCTGGCATTGCTGGAACAGGCGCCGGATCACCCTGATATCCTGGTACAGAAATGGCTCGATGATGAGCTCATCCTGATCGGCGCTGCAAATCATCCCATCGGAAATCGCCAGCAAATTGAGCTGAACGAGTTATCCGGGCAAAAGTATGTTTTACGTGAATCCCAGTCTTCAATGAGGTTGATTCTGGATCGTGAGCTAGGCGATGTAGGAATACATCACCTGCCTACTTCACTCGAAGTCGGCTCAACCGAAACGATTATTGATATGTTGACGCGAGGGCGTTTTTTAAGCTTTCTGCCTCGATTTGCAGTAGCGAATGCATTAAGAAAAAATACTTTGCAGCATATCAAAGTGCAGGGATTACGCATGAAAACCACCTTATGGATTGCACGGAACCGCACAAACATTAATAATCCGGTAGCTGAAGCTTTTATTCAGCAGTTACGGGTCAATTTAATCAAACCATAAAACCACACAACTTATGATCAATGGTTTACATTTCAATAATATCCGTGGTGACATCTATGGCGGTATGACCGCAGCGGTAGTTGCCTTACCTCTGGCAATGGCGATGGGTGTCGCCTCAGGTGTCGGCGCAATTGCCGGTATGTATGGCGCGATATTTGTCGGCTTTTTTGCCGCATTGCTCGGCGGTACGCCAGCTCAGGTATCAGGTCCGACCGGGCCTATGACTGTGGTCATGGCCGCAATTTTTATCCAGTACACCGGTATGTATCCCGACGATCCGGCAAAGGGTGTAGCGATCGCATTTACTGTTGTCATTCTCGGCGGTATTTTTCAGATAATTTTTGGTATATTAAAACTTGGCAAGTACATCGAACTCGTGCCCCACCCAGTCGTATCTGGATTTATGAGTGGTATCGGGGTGATCATCATCCTGTTGCAGCTAGGTCCACTGGTTGGTCAGGCAGCCAATTCTAAACCGCTGGCTGCGGCACAGGAAATTCCGAATTACATAAATAACATCGAATCTCATGCTTTAATTCTTGGGTTTATTGTGCTGGTTCTAGTATATGGAATTCCAAAGTTTCTGCCCAAAGTTAATCGTTTATTACCCGCGCCGTTACTCGCTTTATTTGTCGGGACAGCGTGTTACCTGTTATTAATGCAACCGGGCGCCACGCCGATTATTGGCGAAATTCCCACTGGCTTTCCAGATTTTTCCATGCCTGTTTATGAACCAACATTGATTTTACAAATGATCGGTTCTGGCCTGACTCTGGCTGGATTGGGCGCCATCGATTCTCTACTGACCTCGCTGGTCGCTGATAATGTCACCCGCACGCAACATAAATCAGATCGCGAATTAATCGGCCAGGGTATTGGCAATACTATCGCTGGATTTTTTGGCGGATTACCGGGAGCAGGTGCAACCATGCGTACGGTGGTGAATGTTAAAGCTGGTGGACGCACACCGATTTCCGGTGCTTTACATGCCGTAATTTTACTCGCTATTGTGCTCGGCGCAGGCTCTCTGGCTCAGGACATTCCTAAAGCAGTTCTGGCGGGCATATTAATCAAGGTCGGCACAGACATTATCGACTGGAATTATCTTAAACGCCTTAAAAGTGCACCGGTGGCAGGCATTGTCATCATGTTGACCGTATTTTTTGTTACCGTAATAGTCGACCTGTTACTCGCTGTAGGCATCGGCATGGTTATGGCCAGTTTTTTGTTTATGCAACGTATGACTCAGTTGCAGATCGAGGGTATTAAAACCTTCAAAGACTCTGAAGATGCTCATCACCTGAGTGAAGAGGAGGCCAGAATTCTCGATGAGGCTGAAGGCAAAATCATGCTGTTTCACATGAGCGGGCCGATGAGTTTTTCTTCTGCTAAAACCGTGGTGCGCCGTCATGCATCGACTGTTGGTTATGAAATCATGCTGCTGGATTTGACAGATGTTACAGTTATCGACTTTACTACTTCGCGTGCTTTGGAAGATATCCTGGTTGATACCAAAGAAGCCGGGCGCCGAATATTCCTCGTCGGTGCCAGAAAAAATGTTTGCAAAATGCTGGAAAAACAGGGCGTAACCAGACACTTCCCTGCTGGCAAGATGTATCACAAACGTATGGATGCCCTACTGCATGCGAGTCGATTGCTGAATGAGGCTGGCTCTGGGCAATAAACTCACCTAAAAATGCCTTCCACACATAAAAATAATCCTTTTAACTATCTATTCCAAAGTTCAGGAATAACTTGCTATTAAGTAATACAGGTTTTATTCATTCGAACATAACCACGTACTAAATGACGTTTAAAGGCAACCCATGCACGAAAGTTGTGGGGCGCAAAGTAACCGGTCTAATGAATTATATCAACGACAGCGGAACTGCCATCATTTAAAGCTTCTCAGGCGCAAAGCATTTAAAGCCGTCTCAGCAATTTTCGATGTAGTTCCTCCAAATATTGACTTAATGTTGGAGTAATAACATGAAAAACATGATTGATCCTGATACATACTATTCACTGGATGAAATAGATACTTACGTCTCTGACGCTTCATTGGAGTCATTGAGAACGGTCAATTTGATTCCGTGTTTGATGAAACAAACTCGCGCATTTGTAGGGGCGATCCCTTGTGGTCGCCCTTGATACCCTTAGAAAAGGCGACCACAAGAGTCGCCACTACAATATTTTTACAACTTGCGAAACAATAAATCCCAAACCCCGTGTCCCAGCTTTAATCCTCGCCGTTCAAACTTGGTTTGTGGACGGTAATCCGGCTTTGCTGCATAGGCTGATTTATTGCCCAGATTCTCAAATCGTGAATCCGCAAGCAGGTCTTTCGCCATATGCTCGGCATAATGCTGCCAGTCAGTTGCCATGTGTAAAATGCCTTGCGGTTTTAAAATCTTGAAGATGAGATCACGAAATAACTGATTGACGATGCGTCGTTTATTATGTCGCGTTTTATGCCAGGGATCGGGGAAAAATAGAAATAACTTATCGACACTCATCTCTGGAAGCATGTACTGTAATACTTCAATCGCATCGTGCTGGATAAGTTTTAAATTACCAACATTCTGTTCCCGAATTAATTTTATGCAATTGCCGATACCGGGTTGATGCACTTCGATCCCAAGGTATAAACTATCGGGATCACTGATAGCCATCTGTACCAACGATGAACCAACACCAAAACCGACTTCAACCTTCAGGTTTTTGAACCCGTTGAGCATCGAGTTGATATCCAGTTCATGATCTTGAAAACTGATGCCATATAAATCCCAAAAATTTTCCAACGCATCTCGCTGGCTCGGTCGCAACCGACCAGAACGTCTGGCAAAGCTTCGAATCTGGCGTAACTTCTCACCACTTTTTACTGATTTAGTAACTGCTGGGTTGACCATAACTAGTGCTCCTTCAACGAGATATCTTAGGAGGCAGAGCGTCCCATACTGATCACAATCGGTGGCCCGATTTTACACCAAATATTTTAACAAAACCCTGTTTCAGAAGCTTACTTTCCCGAAAATTGGTAGTGAGTTAAAGATAATTGCACCCAGTTGTAGTGAGCCGATTCCTCTCCGACAACAGTCAAATTGACGAGTGTATTGATCGTTAACAAAGCCACGTTTATAATGTTCAAATTCAATAAATTATAGTTTCAGTATTATCAGCTTTTCAACAGATGAAGTAATCACAGCGATTAAAAAATACTAATGTCAACTAAGTCACTGGAATATCATGAAAAAGCGACTAAACTTTCTTAAACTATCAACTCATATTCGACTCAAATCTTGCGGGTTAATTTATTTAAATTCTGCCGGAATTTCAAAATGCCTGGACCTTTCAATTTACTAATTCAACACCGTCTGTCTAAACGGTTTGATATTTCATCATTTTTAACGTGCAAAATCAGACACTTAGATTAAAATAAAACCATGAAAACTAGCGGTTTCACTTTACTTGAATTGCTTATTACATTAGCGATTATCGCAATTGTGATGGGTATAGCTGTGCCATCCATGTCGACATTTGTGGAAAATGACCGCCTGATCACACAGATTAATACCCTCACATCTCATCTGAATTATGCCCGTAGTGAGGCCGTATTGCGTCATGTACAAATAGGCGTTTGTAGTAGTAACAACACCACGACCTGTAATGGAGGCGCAAACTGGGAAGATGGATGGCTGGTTTTTGTCGATGCCGATGGCGATTCTTCCTATACTGTTGGCGAACAAGTACTCAAAGTACAACAAAACCTGGAAGGCAGTACGACAACATTGACCACATCAATCGCTAATACGGTTATTTTTGACACCCGAGGTTTCGCACCTAATATGGCAGGCACATTTTCAATTTGTGATCACAGAGGAGTAAGCGAACTGATATCAATTTCTCTATCAAATACTGGTCGTGTTCGCAAAGATGGTGCAGCCGTATGTTAAATCGGCATCCCCAAAAGTTTCAATTCGGCGTTTCTCTGATTGAGTCGATGGTTGCTCTACTAGTGATTTCGATTGGTTTACTCGGCATAGCAGCATTACAAATTTCGGCGATGAAGCAAAACTCCAGCGCCTACTGGCACAGCCAGTCAGTCTGGATCGCTTACGATATGGCCGATCGAATCAGGGCAAATTTTATCCAGTTTAATGGCTATATTGGTACTGACACTAGCACTGGCTATTCTCAGGATTGCGAAACCAATGCCTGCTCTCCAGCTCAAATTTTAATTGACGATCAACAGGCGCTAACTGACCAGGTTTCCAGCTTGCCTTCCGGCCGGGCTCTGATTACTTCATTAGTAGCCAACCAACTCAATATCACCGTAATGTGGGACGATGATGGAACCGGCGCTACGGGTACTGGATGTAGTAATGACACCAGTGCCGATCTCACCTGCTATCTGGTCACTGTCGCCCAATGAATAAAAATCCTCAACTTGGTATCTCGTTGGTCGAAATCATGGTCGCGCTGGTGATCAGCCTGTTCCTGCTCGGCGGCATCATCCAGGTTTATCTCAGTAATAAAGCTTCTTATGGTTTTTCCGAATCAATTTCTCGGATTCAGGATAATGGTCGGTTTGCAATGGACATCATGAGCCAGGATCTACGTCAGGCCAATTTTTTTGGCTGTACTATTTTAGATCCGGCCGATACTTCGAACCTGGCTAATAATCTAAATCCAGCTGGTGCTGGTTACCAGGCTGCTTTATATGATTTTATTACTGAGGACGCCATTGAAGGTACTGAAAATGATGGCTTAAATGGCTCTGATTCAATCACTATACGCGGCAGCAAACCCAGCCAGGCTAACGTTCAACAGCCATTTAACAATACGCTTTCTGACCAGATATTTATCTCCGCACCTAACAATTTTGCTGCTAATGATATTGTCATGCTAAGCAACTGCACAGGTGCTGACATTTTTCAGGTTGACAGTGTTGGCGCAGGTGCCGATGCGACTCAACAAACCTTAGTGCATACTACCGCTGTCAATTCGCCTGGCAACGTTAACCTTGACGTTTGTGGTGGGGGAAGTTTGCATTGTCTGTCCCAGTCTT